>Ga0081538_10000295_pt1 | contig 57411 bp, 52 predicted proteins | sample TabmetS5T2R1_FD_71022 | JGI IMG/M metagenome (GOLD analysis project Ga0081538, IMG submission 71022) | Tabebuia heterophylla rhizosphere microbial communities from the University of Puerto Rico - S5T2R1 | ecosystem: Host-associated > Plants > Roots > Rhizosphere ...
CGTCACCGCCGCGCTCGTATCGAGTTTCCGCTAGCGCCGCGGCGGGCAACGCCAGGGCATGGCTGCGCAGGGGGAGAAGACTCGCGGCGATGCGCTGGAGCGCCTCGCCCAGGTAGGCACGTATCGCACGCTCGGCGAGCAGGTGCTGAGCCCGCAGGAGGAGCGCTTCGAGAAGGCGCGCCGCACGATCGGCCTGTTCCTGGCCCCGGCGGTCTTCCTGATCTTCTACCTGCTGCCGCTCGACATGGACGAGACGCAGCAGAAGCTCGCCGCGGCGCTGCTGTTCGTCGTCGTGCTGTGGATCAGCGAGGCGATCCCGATCCCGATCGGCGGCCTGCTCGGCATCGCGCTGATCGTCCTGATCGGGGTGGCGCCGGTCGACGAGGTGCTGGCGCCGTTCGGGTCGGGCACCGTCTTCGTCTTCATCGGCGCCTTCATCATCGCCCAGGCGATGCTCAAGCACGGCCTGGCGCGCCGGTTCGCGTTCCGCGTCCTGTCGCTGCCGGGCGTCGGCACGAGCACGCAGCGCACGATCATCGCCTTCGGCGTCATCACCTGCCTGCTCTCGGCCTTCGTCTCCAACACCGCGACGGTGGCCATGCTGCTGCCGACCGCGATCGCGATCCTCGGAACGATCGCGGGCATCTACGAGGCGAAGTCCGACCGCGGCGAGATCGATCCCACGCGCCTGCGGGTCGGCATCGCGCTCATGCTGATGCTGGCCTACGGGGCGAGCGTCGGCGGCCTGCTGACGCCGGTCGGCAGCCCGCCCAACCTGATCGGCCGCGGCCTGATCGAGGAGGCCACGGGCGAGCAGATCTCGTTCCTGGAGTGGCTCCTGGCCGCGCTGCCGATCTGCGCGCTCATGTTCGTCGCGCTGTGCCTGATCCTGCTCCGGCTCAACAAGCCCGAGGTCAAGCGCCTCGAGGGCGTCGAGGAGTACGTCGCCGAGGAGCGCAGCAAGCTCGGCTCGCTGTCCGTCAAGGAGCGCAACACGCTGATCGCGTTCGGCGTTGCCGTGGTGTTGTGGATCGCGCCCGGCTTCGTGGCGATCATCGCCGGCGACGAGTCGAAGACCTACGAGGACGTCACGAACCGCCTCGACGAGGGCATCGTGGCGATCTTCGCCGCGTCCCTGCTGTTCCTGCTGCCCACCAACTGGCAGAAGCGCGAGTTCACGATCACCTGGAACGAGGCGAAGGACATCGACTGGGGCACGATCCTGCTGTTCGGCTCCGGCATCATCTTCGGCTCGCTGCTCGCCGACACCGGGCTGGCCGAGACGATCGGCAACTGGGGCTCGGACACGTTCGGCGTGGACAGCGAGGTGTCGATCACGATCTTCGCGGTCATCCTCGCGATCCTGATCTCGGAGACGACGTCGAACACGGCGAGCGCGTCGGTCGTGGTGCCGATCGTGATCCCGGTGGCCCAGGCCGCGGGCGTCGACCCGTTCACCCCCGCCCTGGCGGCCACCTTCGCCGCGTCGTTCGGCTTCATGCTGCCGGTGTCGACGCCGCAGAACGCGATCGTCTACGGCTCGGGCGTGGTCCCGATCACGCAGATGGTGCGCAACGGGTTCTTCTTCGACATCATCGGCGCGATCCTGATCGTGATCGGCATCCCGATCATGGTCAGCGCACTCGGGATCGGGCCCTAGTACGGCACGCCGACGGCGCGACACAGGAACCGCATCAGGGGCGTGAACGAGCGGCAGGCGGCCTCGTAGCGGTCGAGGAAGCCGGCCGTGGTCGCCTCCTTCTGGGTGAAGCGCTCGATCGCGGCGAAGTCCTTGCGTTTGAGGTCCTCTGCGTGCGGGTGGTCCTTGTCGAAGGCCGGCGGGACGCGCTTGAGCTTCTCCCCCTCGGCGAGCTCGATGCCGCGCCTGGCCTCGCTCCAGCCGTCGGGATCCTTGGCGATCTGCTGCCGGATCGCGTGCGCGGTCTTCGTGTCGGCATGCCAGATCCCGCCGCCCGCGAACACGTTGCGCGGCTCGAGGTTGAGGTAGAGGCCGGGCGAGTACGCCTCCTTCGACCGCTCGTGCCGGAAGTAGATGCCGGCCTGGGTCTTGTACGGCGACTTGTCCTTGGCGAAGCGGGTGTCGCGGTGGATGCGGAACAGCGAGCCGCCCTGGCGGCGGGCGTCGGCCACCAGGTGCGGGCTGAGGTTCGGCAGCCGGAGCCCGAAGTCCTCGATGAACGCCAGCGCCGGCTCGAGCAGGTCGTTCTCGTAGCGGTCCTTGTTCGCGTTGAACCACTCGCGGTCGTTGTGGTCCTTGAGGTCGCGCAGGAACGCGAACAGCTCGGGTCCGAACTCGCGATCGGTCATCGCCCTGTCCTATCAGACCCCTCTACGATGTAGCCGCTCCGGCGCCGTGGCGGAGTGGCTACGCAGCGGCCTGCAAAGCCGTGTACACCGGTTCGATTCCGGTCGGCGCCTCTCCCGTGAGCGAATTGCCCAACGCCTCGGCCGCGGCATACGCTTGGCTCGCGGCCGGCGTCCGCGCGAGCGGCTCGGGCCTGTGGGAGGACTGGTGGCGCCCGCTCGACGAGCTCGTCAACCGGGGACCGCCCGTGATCTGGACCGACCCCTGGCCGCACGACTACTGGGTCGCCCAGGGAGTCCGCTACGTGGAGAGCGGGAGCGCGGTCCAGACCTGGCGCCACATGGGGCCGCTCGACGGGTGGCCGCTGCTGGAGGCCCGCGGCGTCGCGGGCACGGCGACGCGCGCGGAGGGCCTCGACACGCTCCTCGCCGCCACGGATCCGGCCGTCTACGACCATCGGCGTGTCCTCGACGCGTTCGCCGCCTACGTCGCGGCCGAGCGCGAAGTGCCGGCGCACGGCCGGACGGTTCGCGACCCGGAGCTCGTGAAGGCGGCGCTCGTGCGCGCGTGGCTGTACGCCGTCCTCGGCAGCAGCCTGAGCGGACTCGTGCTCTCGCCGACCGAGGACGCGGAGATCCTCGGCCACGAGACGCTCCGGCGGCTCGAGCGGGCGTGGAGCCTGGCGGCAGGCCACGAGGTCGCCCAGGTCAAGGCGGCGTACGCGGTCGAGGCCCTGTACACCGCCCAGTGGATCGAGCTCGAGCCGAGTCTCGTCGAGACGCATCAGGGGCAGGCCGTCGAAGCGCACGACCACTGGTTCTGGCTCACCCGCGAGCTCGCGCCGGAGCACGCGCGGGAGGCCGCCCGAGTCGCCGCCGAGCTGCTCGTCTCGCCGCCGGTCCTGGCGGCGCTCCTGCACGCGGCGGCCGATCCGGCGGACCCCGCCGTCCTCGCCGTCTGCGCGCTCCGCCGCTGGCTGCTCGGCCTGCGGGCCATGGCATGGCTCGAGCAGGCGCTGCAGCATCGGTGGCGCGACGTCCGCACGGCCGACGTCGTCGCCTTCGCCTACGCCGCCGTCGCGCCGTGGTGGCCGCGGCCGTCGGTGGCGATCAGCCACCGCTCGGGAGATGTCAAGGCAGAGCTGATGAAGCTCGGCATCTGGGGCGTGCCGCACGTGGCGATCGACGCGGTGACGGTGCCGTCCCGCGAGACGAACACGGGCTTCGTCTGGCGGCTGTTCGCCGCCACCCCCACCCTCGTGCGCGTGCGGACGGCCCACTACGAGGCCAGTGCGTGGTGCAGGCGGGAGGCCGAGCTCGCGCAGTACCTGCTCGACGAGGCCGACTTCCTCGCCGGCCGCGTGGTCGCCGACGCCGACGTTCCTGCCCTCCACCGCGTCGATCGAGCGCTCACGCCGCTCACGGCCGGCGGCGGCCAGACCGCACCGGCGTTCCCGCCGCGCACGCTCGTCCTCGAGGTCCCGAGCCAGCCGCCGCTCATCGTCCGGCTGTTCGCGGCGGTCTGCACCCTGCGCCTGCTGCACGGGTTGATCGACGACGTCGACACCGTGAACCTGATCGCCGACCTGCTCACGAACGGCGAGGTGATCGACGCACCGCCGCCGACCAACGACCCCGGCGGCTGGCGCGTGCACGCCGAGGCGTTCGCGGCGCTGGCGCCGTATGCCGGCGGCCAGAGGGCTCCGGTGCGGCTCGCCTCCGCGTACCCCGAAGATCAGCGCGAGCACGACGTCGAGGGCATCGTGAACCGCATCCCCGATCTGCGGGCCATCGCGTGCAGCAGCACCGACGTCCTCGCCGCGCTCGAATGGGACCGGGAGATCCGGCGCTGGTTCTCCGATCGGTGGGGCGCGCGCGCCGTCGTCGACTGCCGGGGCCTCGCGGCCGAGGGCTGGGCGGCCGCGGACAGCCACGCCCTCGAGCGCGGGCTGCTCGAGCTGCGCACCGAGACGCTGGTCTTCGTCGCCCAGGACGCCGGACAGCAGGTGGACCGCTGGCCGGTGATCGCGACCGCCGATCCTCCGATCCTCACGCAGTACGAGCCCGGTCAGTTCAGCTGGCTCATGCGCTCGTTCGCGTACCCGACGTGGCTGGCCGCCTACGTGTCGCTGCCCGACTTCGAGTTCGCCCCTCCCCTTCACGACGCCGCGTTCGCCGCCCTCGAGAGCGAGTTCGCCGCGCATGCCGGCGCGCTCGCGGTCCCCGAGCAGTATTCCGACGTGTTCGGCGTCGAGACCGACTAGCCGCTCTTCCTCGACGCGCTCAGACGCCCCCCGGGCGACGAGTGATCGGCGCTGGGTGTCCGCGCTGACCGTTCGCTCAGAACACTCGACTAAAGTCGAGTCCGGCGCCGAACGCCCAGGGATAGGTTCGCAGCCATGCGAGCCCTCGTACGCGCCCTGACCCTCGCGAGCTGCTGCCTGATCCTGCCGAGCGCCGCGTCCGCCGCCACGGTCGGCCTCTCGGACGACGGGAGCCGGTTCGTCTTCCGCTCCGGCCATGAGGCGAGCGACATGATCATCAGGTTCGCGCCCGGGGTCGGCTTCGAGGTCCCGTACACGGGCGGCGCCCTGATCGCCGGCCCCGGCTGCGTGCCGGGCCCGCCGGTGACGTGCGACGCGTTCGCCAACTGGGACATCACCCTCGGCTCGGGCGATGACCGGTCCAAGGGGCCGGGCGCGTTCCTCGTCGACGAGACGGTGGACGCGGGCCCGGGCGACGACGAGGTCTATGCGAACGGCCAGCGCAACACGGTGACCACCGGGTCGGGCGACGACGTCGGGATCGTCAACGGCAACGCCCGCTCGACGCTCGCCGGCAACGCCGGCGACGACCGGCTGGCCGGCACCGACCAGGGCGGTGCCGTCATCGACGGAGGCCCTGGCCACGACATCGTGGCGGGCCAGAACATCGACTCGAACGTCCTGGCCGGGGGCCCGGGTGCCGACACCATCGTCTCGCGCGTGCCGGCCACGAGCCGGTTCGGCGGCGGCAGCGCCGACGGCGGCAGCGGCGCCGACGTCATCTCGGTCCCGGGCGACGGTCCTCGCGACACCTACGCGTGGACGCTGACGGGCGGCACGGGGTCGGACACGATCATCGGCTCGCCCGGCACCGATGCCGTCTCCGGCGGGACCGGCAACGACACGATCGACGTCTCCGGCGCCGGGCCGGCGGACAGCGTGAGCTGCGGGCCCGGCCGCGACGTCGTGCACGCCGACGCCGACGACGAGGTCGCCGCCGACTGCGAGCGCGTGCTCGCCGGGCCGCTCGATCCAAGCGCCGCGATCGACGAGGCGCTTGCCGCGGCCGACGCGTTCGTCGCTCAGCTCAGGCACCTCAACACGACGGCCTTCGGGCCGCTGCTCGGCGACTAGCGGTTCGACAAGCGGGCGCCGGCCCGGCACCATCCCCGACGTGGAGGTAACCGCCACCGCCACGATCTGGAGCATGTTCGCGTGCTTCCTGCTCTTCCCCCGCATGGGGTTCGCGCCGCTCTTCCACCGGACCGCGATGACGCTGCTGGCGGCCGAGCTCGTCGCGCTGGCGATGTGGAGCTACGGGAGCGAGGGCTGCGTGGAGCGGCCGTGCGGGGCCGGAGCCGAGGTCGGGCGGACTGCGGCGGCGCTCGACGTGCCGCTGCTCGCGCTCGGGCTGATGGTCGTGGCGTTCGTGACCGGTGTCCGCCGCTGGCGGCGGACCCACCGCGTCCCCAGTTCGTGATACTGCGCGCCCATGAGGATCCTGGTCACCGGCTCGCGCGGGAAGGTCGGCTCTGCCACCGTCGACACGCTGCACCGCGCCGGCCACGAGGTCACGGCCTGCGACCTCGGCCCGCCGGTGTTCGAGCGCAGCGACCCGTGCCCGAGCTACCGCCAGGCCGATCTCACCCAGGCCGGCGACGCCTACGCGGTCGTGCGCGGCCACGACGCGGTGATTCACGCCGCCGCGATCCCGGACCCGCTCCACCACCCGCCGGAGCACGTCTTCCGCAACAACCTGATGGCGACCTTCAACACGCTGGAGGCCGCCGTTCGCTGGGGCGTGCCGCGCTTCGTCAACGTCTCGAGCGAGACCGTGCCCGGGTTCTTCTTCCCCGAGCGCGGCGTCCCGCGCCCGTACGCGCCGATCGACGAGGACTACCCCGCGCTCCCCCAGGACCCGTACGCGCTGGCCAAGCACTTCGGCGAGCAGCTGATGGACGCCGCGATCCGCCGCTCCGACATCCGCTGCATCTCGATCCGCCCGTCGTGGGTGCAGTGGGAGGGCAACTACGCGCGCAACCTCGGCCCGAACCTGCGCGACCCCGACGAGCCGAGCGCGAGCTTCTGGAGCTACATCGACGTCTACGACCTCGCCGACGGGCTGCGCCTCGCGGCCGAGAGCGAGCTGCCGGGCCACGAGGTCTTCTACATCGCCTCGCCCGACAACTGTGCGAACCGGCCGCTGGCGGAGATGGTCCGCCGCCACCACGGCGACGCGGTCGAGCTGCGAGAGCTCGACCGCGAGGATGCCGCGGGGACGTCGTCGGCCAAGGCGATGCGCATGCTCGGCTACGCGCCGAGCCGCTCGTGGCGCGACTACCTGACCGAGGACGGGACGCTGCGCGCCGAGGTGCGCGCGCGGCTCGAGGCGCGCGACACCGGCGTCGACCGCGGCCGCTCCGTCGGCTGACGCCGCAGCCAGAGGTAGCGCTTGCGCTCGGGCAGCGGCTCCGGGTCCTCCGGGCCGTAGCCGCGCAGCGCCTGGCGCGAGAGGGTCTTCACGTCAACTGGGAAATACGTCATGGGCACCATGGTGCGCCCACGCCGCGATCAATTCAAATGATCGTTTCTACGCTGCGATAAGGCAGGTTTATACAGTCGGCGCCGGCTCGCGCTCGCGCGGGACCCCGGCGGCCTCGTACGCCTCGTCCTCGTCGAGCGTCTCCGCCGCCAGCAGCGCCTCGGTCAGCGAGTCGAGCTGGTCGCGGTGGTCGGCCAGCAGCTTGGAGACGGCGTTGTGGGCCTCCTCGACGATCCGACGCACCTCCTCGTCGACGAGCCGTTGCGTGGTCTCCGAGACGCCGTCGGCGCCGGGCAGCAGCGGGTTCTGGCCCTCGCTCGGGATGACCGCGATCGGGCCGATCACCCGGCTCATCCCCCAGCGGCCGACCATCTGGCGGGCGATCATGGTCAGCTGCTGGATGTCGGACTCGGCGCCGGCGCTGATCGAGTCGTAGACGAGCTCCTCGGCGACGCGGCCGCCGAGCGCGACCCGGATCCGCGTCAGGAGGTGCTCCTCGTCGTAGTTGGTGCGCTCGACGTCGGGGGCCGAGATCGTCACGCCGAGCGACATCGAGCGCGGGATGATCGAGACCTTGCGCACGGGGTCCGCGCCCGGGGTGAGCATGCCCACGAGCGCGTGGCCGGCCTCGTGGTAGGCCGTGCGGCGCTTCTCATCGTCGGAGAGCACGAGGCCGCGCGGAGCGCCGAGGACGATCTTCTCCAGCGAGTCGGTGAAGTCCGACAGGTTGACCTTCTCGTGGCCGCGGCGGGCGGCGAGCAGCGCCGCCTCGTTGCAGAGGTTCGCGAGGTCGGCGCCGACCATGCCCGGCGTCGTGCTCGCGATGCGGTCGAGGTCGACGTCGGTGTCGAGCGGCAGCGAGCGCGTGTGGACCTCGAGGATCTTGCGCCGCCCGTCCTTGTCCGGGGGCGGGACGGTGACGCGGCGGTCGAAGCGGCCGGGCCGCAGCAGCGCGGCGTCGAGCACCTCGGGGCGGTTGGTGGCGGCGAGCACGATGACCGCCTCGCCGGACTCGAAGCCGTCCATCTCGGTGAGGATCTGGTTCAGCGTCTGCTCGCGCTCGTCGTTGCCGCCGAAGCCGGCCTGGCCGGAGGAGCGCGAGCGGCCGATGGCGTCGAGCTCGTCGATGAAGATGATCGCCGGCTGGGCTTCCTTGGCCTGCTTGAACAGGTCGCGCACGCGGCTCGCGCCGATGCCGACGATCGCCTCCACGAACTCGGACGCGCTGACGCTGAAGAACGGCGCGCTCGCCTCGCCGGCGACGGCGCGGGCGAGCAGCGTCTTGCCGGTCCCCGGGCGGCCGGCGAGCAGCACGCCGCGCGGGATGCGGCCGCCGAGCTTGCGGTAGCGATCCGGGTTCTTGAGGAAGTCGACGACCTCGGTGAGCTCCTGCTTGGACTCGTCGATGCCGGCGACGTCCTTGAACGTGACCTTGGTCTGCGCGCCCTCGATCCGGCGCGCGCGCGAGCGGCCGAACGCGCCGAGCGCGTTCGTCTGGCCGCCGACGGCGCGGCGCGAGAGCCAGACGAAGAGCGCGACGAGCAGGATCACCGGCCCGAAGCCGAGGATCAGGTTGAGGAGGAACCCGCGGCCCTGGTTGATCGGCTCGGCCTCGACCGTCACGTCGTGCTCCTGCAGCGAGGCCGAGAGCTCCTCGGTGTTCGCGAACGTCGGGATCTCGGTCTCGAAGTTCTTCGCCGCCTCGACGTCCTGGCCCTTGGGCTTGTACTCCTTCTTGAACTCGCCGCTGACCGTCTCGCCCGTGCTCGAGATCTTGGCCACGTTGCCGGCCTCGACCTGCTGCACGAAGTCCGGCTGGTAGGGGACCGTCACCGACCGCTCGCGGCCGGGGGCGAAGATGGCGACGCTCAGGTAGTTGAGGACCAGCAGCACCGCGAGCAGGACCCAGAAGCGCGTCCCGACGGTGCGCCAGAAGCCCTTCGGGCGCTTGTTCTGATCGTCCCCTTGCGAGGACGGCATCCGGGGGCGACGTTCGTGCGGAGCCTCGGCCATCGCCCCCGATTGTCGCAGGCGGTTACAACCAGCCGGGGACCACGAAGATCAGCCAGGCGACGGGCGGGGCGATCAGAACCATGCTCATGCCCCACTGCATCAGCCGCTTGAACACGTAGTCGCGCTTCTCCTCCGGGGTGTTGGCCACGGTCAGCGCGCCGCTCGTCGAGAACGGGCTCGAGTCGACGACCGAGGAGGAGATCGACAGCGCGATGATGAGCGCCACGGCGCCGATCGTTCCCGTCTCCAGGAACGGCACCGCGAGCGGGATCAGCGCGCCGAGGATGCCGGTCGTCGACGCGAACGCCGACACCGCGCCGCCGACGTAGCAGATCAGCAGCGCCGCGAACATCGGCGCGCCGATGGCGGCGACCTGCTCGCCGAGCCAGTCGATCGAGCCCAGCGTCTCGAGCAGGCTGACGTAGGTCACGATGCCGCAGATCAGCAGCACGGTCGGCCATGCGACCCGGCCCACGGCCTCCTTGGTCGCCTGCGGCATGAACAGCCCCAGCACGAGCGCAATCGTCAGCGCCACGAAGCCGACGTCGACGTCGAAGGCCAGCGCGACGACGATCAGGGTGACGATGCCGATCAGCGTGAGGACCTTGTCGCGGTCGAGCTCGGGCATCTCCTCGGCCTGGGCGGTCGCCGCCGCCCCGCCCGCCATCGGGCGCGTGCCGGTCGTCGCGGCCTCCTCCTCCTTGCGCCGCTCGAACCGGCCGGCCGTCTCGCCGGTCTCGAGGCGCCGGCTCAGCAGCTTGCGGCCGCCGAACAGGAAGAAGACGACGACGCTGAGCGCGAAGTTGAACAGGAACGACGAGACGAACAGGAGCATCGCGTTCTCGGCCAGGTCCTCGCGCTCCACGACGCCGTTGACGATGCTGCCGAACACGCTGATGGGCGAGAACCCGCCGGCGGTCGCCCCGTTGATGACCATCAGCCCCATGAGCACGGGGTTGATCCCGTAGGTGAGCGCGAACCCGAGGGCGATCGGCACCACGATGGCCACCGCGCCGGGGACCACCGCGCCGGAGGCCGTGAGGACCGCCGTGACCAGGAAGAACACCCACGGGATCGCCGCCACGTGCCCGCCCACGGCACGGACGGAGGCGTGGACGAGCCAGTTCACGGTGCCGTTGGCCGACGCGATGCCGAACAGGTACGTGACGCCGACGAGGATGATGAACAGGTCGCCCGGGAAGCCGAGGAAGAGGTCGTCCTCCGACACGCCCATGGCCGTTCCGACCACGAACGCGGCGACGATGCCCAGGACCCCCATGTTCACGGGCATCGTGGTCCCGATCACGAAGATCAGGATCAGGACCAGTAGTGAAATGAGCTCGTTCGACATCTACAGCGCCTCCCTCACGATCTGAACCGGGTGCCGAGCGACCTGCCCCACGCCGTGCGCGATCTGCTGGCGGCATGAGACACCGGTGGCCGCGATCAGCGTCCCCCCGTCCTCCCTTCGGAGCGCCGGGAACAGCCGCAGCTCTCCGATCTGCATCGACAACTCGTAGTGCTCCGCCTCGAACCCGAACGAGCCGGCCATCCCGCAGCAGCCGGCATCGAGCTCGACCACCTCGGCCCCCGGGATCCGCTTCAGCAGCTCCACGGTGGCCTTGGTACCCGCCAGCGCCTTCTGGTGACAGTGGCCGTGGAAGACGATCCGCGAGCCTGCGACGCGGGAGCCCGGATCCAGTCGCAGCGACCCCTCGTCGATCGCCTCCACGAGCAGCTCCTCGACCAGCCGCGCCTGGCCGGCGACGGCCTGCGTCCGCGGGTCGTCCGGGAGCAGCGCGAGGTGCTCCTCGCGCAGCGTGAGCAGACAGGACGGCTCGCAGCCAACGATCGGCACCCCGCGCTCGGCGTACGGCGCCAGACGCGACGTCATGTCGGCCGCCATCCCGCGCGCGCGGTCGAGCAGGCCCTTGGAGATGCTCGAGCGCCCGCAGCAGCCGCCCGCCTCGAGCCGCACCGACCAGCCGGCCGCCTCGAGCAGCTCGATCGCGGCGCGGCCGATGGCCGGCTCGGTGAAGGTGGTGAAGGAGTCGGCGAGGAACACGAGCTCCCGGGTGGGTGGGGACGGGTTCCGGCGGCGCCGCTTGTCCCACCGCAGCAGCGTCTTGCGCGTGAAGCGCGGCAGCGGCCGGCGGCGGTCGATGCCCGCCACGCGCTCGAGCAGCCCGCGCGGCGCCAGGTTCGAGAGCGGCGCCATGGCAGAGCCGATGCGGTTCAGCGTCCGGATCGAGCCGAACAGCCGCGACCGCAGCGGGACGCCGTGCACGTCCTGGTAGTGGCTGAGGAACTCGGACTTGAGCGAGGCCATGTCGACGCTCAGCGGGCATTCGCTCTTGCACGCCTTGCACTCGAGGCAGAGGTCGAGGATCTCGTGCAGCCGCTCGTCGCCGAACGCCTGCTTCGGGTCCGCCGACGACAAGGCCTTGACCAGCGCGTTCGCGCGCCCGCGCGTGGCGTGCTCCTCCTCGCGCGTGGCCATGTACGACGGGCACATGACGCCGATGCCGGTCTTGCGGCAGGCGCCGATCCGCTGGCAGCGGTCGGCCGCCGCGCGCATGCCGTCCGGGAAGTGCATCCGGGTCTCGATCGGCCCGGGCGGTGGGAGCGCGGGGTCGCGCAGGTCGTCGGTGATCGGCGCGGCGTCGACCATCACGCCGGGGTTCAGCCGCTGGTCGGGGTCGAACAGCGCCTTGACCTTGCGGAACGCCTCGTAGAGGTCGTCGCCGAACACCTGGCGGTTGAACGCGCTGCGCACGCGCCCGTCGCCGTGCTCGGACGAGTTGACGCCGTCGTAGTGCACGACGAGGTCGAGGATCTCCCCGGCCACCGACCGCATGGTGTCGATCCCGCCCGGCTCGGTGAGGTCGACGAACGGGCGGATGTGCAGGCAGCCGACCGAGCAGTGCCCGTACCAGCCGGCGGTCAGCCCGTGGCGGTCGAGGACCTCCTTGAAGCTCGCGACGTAGTCGCCCAGGCGCTCGGGCGCCACCGCCGTGTCCTCGACGAAGGCGAGCGGCCGCCGCGCGCCCTCGCTGGCCGCCATCAGCAGCCCGAGCCCGGCCTTGCGCACCTTGGTCAGCGCCTCCTGCTCGGCCGCGGTCTCGGCCACGAGCGTGTGGTAGGCGTCCCACTCGAGCCGGTCGAGCTGCGCGCGCGCCTCGTCGGGCGTGTCCGCGAAGACGGTGACGAAGAGCAGCGCCCCGGGATCGCCCTCGAGCGTCTCGGCCAGCCGCCGGTACTCGAGCTTGGAGCGGCTGAGCTCGAGGATCGTGCGGTCGATCATCTCGACCGCGGCCGGGTTCAGCGCCAGCGCGGCGTCGGTGGCGGCGACCGCGTCGGCGACCGACGCGAAGTGGCCGACCGCGAACATCTTCGCCTTCGGCAGCGGCACGAGGCCGACCTCGGCCTCCGTGATCGCGACCAGCGTGCCCTCGGAGCCGGTGACGAGCTTGGCGAGGTCGAACTCGCGCGCGAGGTAGTCGAGCCGGTAGCCGCCCGCCTGGCGCCAGTGCTTGGGGTAGGCGGTGGCGATGGCGTCGGCGTGGTCGCGCAGGATGTCGCGCAGGCCGTCCTTGAGGTGCTCGGGCCCGGCGTCGGGTCCGAGGCGCGTCGCCGTGCCGTCGGCCAGCACGACGTCGAGCTCGTGCACGTGGTCGACCGTGGTGCCGTAGACGATCGAGTGGCTGCCCGACGAGTTGTTGCCGATCATCCCGCCGATCGTGGCCCGGTTGGACGTGCTCGTGTCGGGACCGAAGCCGAAGCCGAGCCGCTGCGCCGCGCGGTTGAGGTCCTCCTGGACGACGCCCGGGCCCACGCGCACGCGCCGGCGCTCGGTGTCGATCTCCCCGATCGCGTCCATGTGGCGCGAGGTGTCGAGCACGAGGCCGCGTCCGCCCGCGGTCTGGCCGGCGAGGCTGGTGCCCGCGCCGCGGGTGACGACCGGCACGTCGAAGCGGCCGGCGATCGCGATCGCGGCGGCCACGTCCTCGGGCCCGCGCGGGAAGGCGACGAGCAGCGGCTCGCGCGCGTACATGCTCGCGTCGCTGGCGTACAGGTGACGCGTGTAGGCGTCGTCGCGGACGTCGCCGCGCAGCTCGCCGCGAAGCGCGGCGGCGAGCTCTCCGCGGGCGCCGACGCGCCGCTGTGCCTCGCGTGTTCGGGTCGCCAAGTTCCTCCCCGGAAAGGTCTTACCACGATGCGGTCACGGGTAGTCACGGCATCGTGGGACGGCATTTCCTCCAGATCCCCGGCCCGACCAACGTGCCGGATCGGGTCCTGCGCGCGATCGACGCGCCGACGATCGACCACCGCGGCCCCGCCTTCGCCGAGCTCGGCCGCGAGGTCCTCGACGGCATGGCCGAGATCTTCCGCACCGACGGCCCCGTCGTCATCTACCCGTCTTCCGGGACCGGCGCCTGGGAGGCCGCGCTCGTCAACACCCTCTCCCCTGGCGACCGCGTGCTCGCCTTCGAGACCGGCCATTTCGCGACGCTGTGGCGGGCGATGGCCGAGCGGCTCGGGCTCGACGTCGACTGGGTCGAGGGCGACTGGCGCCACGGGGTCGACCCCGACAAGGTCAACGCCGTCCTGCGCAGCGATCCGTCGATCGCGGCGGTGATGGTGGTCCACAACGAGACGTCGACGGGCGTCACCAGCCGCGTGGCCGAGGTGCGCGAGGCGATGGACGCCGCCGGCTCGGACGCGCTTCTGCTCGTCGACACGATCTCGTCGCTCGGGTCGGTCGACTACCGCCACGACGAGTGGGGCGTCGACGTCACGGTCGGCTGCTCGCAGAAGGGGCTGATGCTGCCGCCGGGACTCGGCTTCAACGCGGTCAGCGACAAGGCGCTCGAGGCCTCGCGGGACGCGCGGCTGCCGCGCTCGTACTGGGACTGGGCGCCGATCCTCGAGGCCAACCGCGCCGGCTACTGGCCCTACACGTCGGCGACCAACCTGCTGTACGGGCTGCGTGAGGCGATCGCCATGCTGCGCGAGGAGGGGCTCGAGAACGTCTTCGCGCGCCACCAGCGGCACGCGGCCGCGACGCGCGCCGCGGTGCGCACGTGGGGGCTGGAGATCCTGTGCGCCGACGAGCGCGAGCACTCGCCGGCGCTCACCGCGGTGATGGTCGACGGGGCGGACGAGATCCGCCAGGTCATCCTCGAGCGCTTCGACATGTCGCTCGGGGCCGGGCTCGGCAAGGTGGCGGGACGCGTGTTCCGGATCGGCCACCTCGGCGACTTCAACGACCTGATGCTGGCCGGGACGCTGTGCGGGGTCGAGATGGGGCTGCGGGTGAGCGGCGTGCCGGTGTCCGCGAGCGGCGTGGAGGCGGCGCTCGCGCTGCTCGAGCGCGAGCCCGTGGCGGTGTGACGGCGCTCGAAGGGCTCCGCGTCCTGGAGCTCACGCAGGTCATGGCCGGGCCGTTCTGCGGCCAGGTGCTGGGCGACATGGGCGCCGACGTGGTCAAGGTCGAGCCGCTGGCGGGCGACTCGACGCGCCAGTCGATGGGGACGCAGTCGTTCCTCGCCGTCAACCGCAACAAGCGCTCGGTGGCGCTCGACCTCAAGTCGCCCGAGCACCGCGCGGTCTTCCACCGCCTCGCGCGCGACGCCGACGTGGTGCTGGAGAACTACCGGCCCGGCGTGGCGGCACGGCTCGGCGCCGGCTGGGACGAGCTGAGCGAGCTCAACCCGCGGCTCATCTACGCCAGCGTGTCGGGCTTCGGCCAGACCGGGCCGTACGCGCAGCGGCCGGGCTATGACCTCATCGCGCAGGGGCTGTCCGGGGTGATGAGCGTGACCGGCGAGCCGGGCGGCGACCCGATCAAGTGCGGCATCCCGATCGGCGACCTCTCGGCCGGGCTCTTCTGCGCGGTGGCGATCCTCTCCGCCGTCCATGCCCGCGGGCGGACCGGCCGCGGGCAGCGGATCGACACCTCGCTGTTCGAGGGCGCCCTGGCGCTCTCGATCTGGGAGACGGCCGAGCTGTGGGGCACGGGGCGCATCCCCGAGCCGCACGGGTCCGCGCACCGGGTGACCGCGCCCTACCAGGCCCTGCGCACGAGCGACGGGCACATCACCGTGGGCGGCAACAACCAGAAGCTGTGGCAGAAGCTGTGCGACGCGATCGGGCGGCCGGAGCTGGTCGAGGCCTTCCCCACCAACGACGACCGCATGGCGCGGCGGCCGGAGCTCGTGCGGGAGCTGGAGGCGGCGCTGGCCGCGCGCACGACCGACGAGTGGGTCTCGGTGCTGATCGACGCGGGCGTGCCGTGCGGGCCGATCCACGACTACCGGCAGGTGTTCGAGGACGAGCACACGCAGGCGCGCGAGATGGAGGTCGAGGTGGACGGGGTGCGCATGCTCGGCATCCCGGTGAAGCTCAGCGGGACGCCGGGCGCGATCCGCCGCATCGCTCCGGAGCTCGGCCAGCACACGGTCGAGGTCCTGCGCGAGGCGGGGTTCTCGGACGCGGAGATCGAGGCGCTGTGATCGAGTGGGAGCGGCGCGGGCCGGCCGCGTGGATCACCTTCAACCGGCCGGACGCGCACAACGCGATGACGTTCGAGATGTACGAGGAGCTCTTCGCGTGCTGCACGCGCGCCGACGAGGACGACGAGGTGCGGGCGCTCGTGCTGCGCGGCGCCGGCGGGCGGGCGTTCGTGGCCGGGACCGACATCCGCCAGTTCCTGGAGTTCGCGTCCGGCGAGGACGGGCTGGCGTACGAGGCGACGATCGACCGCATCGTGGGCCGGCTCGAGCGGGTGCGGGTGCCGACCATCGCGCTGGTCGACGGGTTCGCGATGGGCAGCGGGCTCGCGCTCTCGGCGGCCTGCGACCTGCGGATCTGCACCCCCGCCGCGGTCTTCGGCCTGCCGGTGGCCCGCACGGTCGGCAACTGCCTCTCGATGGAGAACTACGCGCGGCTCGCCGCGCTGCTCGGCGAGGCGCGGGTGAAGGACATCGTGTTCACGGCGCGGCGGGTGGAGGCCGAGGAGGCGCTGGCCATCGGCTTCGCCACCGAGGTCGTCGAGGATGCGACCGCGCGGGTGGAGGAGCTGGTCGAGCTGCTGGCGGGCCACGCGCCGCTCACCCTGTGGGCGACCAAGGAGGCGCTGCGGCGCCTGCGCCCGGTGCCGGACGGCGACGACCTCGTCCGCGAGGTCTACGGCAGCGACGAGTTCCGCGCGCGCGTGCGCGCGTTCCTCAACGCCACGGAATGACCTCGCCGAACTGGACGAGCTCGCCGTAGAGGCGCGGTTCAGCGGTCGGGGCGAGCGCGAGGTCGAGCAACGCGACGGCCGCCCGGGCGGGCGTCTGGGCGTCGACCATGTCGAAGAACGGTCGCGAGGCCGCGGTGTCGATCAGGCCCGGGCAGACGGCGGCAACGAGCGTGCCGTCGCCGAGGTCCGCGGCTCTGCGGTCGCGAGCGAGAACGCGCACGGCCGCGACCTGGCCCACCTTCGAGGGGACGTTGATCCACTCCGGCCAGCCCTCGGCGATGTCGCGCCCGTCGATGACCGCGTCGCGCCAGGCCAGCATCGTGGCGTCGACGTCGTCGAGCGTCGGCACCTCGAAGCGCGCGTGCAGCGGCTCGGCGAGCCGGCGGAGCGAGCCGAGCGCGCTCGCCACGACCAGCAGGCGGCCGCCGGCGCGCAGACGCGGGGAGAACGCGCGCAGCATCCTCGTGGTGCCGAGATTGTTGGTCTCGACGAACGGCGCGACCAGCTCCGCCCGCGGCGTCTCGCGGTCGATGCGGGCCGCGGCGTTCGAGAAGACGATGTCGACCTCGTCCAGCTCGGCGGCGAGCGCCTCGATCGCGGCGCCGTCGCGCACGTCCAGCACGCGCGGGCGGACCTCGGCGCGCGGACGGTCGAGCCGTGCGGCCGCAGCGTCGACGCGCTCACGGTCGCGGCCCGTGAGATAGACGACCTCGCTCGGCGCGAGCCGCTGCGCAAGTCCTTCGGCGAGGGCGAAGCCGAGGCCCTGGTTGGCCCCGGTGACGATGGCGGTTCTCATGTCCTCGATCGTCGGGCCGTTCCTTGCATGCGTCAAACGCCGTTTCTGCATCGATAGGATGCGTATACGGCATGGATACCGAGCTGCTCCGCGCGTTCCGCGAGGTCGCCCGCCGTGGCTCCTTCACGGCCGCCGCCGAGGCGCTCCAGTACACGCAGTCCGCAGTCTCACGCCAGATCGCGGCGCTCGAGCGCGAGCTCGGCGCGCCGCTGTTCGACCGCCTCCCGCGGCGCGGGGTGCGACCCACCGTGGCCGGCGACAGCCTGCTCCCCCACGCCGAGGCCGTGCTCGAGCGCGTCGGCCGGCTGCGGCGCGAGGTCGCGGCCGTCGGCCGGCTCGAGGCGGGGCGTCTGCGCGTCGGTGCCTTCCACACCGCCAACGCCGAGCTGGTCCCGAGCGCGCTCGCAGCGTTCCGTGCCGAGCACCCGGCGGTCGAGCCGGAGCTGCTCGAGGGCACGTCGCCGGTCCAGCTCGCCCGCCTGCGCGCCGGCGAGCTGCACGTGGCGGTCGTCAGCTCGGTGGTCGAGCGCGAGGGGATCGAGCTGGTCCTGCTCCTGCGCGAGCCGATGCTCGTCGCGCTGCCCCGCTCGCATCGCCTCGCGCGGCGCCGCTCCTTGCGCCTGGCGGAGCTCGCCGAGGAGCTGTGGATCGCCGGCGACCCGGCCGTCCAGGACCCGCTGCGCACGCTCGCGCCCGCCTTCGCGGACGAGGGCCGGATCGCCTACGTCGTGCGCGACTGGGCAGCCAAGCAGGGGCTCGTCGCCGCCGGCTTCGGGGTGACCCTCGTCCCGGCACTGGCCGCGTCCACGGTGCGCTCCGGGATTGCCCTGGTCGGGCTCCACGGCGACGACGCGCCCGCGCGGCCCGTCTACGCGGCGACGGCGACGGGCGTCGAGCGGCCGCCGGCGGTCGACCCCTTCCTGCGCGCGCTGCGCCGCGTCGTCGCCGAGCTGCGGCTGCCTACGCGATGAGCGAGGCCATCGTGTGCACGAAGTGCAGCTCGCCGTCGACGAGGCTGGGGCGGAAGCCGGTCGGCGGGCCGCCGTCGAGCTCGCGGTCGAGCGCGGCGCGGATCTCGGCCGCCGCCGCGGGCGCCGGGTCGGTCTGAGCCAGCCACGGCTCGAGCGGGCGGTGCACGTCGCGGACCTCGACGTCGTCGGCGCCGACGAGCCGTTGCAGCTCGTCGAGCTCGAGCATGCGGGTGTGCGAGGGGTCGCGCAGGGTCTCGAGCCGGTTCTGGATGTCCGCCGCCTCGGGGTGGGCGATCAGGTCGGCGACGGCGAGGCGGCCGCGGCACACCCGCCGCATCTCGTTCAGCTGCACTTGTGGGTCCTCGAAGTGGTGCACCGCGAAGCGGGTGACGACCACGTCGAAGCTGTCGTCGAGGAACGGCAGCCGCGCCGCGTCGCCTTCGGTGAAGAGCACGTTGTCCGGCGCCTGCGCGCGGCCCTGCTCGAGCATCGCGCGGGTGGCATCGAGCGCGACGACGGCGCGCACGTGCGGCGCCAGCCGGCGGGCGACGTGGCCGGTCCCGGCCGCGACGTCGAGCACGAGGTCGGTCGGCGCCAGCGGGAGGCGCTCGAACAGCCACTCGGAGTCGGTCGTGAACAGGCGGTTGAAGCGCGGGTCCTCGAACGCCGCCGCCTGCTGGGTGAACGACCGCTCCCGCTCGCTCATGGGCGCGACGCTAGCAGTAGAAGTCGACGCCGGAGGAGTCGACGAACGCGACGAAGCCGGGCAGCAGCACGAGCGCGCTCCACCAGGCGAGGGCCTGGAGGTGCGTCCACGCGCGCGCCTCCGGCGAGCGGATCATCGCGATGATCAGTCCGGGCACCAGGATCGCCGACGGCAGGAGCAGGATCAGCGCGAGGGCGGGCCACAGCATCAGGTAGCCGACCGTCGCGCCGCCGGCCCACCACAGCCCGGCGGCGGCGAGCGCGCAGACCGCGACCACGGCCGTCGTGGCGGACGGGTTGCCGCCGCGGGTCCGCCCCGACAGCCAGAACAGGAACGCCGCGCAGTAGACGGCGGCCGCGAACGACGCGGGCGCGAGCCCGGCCATCCACGCGTCGTGGTTGGCGGCGACGCCGCACGGGGCCCGCTCGTACGGCGACTCGCGGAGCGCCCACGCGAGGACGAGCGTGACGAACGGCAGCGCGAGGACGACGAGCGCGCCGAGCGGGCCGCGTGCCGGGAGTTGGCGCTCGTCGGCGGCCCTCACTCGCAGACGGCCGGCTCGAGCCGTGACAGGGCGTCGCGGGCCTGGACGCGACCGAGGTTGTAGGCGGCGAGGCCGTCCTCTTCGATCGCCGGGCGGGCGCAGGCCGCCTTGGTCGCCGGGAGGCGCAGGAGCGCCGGGGCGGCGTCGGCGCTGAGGCGGCGCAGCACGGCACCGTCGATCCGTCCCGTGCGCTCGTAGCGGTCGATGTTGCGCTCGGCGATCCGGCGATCGGGGTTGGAGGCGGCGAACGCGAGCAGGGCGGCGGCGGTGGCCGCGAGCACGGCGCGCGGAAGCCAGGCGGCACGGCTCGCCACGAGGATCAGCGCGAACACCGCGCCGAGCCAGAGGATCGTCGCCTCGGCGGTGAGCCGCAGGCGGGTGAAGCCGTACGCGTCCATGTAGAGGCCGAGCCGGGTGAGCGCGGAGGCGAGGACGACGAGCGTGAGCAGGCAGAGCGCGCCGAGCAGCGCGTGCCTGAGGCGGATGGCGGGCGTCCAGCGGACCGCGGCGGCGATCACGGCCAGCGTGAGCGCGGCCGCCGCCAGGAGCTGCGCGAACCCCTCGCGCGCGTACTCGGCGTAGGTGAGGCCCGCCGTCTCGAGCACGTGCTCGTCGCCGCCGTAGAGCGTGGTGAGCTGCAGCGCGACGAAGGCGGCGAAGAGGGCGGTGAGCGCGGTGAGCGGGAGCGTCCACTCGAGGCCGGCGAGCCGTCCGCGCGGCAGCGGGATCGGCGCCGGAGCGGGCGCTCGCCCGCTCCAGAGCAGCGCGCCGCCGATCGCGCTCACCGCCAGCCAGGTGGCGAGCCGGGCCGCCGTCGTGTCGAACGTCTCCTCAGGCACCAGCTCGCCGAGCAGGTGGGCGAAGGCGGGGTCGGCAGTCGCGAACAGCGGCAGGAAGACGCCGAGGAGGAGCACGCCGAGTCCGGCGCCGACCAGCGGCGGCCGCCAGCCGTGCCGCGGCGCGCGGGGTACGCGGAGCACCGAGAGGACGCCGGCGTCGAGCCGAGCGACCCGGGTCAGCCCGACCGCCATTTCCCACCAGCGCGTGCCGCCGGCGGCGGCCAGCGAGGCGAGCATGGTGGCGGCGACCAGCGAGGGCCACACGATCCAGCCGGCCGCCCGCACGGTCGCCACGCAGGACAGCGCGACGGCGGTGAGCCACCAGACCACCGACCACCGGTCCCGCCGTGGCACGGAGACCCAGGCGACCGCGATCAGCGCGCAGGCGACGATCGTCGCGCCCAGGCCCAGCGGACGGCCGACGAGCGCCCAGCCCGCGATCGCCCCGACGGCGAGCACCGCGGGCACCGCTCGCCGTTGGGCCGCAGAGGGCGGGTCGTCCGCGGCCCGCGCCCCGTCCGCGCTCACCGCGGGATCTCCACGACCATGCGGCAGCCGCGCGGCTCGCGGGCCTCGGCGCGGATCGCGCCCCCGTGGGCGTCGACGATCCAGCGCGCGATGGCGAGGCCGAGCCCGGTGCCGCCGTCGCGGGTGGCGCGGGCGGCGTCGGTGCGGTGGAAGCGCTCGAAGACGCGCTCGGTCTCGTCGGGCGGGATGCCGGGCCCCTCGTCGGCGACCACGATCGTCGTCCGGCCGGCCGTCGCCGCGTGCGCGCTCAGCCACACGCGGCCCTCGGGCGGCGAGTGGCGCACGGCGTTGTCGAGCAGGTTGGCCACGACCTGGTGCAGGCGCTCGGGGTCGCCCGTGGATCGCAGGTCGCCCGGCTCGACCGACACCCTCAGCCGCACCGGCCGGTCGCCGAGCTCGCACTCGCGCGCGGCCTGCTCGAGCAGCGACCGGATGCCGAAGCTCACCGGCCGCAGCTCGAGCCCGCCGCTCTCCAGCCTCGACAGATCCAGCAGCTGGGTGACGAGCCGGCCGAGCCGCTCGGTCTGGGCGAGCGCGGTCCGCAGCGCCGCGGGGTCGGGCGACTCGACGCCGTCGGCCAGGTTCTCGAGCAGCGCCTGCAGCGCGCCGAGCGGCGTCCGCAGCTCGTGCGACACGTTGGCGACCAGCTCGCGGCGCATGCGGTCGGCGTCGCCCAGCTCGGCCGCCATCGCGTTGAACGCCCGCGCGAGCTCGCCGACCTCGTCGCGCGACGACGCGCGCACGCGGCGTCCGTAGTCGCCGCGTGCCATCGCGCTGGCGGCGCTCGCCATCTCCCGCAGCGGCGACGTCATCCCGCGCGCGAGGAACTGCACGAGCACGAGCGCGATCGCGGCGGCGAGCAGGCTCCGCTGCGGGAGGTCGAGGCCGACGCGCTTGCCGGCGGCGAGCACGAGGACGGTGCCGAAGACCGTCGCCACGATCACGACGCCGAGCTTGATCTTCAGCGAGGGCAGCCGGTCGAGCGGTCTCATGGCTCCACCGCGTAGCCGACGCCGTGCACGGTGCGGATGTGCTGGGGCCCGAGCTTGCGCCGGAGGCCGCGGATGTGGGAGTCGACGGTGCGCTGGCCGGAGCCGTCGCGCCAGCCCCACACCTCGGCCAGAAGCTGCTCGCGGGTGAGGACGGCGCCGGGGCGAGCGGTGAGCACGCGCAGGAGGTCGAACTCGGTCGGCGTCAGGTGGACCGGCTCACCGCCGACGCTGACCCTGCGCGCCTCGGGGTCGAGCTCGAGGGCGCCGAGCCGCACGGCCCCGCCCGCCGCGGGCCGCCGCTCGACCCGGCGCAGCAGCGCCTTCACCCGCGCCACCAGCTCACGAGGCGAGAACGGCTTCGTCATGTAGTCGTCGGCGCCGACGCCGAGCCCGACCAGCACGTCCGCCTCCTCCCCGCGCGCGGTCAGCATCAGCACCGGGACGGGGCGGTCGCGCTGCACGCGGCGGCAGACCTCGAGGCCGTCGAGGCCGGGCAGCATCAGGTCGAGCACGACGAGGTCCGGGCGGGTCCGCTCGCAGAGCGCGACGCCCTCCTCCCCGTCGGCCGCCGTCTCGACCTCGAACCCTTCGGCGCGCAGCCGGGCGGCGACCGCGCTCGCGATCACGTGCTCGTCCTCGATGACGCAGATCAGAGCCCCCACGGCGCCGAGTGTGCCACCGGGATGTGGAGGCGGCGGGCGGAATCCGTGCAGGTTCCGTGCAGGCGCGTCATCCGTCGCGCAGGGCGACGATGCCGCCGGTGACGCCGAGGTAGGCGGTCCCGCCGGGGCCGAGGGCGAGTCCGGCGTAGTTGTTGTTGAAGCCGAGGCCGCTGCCGGCATAGACCTTGAAGGCGGTCGCGCCGGTGCGGGCGTCGATCGCGGTCCAGAAGTACGGCTGGCCCTCGAGCAGCGGCCGCGGCTCGGGGTCGCGCGTGTACGTGTAGATGAGGCCGGTCCTCGTCGACAGCTTCGGCACCACGCTCGGCGCCCGCTCGATCGTGTTCGTCCAGCGCTTGACGCAGCCCTTGCGGGTCACGTCCACGCGCGCGAAGCCGGCCGTGGTGAGCGCGCCGCTGGTCGGGCCGAACGGGTCCTGGTAGCCGTGGTTGTTCTCCACGAACAGCGCGCGCCCGGCCGTCATCAGCGAGTTCTCGGTCGCGCTCGCGCCTGGCTCGAAGACCGGCACCTCGCAGTGGACGCGCCCGCGCCGCTTGCCGTAGACGACGACCTGCATCGGGTCGGCGTTGTCCGTGATCGCGACATAGCCGCCGCGCATGATCGTCGGCGTCGTGCCGGAGCCGGCGTCGGCCTGGCCGGGCTTGACGAGGCCCGCGTTGTCGTAGCGGCGCCGCCAGTCCACGCGCGGCCGGCCGCGGCGGGCGCTCAGCCGGTACATGCGGCGGCTGGAGACGACGTAGACCGCGTCCTCGTCGACCGCGAACGAGTTCTGGATGTCCTCGTGCAGGTGGCGGACGCGGATCCGGCGCGTGCGCGGGCTCAGGATCCCGACCTTCCCGGTCTTGGAGACGAACCAGATCCGACCCTTGAAGTCGGGCAGCGCGGAGCTGATCCGCTCGTCCGGGGTCAGGTGGCTGGTCAGGTCGTAGTCGCCGACCTTCGTGATGCGGCGGCCGTCTCGGGCGATGTCGAGCACGAGGATGTGGTTGGTCTTCGTCGCGCTCCAGACGCGGTTCCGAGCGTCGAGGAAGAAGTAGCCGCCGCCGGCGAAGTTCTGGTACGCCTTCGTGCCCGGCGGGTCGGGCGCGTTGGGCATGTCGTAGGTGGCGAGGACGTCGAGCGTCCGGGGGTCGATCACCCGCGCCTGCGGAGCGGCCACGATCGACGGGCAGACGCTGACGAGGTAGCCGCGCGAATGGAAGGTCAGCGATCCGCACAGCGCCGGCGGCATGGCGCTCGACATCGCCTGCGGGTTCCGGCCGAGCGGTCCCGGGCGGCGATAGGCGTCGGTCATCCACGCGTCGTTGTGGATGTTGCTGCGCGGGTCCTTGGCCAGATGCGGGTTCCGCGGCGGCGTCGTCGCCGCCATCGGCCGGGCCGTCGCCGGAGCGCCCTGATAGCGCGGCAGCGCCGTCGGCAGCGGGTCGGCGATCGGCACCGCCAGCGCCACCAGCCCCATCGCCACAGCCAGCATCCCGGCGACCGTACCGACCCGCCAGCACGCCCGCGCAGGTCAACCGGCCGGGGCTATACTGCGGTCCTCGCGCGGATGTAGCTCAGTTGGCTAGAGCGTCTGCTTGCCATGCAGAAGGTCGAGGGTTCGAGTCCCTTCATCCGCTCCTCCGAAAGCCCCGGAAACCCGGGGCTTTCGCCTCCAACACAGGCGCCCGGCCCGCCGAGTTCATGCGGCCGCGGCTACCGCAGCCTTGTACGCGGGCGGGTAGGATCGACCGGTCGGTGTCGAGCCGGCGCAGCGATTCCTCCATCGCGCGCGCGTGTCGATCATGTTGACGCCGGAATCGAGGGCGACGCAGAACAGGCACTCGACGTCGTCCTGCCCGAGCGCTCCCAGGGACCTCATGACCGGCCTGATTCGCGGCCCTGGGAGAATCCGTCCGTGGACCTGCACCCGGCGACCCGCGGCTTCGAGACGGCCGGTGAGCGCTACGAGCGTGGCCGCCCCGACTATCCGCCCGCGGCGATCGACTGGCTCGTCGAGCGGCTCGGCCTCGCCGAGAAGCCGCACGCCCAGGTGCTCGACATCGGCGCCGGCACCGGGAAGCTGACGCGTCCGCTGCTCGAGCGCGGCCTGCATGTCATCGCGGTCGAGCCCGTAGATGGGATGCGGGGGATGCTCGAGCGGACGGCGCCGGAGGCCGACGTCCGGGCCGGCCAGGCCGAGGCTCTCCCGCTCGCGGACGGCGAAATCGACGGTGTCGTGGCCGGCCAGGCGTTCCACTGGTTCGCCAACCGGACAGCGCTCGACGAGTTCGCCCGCGTGCTGAAACCGCACGGGCATCTCGGGCTGATCTGGAACCGCCGCGACATGGAGCAGCCGTTGCAGGCGGCGATCGAGGAGGTGATCGCGCCGTATCACCACGACGAGCCGCGGCACGGCACTGACGCATGGCGCGCGGCGTTCACCCTCTCGGCGCCGTTCAGGCCCGAAGCCGAGCAGAAGTTCGCGCACGCGCAGACGCTCGACCCGGGCGGGATCGTCGATCGCGTGCTCTCGATCAGCTACATCTCCGCGCTCCCGGACGACCGGCGCCGCACGATCGCGAGCCGGGTGCGCGCGCTCGCCGGGGACAGAGCTGCCGACCTCCGCTACCTCACCGAGGTCTCCGTGTACGCGCGCACGACAACGTAGGCCTTTGCCGCGAGGGGTCGTCATAAGCACGGCTGATGACCTCTCGGATCTCATTACTGGAAGCGCCCCGCCGCCTGCGCTTTCCTGAGCCTCATGTTCCAACGCGCCCTCGGCACTCGAACTGCAACGGAAGTCAGCGCCCTTGGCCTCGGCTGCTGGGCCATCGGCGGCCCGTGGACCTTCAACGGCCAGCCCGCGGGCTGGGGTGAGGTGGACGACGACGAGTCGATCCGCGCGATCCGGCGCGCGCTCGACCTCGGCGTCACGCTGTTCGACACCGCCGACGTCTACGGCTGCGGCCACAGCGAGCGCGTCCTCGGGAAGGCGCTCGCCGGGCGGCGCGACGAGGTCACCGTCGTCACCAAGGTCGGCAACCTGTTCGACGAGCAGACCCGGACCGGCGGCGGCAACGACGTCAGCCCCGCCTACCTCCGGCGCGCGTGCGACGCGAGCCTGCGCCGGCTCGACACCGACCGCATCGACGTCTACCTCATCCACGACGGGATCGGCTCGCCAGACGACGTGCCGGCCGTCGTCGACGTGCTCGAGGAGCTCGTGGCGGCCGGCAAGATCCGCTGGTACGGCTCGAGCATGTCGGACCCCGCGATCGTGCGCGCGATGGCCGAGGGCCCGCATATGGTCGCCGCGCAGCACGAGCTCAACGTCCTCCGCGGCGAGCTCGAGGCGCTCGCCGTCGCGGAGGAGCTCGGCCTGGCGAGCCTGAATCGCACGCCGCTGGCGATGGGCCTGCTCAGCGGGCGCTACCGCCCGGACGCGCTCCCGGCCGCCGGCGACGTGCGCCGCAACTCCCCCTGGTACGACTTCTTCGACGAGGACGGCGCGATGGAGCGCTACCTCGAGCGCATCGCCGAGGCCCGCGCCGAGCTCACCGCCGACGGGCGCTCGCTCGTCCAGGGCGCGCTCGGCTGGATCTGGGGCCGCAGCCCGGCCACCCTCCCCCTCCCGGGCTTCCGCACCGTCGCCCAGGTGGAGGAGAACGTCGGCGCCGCCGACCACGGACCGCTCCCCGCCGCGCGCATGGAGCGCATCCGCGAGCTCCTGGGAGAGCCGTTGCCGGCGTGAGACGCGGTACGGCCGACGGTTACGGATCGGCCGTCCGCGGGCAGGATGCGCGCCGATGTCCACGGGGGATGCCGCGGGGACGGCGCTGGACTCCACCGCGCTCGACGGCGAGGAGCAGAGCCTCGTCGAGGGGATCGCCGCGCGCCGGGACGAGCTGATCGAGCTCGCCTGCCGTCTCATCGCGTTCGACACCACGAGCCGTTCCGGTCCTGAGGATCCGCCCCGCGACGAGGCCGACCTGCAGGGCCTGCTCGCCGAACGGCTCCGTGCCCGCGGCGCGGAAGTCGACCTCTGGGAGCCGGAGCCGGACGACGTCGCGGACCACCCGCTGTCGGTGGAGGGCCTCGGCTTCGAGGGCCGCCCGCAGCTTGCGGGCCGGTTGCGCGGCAGCGGCGGCGGCAAGTCGCTGCTCCTCAACGGGCACATCGACGTCGTGCCCGCCCGCCGCGAAGACGGCTGGGAGCACGACCCGTTCGATCCGCAGGTCGCCGGAGACCGGATCGTCGGCCGCGGCGCCTGCGACATGAAGGGCGGAATCGCCGCCATGGTCGTCGCCGCGGAAGCGCTGGCGGAGACGGGCGCGCTGCGCGGGGACCTGGTCGTCTGCACGAACACCGACGAGGAGTCGAGCGGCGTCGGCGGGCTGGCCTGTGCGCGCCGCGGCGTGACCGGCGCCTACACGATCGTGACCGAGCCGAGCTCGCTCCAGGTCTGGCCGGCCTGTCGCGGAACCGTCTACTGCACGATCGAGATCCCGGGCCGCGCCGGTCACGCCGAGCAGGAGCATCCGCATTGGCGTGACGGCGGCGCGGTCAACGCCGTCGACAAGGGCCGCTTCGTGCTCGAGGGCGTCGACCGGCTTCGGCAGGAGTGGCGCAGTCGCGCCGATCTCAAGCACCCACTGCTCGATCCGCCGGACATCGTCCCCACGCGCTTCGTCGCCGACGCCGGCTGGCACGTCACGATCCCCGACCGCGCGTCCGTCGACGTGTCCGTGCTCATCCTGCCCCAGCAGGCCGACGCACACGGGTGGACGACCGACGCCCAGGCCGAGGTCGAGGACTACCTGCGCCGCTGGTGCGCGACCGACTCGTGGCTGGCCGAGCACCCCCCGACCTTCCGCTGGCACACCGAGGTCAATCCGTCCGACACGCCGGTCGACACCCTGAGCGTCCGCGCACTGCTCGCGGCGAACGCCGCGCTCGGGCTGCCGGTCGAGCTCGGCGGGCTCGGCAGCTGGTACGACGGCGCGACCTTCGCGCTCGAGACCGGCACGCCGGCGCTGATGTACGGGCCGCGAGCGATCGACTACGCGCACACCGTGGGCGAGTTCGTGCCGATCGACGACCTCGTCGCCTGCGCGCAGGGGATCGCGGTAGCGGGATGGAGGCTGTGCCGCTGATGCGCGCCGCGGTCCTGGCCGCCCCGGGGAAGCCCGTCGAGATCCTCGACGTCGAGCTCGACGATCCGCGCGTCCACGAGGTCGAGGTTGCGATCACGGCCGCCGGTGTCTGCGGATCCGACCTGCACGTCGTCGCCGGCGACTGGGAGGTGCCGATGCCGGTCGTGCTGGGACACGAGGGCGCCGGTGTGGTCACGCGCGTCGGTCCGGGCGTCGACGACCTCGCGCCCGGCGACCACGTCGTCCTGTCCTGGGTGCCGCAGTGCCGGCGTTGCCGCCAGTGCGAGGCCGGCCGGCCATGGCAGTGCGAGCTCGTGGCGAACGTCGTCGCCCCGGGCGGCGTGCTGCACGACGGCACGTCGCGCTGGCGCGGCGGGCTGCATCACTACCTCGGCGTGTCCTCCTTCGCCGAGCGCGTCGTCGTGCCCCGCTCGGGCGCCGTGAGGATCCGCGAAGACGCGCCGCTCGACGTCGTGGCGGTCGTCGGCTGTGCCGTGGCGACCGGCGTCGGCGCCGTGCAGAACACCGCTCGCGTCCCGGCCGGCGCGAGCGTGGGAGTGATCGGCTGCGGCGGCGTCGGCCTGTCGGTCATCCAGGGCGCCCGCCTGTCCGGCGCGGCCCCGATCGTCGCCTGCGACACCAACCCCGCCAAGCACGATGTCGCGCGGCGGGTCGGCGCCACCGAGGTGGTCGGCTCGGCCGCCGAGTTGCGCGACCTCGACTTCGTGTTCGACGCCATCGGGCGGATCGAGACGACAGAGGCGGCGATCGCCGCCCTCGGGCTCGGCGGCGCCGCGGTCGTGGTCGGCCTGCCGCCGACGGGCCGGACGGCGCGGTTCGACCCGCTCGCGCTCGCCGAGGCCAACCAGCGGATCCTCGGCTCCAACTACGGCTCGGTCGATCCGCAGCGGGACATCCCCCGCCTGATCGACCTGTACATGGAGCGTGAGCTCGACCTCGACGCGCTCATCTCCGGCCGCCGGCCGCTCGCCGAGGCGGCCGCCGCGCTCGACGACCTGGCCGCCGGCCGGGTCCTGCGCACCTTGCTCATCAACGAACGGACAGACGATGTCGACCAGCGCTGAAGTGCTCATGCCACGCACCGCGGAGCCGGAGGTGCGCTTCAAGCGCGTCCTCGGCCTGCCCGCGCTCGTCTTCTTCGGGCTCGCGTACATGGTGCCGCTCACCGTCTGGACCACGTACGGCATCGTGACCACCTCGACCGAGGGGCACCTGCCGCTCGCCTACACGGTCACGACGCTCGCGATGGGGCTCACCGCCTGGAGCTACGGGCGCATGGTCATCGCTCAGCCGGTCGCGGGCTCCGCCTACACATACGCGTCGAGCGCGTTCGGCCGACCGCTCGGGTTCATGGTCGGCTGGGCGCTGATGCTCGACTACATCTTCCTGCCGATGATCAACTACCTGCTCATCGGGCTGTACATGAAGGACTACTTCCCGAGCACGCCCGAGGCGCTGTGGGTCGTCCTCGCCGTGGCGCTCGTCACCGGCCTGAACATCCTCGGCATCAAGCTCCTGGCGGGCATGAACCTCGCGTTCGTCACCGCCCAGTTCGTCTTCGTCGCCGTGTTCGCGGCGATGGCGATCGGCGACATCCCGGATGACGCCTCGTTCACCGCGCCGTTCTTCGACTCCGGCACCGACCTCGGCCTCGTCTTCGCGGGCGCGGCCGTCCTCGCGCTGTCGTTCCTCGGGTTCGACGCCGTGTCGACGCTGTCGGAGGAGACCGAGGACCCGCGCAGGAAGATCCCGCTGGCGATCATGCTGTGCGCGGTCGTCGGCGGCGGCGTGTACATCTTCCAGTCGTACCTCGGCCACCTGGCGTTCCCGGACTTCGGCGTCTTCGCCGACCACCAGGACGTGGCCAGCGCCGACGTCATGACGGCGATCGGCGGCGACTTCCTCAATAGCTTCTTCACCGCCGTCTACGTCTCGGCCTGCTTCGCGTGCGCGATGGCGAGCCAGGCGAGCGTCTCGCGGATCCTCTTTGCGATGGGACGTGACGAGACGCTGCCGAAGCCCGTCTTCGCGCGCCTGCACCCGAAGTACCGGACCCCGATGGTGGCGAACGTCATCGTCGGCCTCTTCGGCTTGACCGCGCTGTTCATCAGCCTCAGCACGGTCGCGTCGATGATCTCGTTCGGCGCGCTGGCCGCGTTCTCGTTCGTGAACCTCTCGGTGATCAAGACCTACGTGATCGACGGCGGGCGGCGCGGCGGCGCGGACCTCGTCAAGTTCGCGGCGATCCCGTTCCTCGGCTTCGCGTTCACGATCTACCTCTGGACGAAGCTGTCAGGCGTGGCCTTCGAGGTCGGCCTCGCGTGGCTCGCCGCCGGCCTGCTCTACCTCGTCTACCTGACGCGCGGCTTCCGCAGGCCGCCGCCGGCGATGTACACCGGCGACTAGAGACGGTCGCGCACGCGGGCGACCGCCTGCAGCTGCGTCACCTCGAGCGCCGGGTCGAGCGCTTCTGGCCACGACGACAGGATCGTGACGACCGTCTCGCCGTCGACGGCGATCAGCTGCCCGTGGATGCCGCGCGCCATGGTCCGGCCGGCGCGGCGCCACCACTGGTTGCGGTAGCCCTCGCCGCCGATGTCGGGGACCGTACGACGCGCGAAGGCGCTGGCGTCCCCGCGTCCGAGGTGCTCGATCCACGCGGCGGGGACGACGCCGCGGCCGCCGTCGCCGACGAGCACGCCGAGACGCGCGTAGTCGCGCAGCGTCGCGCAGAACCCGCCGCCGATCGCCGCCGTGCCGGCCCGATCGACGGTCAGCTCGGCGTCGCGCTCGGCGCCCATCGGCGCCCACAGCTCGCTGGCGATCAGCTCGTTGAGCGGCGCGCCGCCGGCGCGCTCGGCGACGAGCCCGAGCAGGTCGGTGTTCGGCGTCGCGTAGTGGAACCGCTCGCCGTGCCGCCACGCGGCGGGACCGATCGTCGGCAGGAACTCGAGGATGGTGCGCGGCGCGCCCGGCACGTCGGGATGCCATCCGCACGCGAAGTCGTAACGCACGAACGCCTCGTAGTCCTCGACGAAGTCGATCGCCGCCGTCATGTCGAGCAGGTGCTGCACCGTCGCGCCCTCGTAGCCGCTGCCGGCGACCTCGGGGACGTGCTCCGTCACCGGGCCCGCAGTGTCGACTCCGAGGATGCCGACGAGCAGCCCGAGCACCGACTTGCCGACCGATTGCGAGAGATGCAGCGAGGTCTCCCCCATCTCGCCGCCGTAGCGCTCGGCCACGAGCCTGCCGCGGTGGACGACCGCCAGTCCGTCGACGTACGCCGTCTCGAGCAGCGGGTCCACGAGGTCGTCGAGGTCGCCGGCCGACCGCTCGAGCCGCGAGATCGAGCCGGCGCCACGCCGCACCGGGACCGTGTCGACGAGCTCCCCGACGTGGACGTAGGCCCAGCGGTTCCAGGGGCCGACCTGCCACGACTCCAACGGGACGCGCGCCGTCACGCGTCCATCGTCGCACTCGGGTATGACACCCGCGGGCGACGCGATGTCACAGTCTCGGGGCCTGCAGCGTCAACCTGGTATGAGCGAGATCGTGATCACCGGAGCCACGGGCGTGATCGGATGGCGCACCGCCCGCCGGCTCGTAGAAGAAGGCCACCGCGTGACCGGCATCACCCACAGCGCCCGCGGGCGCGAGCGGCTCGAGGCGCTCGGCGCCCGCGCCGCGTTCGCGAACGTGTTCGAGCCCGCGGACCTGCACGCGCCGTTCGCGCATGCCGACACCGTCGTCAACCTGCTGACGCGCATCCCGCCCGCGCACCGGATGGGCGACCCCACGGCCTGGGCGGAGAACGACCGGCTCAGGCGCGAGGCCTCGGCCGTGATCGCCACGGCGGCCCGCGACGCCGGCGTCGGCCGCCTGGTCCAGGAGTCAGTCGCCCTCCTGTATGCCGACGGCGGCGACGACTGGCTCGACGAGGGCTCCCCGGTCGAGCCGGCGACGTCGACCGCGTCGGCGCTGACCGCCGAGCGCGGCGCCTCCGTCCTCTTCGACGGCGACACCGTGATCCTGCGCTTCGGGATCTTCATGGGCCCGGACAGCGCGCTGACGCGGGGCGAGCTCGAGCTGGCCCGCGCGGGCCGCGCGGTGCGCCTCGGCGCCGCCGGCACGCGCGTCCCGACCGTCTGGCTCGACGACGCCGCCGCGGCCGTCGCGGCTGCGCTGACGACGCCGCCGGGCATCTACAACGTCGTCGACGACGACCCGCCCACGCGCCTCGAGCTGGAGACGGCCCTCGCCGTCGCGGCCGGGCAGCGGGCGCTCGACGTCGACGTGATCCCCGAGCTCGAGCCGCTCAGCCGCTCGCTGCGGGTCTCCAACCGCCGCCTCCAGCAGGCGAGCGCGTGGGCCCCGCGGATCCGGGCCGGCCTCGACGGCTGGGAGCTCATCGCAAGCGAGCGCCGTGCCGCCTGACGAGCTCGCCGCCGCGTTCGAGGCCCACCGCCCGTACCTGCGGCGGCTCGCATACAGCACCCTGGGCAGCGTCGCCGAGGCGGACGACGTCGTGCAGGACGCGTGGGTGCGCCTCCAGCGGGCCGACGCGAGCGAGATCCGCGACCTGCGAGCCTGGCTGACCACGGTGGTCGGCCGGCTCGCGCTCGACTCGCTCGGCGCGGCCCGCCGGCGGCGCGAGCAGTACGTCGGCCCGTGGCTCCCCGAGCCGCTCGTCGAGGACGACCCCGCCGACCGCGTCACGCTCGACGAGAGCGTCACGACCGCGCTGCTCGTCGTGCTCGAGCAGCTCTCCCCCGCCGAGCGCACCGCGTTCGTCCTCCACGACGTCTTCGGGCTCACGTTCGACGCCGTCGGCGAGGTCGTCGGCCGCGCCCCGAGCGCCGTCCGCCAGCTCGCCTCGCGCGCCCGCCGCCACGTGGAGGAGGGCACGCCGCGCTTCCCGGCGTCGCGCGACGAGCACGCGCGGCTCGTGACGGCCTTCGCGGCGGCGGCGCGGGCCGGCGACGTCGAGGCGCTCACGCGCGTCCTCGACCCGGACGTGACGTTCCGCGCCGACGGCGGCGGCAAGGTGATCGCCGCCCGCCACCCGATCGGCGGCGCCGCCCGCGTCGCCCGCGTGCTGACCAAGATCGCCGGCAAGACGTGGCGCGACGCCCGCGTCGTCCTCGTCAACGACATGCCCGGGCTGCTCGTCGACGACGGCGCGCCCGTGCCGTCCGTCTACTCCCTCACCGTCGACGGCGACCGCATCGTGGCGGTCGACGTCCTCCGCAACCCCGACAAGCTCCAGCACCTGTCGAGCTAGCCCCGGTCAGCCGGGAACGGGGATGTCGGCGGTGACCAGCGTGCCGCCGTCGAGCGGGCTCAGGACCCGGAACTCGCCGTCGAGGGCGGCGAGGCGGTCGGCGAGCCCGATGAACCCGCTGCCGTCGGCACGGGCGCCGCCGATGCCGTCGTCGCGCACGCGCAGCCGCAGCGTGCCGTCCTCGACGTGCGCCACGACCGTGGCGCGCGCGGCGCGGGCGTGCTTGGCGACGTTGGTGAGCGCCTCGGCCACGACGAAGTAGGCGGTCGCCTCGACCGGGGCGGCGAGCCGGCCCACGTCGACGTCGATCTCGACCGGGAGCGGCATCCGCGCGGCGAGCGCCTCGACCGCGCGCCGCAGCCCGCTGTGCGTCAGGACCGGGGGCAGGATGCCCTGCACGAGCTCCCGCAGCTCGCCCGTCGCCTCCTCGGCCTGGCTCAGCGCGTCCGCCACGAGCCCGGGCGCCCCGCCGTCGCCGTTCTCGAGCGCCCGCTGCGCGAGCTTGAGCGTGATCACCGTGTGGACGAGCCGCTGCTGGGCGCCGTCGTGCAGGTCGCGCTCGATCCGCCGGCGGGTCTCGTCGGCGGCCGCGACGACGCGGGCCCGCGATGCGATCAGCTCGGACCGGCTCTCCGCGTTGGCGATCGCCGTCCCGGCGAGCTCGGTGAACTCCGTCATGCGCTGCTCGGCGTCGGGAGGGAAGTGCTCGCGCTCCGTTCCCGCGCTGATCGAGCCCCAGAGCGTGCCCTCGACGACGATCGGGACCGCCACCGAGCAGCGGATCCCCAGCCGCCGGATCTGCCGCACCAAGGCCTCGGGGGAGGAGCTGTAGTCGTCGACCCGGATCGACCGGCCGGTTCGCAGCACCTGGGCGATCGCGCTGTCGGAGCCGAGCGGGAGCCGCGTGCCGACGGGCAGCTCCTCCCGTGCGGTCCCCGCGCTGGCGACGATGGCCATCGCCCCGTCGGTCTCGAGGCGCCCGATCACGGTCGCCTGGGCGTCGAGGAGCTGCTCGACCTCCTCCGCGACGGCCGCGAACACCTCGGCGGGCGGAACGCCGCGGGCGACGAGCGTCGCCACGCGCCGCAGGGCCGCCTGCTCGCCCGCCAGGCGCGCCAGCTCGGCTTCCGCGCGCCGGCGCTCGGTCACGTCGCGCGCCACGCCGTAGACGACGTCGTCCTCGACCACGGGCGTCGACGTCCACTCGAGCACCCGGGTCGAGCCGTCCTTGCGGACGTAGCGGTTCACGAACGACAGCGTCGTCTTGCCCTCGCCGAGCGAGGTCGCCTCCGCCGCCGTCCGCTGGCGGTCCTCGGGATGGATGAAGTCGAGGTACGGACGCGCCAGGAGCTCCTCCTCCGTGTAGCCGAACACCTGCTCGGCGGCCGGGTTCAAGCGGGTGAAGCGCCCCTCGAGGTTGGCGACCGCGATGACGTCGGGCGACAGCTTGAAGATGCGGTCGAGCTCCTCCTGCGCCCGCGCCCGCCGCCCGGCGTTGACCGCGAGCGCAGCCGCGAGCGCGGCGAGCGCGAGGCCGGCGGCGAGGATGATCCACGGCAGCACGGCCGCGGCTCCCCGGACCGGTGTCCGCGGGACCGCGATGTCGAATCGCTGACCGGCCTCCGTGAACGAGGTGCGGACGACGCCGTCGTCATCGCCGTTCGGCCGGCCGCCGACCGTGAGCTGCAGGGACGACGTGTCCGTGGCCGCCCCGCGCAGCCACAGCTCCGACATGAAGACGACCACGAACCCCGGCCGCACCACGCCGTCGGCGAGCCGTGGCGCGAGCCTGACGAGGAACAGGCCCTTGGTGCCGTCACTGAGCGTCTCCAGCGGCGTCGCGCCCGCGTCGTACAGCGTGCCGGCGCGACGCACCGCCTCCGCGACGCCCGCCTCGCCGCCGATGTCGATGCCGGTCACCGTCATGGGCGGGATCCCGGAGACGAGGGTCGCCGGCAGATAGGACGGGCGCGGGCCGACCGGCGCGGTTCCGCCGCGCGCGTCCTGGACCACGATCGGGCTCCCGATCCGCCGCTCGTAGCTCGCGCGCCGGGAAGCGGGGACCTGCTCCACCCACGCGGCGGCCGGGAAGCCCGCGGGGGTCAGCCACCTCGAGGCGTTGCCCGCGAACTCGTCGTTCGTGACCCCGGGCCCGGCGACGCCGACCATGTACCGGCGGAGGCCGTCGGCGAGCGAGGCACCGTGGTCGACGCGCCCGAGGATCTGCGCTGCCGCGACCTCGGCTCGGTGCTCGGAGTCGCGTCGCGCATCTCGCTGCCCGAGTAGCCGCGCGCCGAGGAAGCCTGCCGCGGTGAGCGCGAGGACCAACACCAGTGGCGCGATCTGGCGGTATCGCACGAACTCCTCATTCTCCACTGTCGCGCTCACCGAGGAAAGCTCGCCCTTTGAGCGCCGGCGCGCGGTCCGGTAGCGTGACGCGGGCCATCGGGAGGCTTCACGTGAGGATCTGGCCGATCGCGACGGCGGCCGTCTCGGTCGTCCTGCTTTCCGCTGCCGTCGTCGGTGTCGATCGGGCGTCCGTCGGAGCGGAGCCCGCCTCGACGGACGCGGGCGGCGCCGAACGCGAGCCGGTCAGCGTCGGCGTGATCCTCAACTACCTCGACGACCCGTTCTTCGTGGCGATCTACGAAGGGCTGCGCGCCGAGGCCGCGCGGCTCGGGGTGAAGGCCACGGTCCGATCCGTCACGAGCAACGCCGAGCTCACCGACCAGGCCGCACAGCTGCGGAAGCTCGTCGCCGAGGGCCACGACTGCTACGTCGTCAACCCGATCACGGCGACCAACCTCGTGCCCGCCCTGCGCGGCATCCGCCGTCCGATCGTCAACGTCGACAGCCCCGTCGATCCCGCGGCCGCACGGCGTGCGGGCGTGCGCATCCGGACGTACATCGGGACCGACGACCTCGCGTCCGGCACGCTCGCGGGCACCCACATGGCGGCACTCCTCCCCGACGGCGGCGACCTCGCGCTGGTCGGCGGGATCGCCGACAACGTCAACAGCGGCGTCCGCCTGGAGGGGTTCGAGCGGGGCATCCGCGGATCGCGCCTGCGGGTCGTCGTCCGCGTCAACGCCGACTACAACCGCACGAAGGCGCAGATCGCGGCGGAGCGGATCCTGCGCACGCACCCCAGTCTCGACGGCATCTTCGCCGTGAGCGACAGCATGGTGCTCGGGATCGCGGACGCCATCCGCGGCACGGGCAAGATCGGCGAGATCACGGTGATCGGCCACGACGGCAACGCCGAGGCCCTCAACCGGATCCAGGAGGAGGGATCGATCAGCGCGGACGTGTCCCAGTACCCGTACGTCATGGGCCGGATGGCGATCGAGGCGTGCGTGGCGGCGGCCCGCGGCGCGAAGCTGCCGGCGCGGGTCGATGCCCCGATCGCACTCCTGACCCCGGACAACGTCGGGCGCGCGATCACCGCGTTCCCCCAACCCGTCGAGCAGTACTCCGACCCGTTCCGCCGCCTGCTGCGCCGGCAGGGGTGAGACTCGAGCGCCTGCTGCCCGGCCTGGCCGCCATCGTCGTGCTCGGCGCCTGCGGCGGCGGCCAGGACGAGCCGGCGCCGGCGTGCGCAGGCGACGAGCCGAGCCGGACGGCCACCTACGTCAACGAGGACGTCGCCTTCGCCGCTCCCGCAGGCGCGGAGGTGCAGTCGGACCGCTTCGACGGTCCGCTGCCGCGGTTCGCCAAGTTCGGCCTCCACGTGCGCGGGGAGGGCACCGTCGTCGTGCGCGTGCCGTCCGGGCAGCGGGTGCGGATCGTCGGCTGGGGCGGCGCGGCCGACGATGCCCGTGAGGCCGCGCTGGTCGAGACCGCCTCGGCGTGCTGGACCGCCTACCCGGGCGGGCTCGCGTTCGCCGGCCCGCAGTGCGTGCGGGTGCAGGTCGAGGGGCCGGGAGAGCAGCGCGGCAGCGCGCGCTTCGGCCTCCGGCGCGACTGCTAGGCGGCCCGCAGCGGCGAGATCCTCGACTGCGCGAGCGCGGTGCGCAGCTCCTCGCCGAAGCGGTCGGCTCCCGGATGCGAGGCGTCGGCGACCAGGTACCGCAGCGTGCGGGCGCGCGGCTCGGGCCGCAGCCGGCGGATCGCGACGTCGGGCCGCGGCGCGACGAGCGCCAGCGTCGGGATCAGGCCTACCACCCCGTGGGCGGCGACCAGCGCCTGCATGGCCGTGTAGTCGTGCGTCTGCAGCGGGCTGAAGGTCGGCGTGAAGCCGGCCGCGCGGCACAGCTCGAGCAGCGGGGGCACCGACGGGCAGCCGCCGCCCTCGAGCCACTGCTCGCCCGCCAGCTCGGCGATGTCGATCACCGGTCGCGCCGCGAGACGGTGCCCGGCCGGGAGGCAGAGCAGCATCGGGTCCTCGCCGATCAGGTCGCCCGGCCCGCCGGGCTCGAACTCGTACACGACCGCCGCGTCGACCTCGCCGGCCGCCACCAGCGCCCGCGCGCGGTCCGGCTCGGCGTCGACCACCTGCAGCGTTCCCGCGGCGAAGCTGCGCGCCGCGACGGCGACGATGGTCGCCGTCGCACTCGGGAAGGCGGCCACCCGCAGCCGCGTCGCGCCGGTGCCGGACAGCGCCTGGAGCGCGTGCCGCGCCTTGGCCAGCTCGTGCAGCGCGACGTCGGCATGGCGGACGAGCACGTGCCCGGCGTCGGTCAGCTCCGCGCCGCGCGGCCCGCGCCGGACCAGCCGCATCCCGGCCTCCCGCTCGAGCAGCGCGATCTGCTGCGAGACCGCGGAGGGCGAGTAGTCGAGCGCGGTCGCGGCCGCCCGGAACGAGCCGCGCCCGGCGACCTCCGAGAGCATCCGCAGGCGAGTGAGGTTCACGCTGATGACATGGCGCGACCGGCGCGGGCGTGCCACTCGCGGCGCACGACCGGGGTCGCTACGAACCAAGTGGCCAGTACCCGTCCGCCGCGCCCCGCCACCGATCCCGGCCGGGGTGTTAAGCCATCCTGACCACTGCGGTCAGCAGCTCCACCCACGAGTCCGCCGCCGCGGTGCCACGGTCGCCGGCGCAAACCTCTGGAAGGAGATCCGATGATGCGGGCGATCGCGGCGGTGCTGGTCCTCGGGCTGGCCGTGGCGGCGTGCGGGGACGACAGCGAGGATTCGGGCGGGCCGAGCGGCGACGGCGGGAGCAAGACCCTGACCGTCTACTCGTCGCTGCCGCTCCAGGGCGCCCAGCGGCCGCAGACCACAGACATGGTGAAGGGCATCGAGCTCGCGCTCGAGCAGGCCGGCGGGAAGGCCGGGGACTTCAAGGTCAAGTACGAGTCGCTTGACGACTCGACCGCCCAGGCCGGCGCGTGGACGCCCGAGGCGACGACCGCGAACGCGCGCAAGGCCGCGCAGGACGAGTCGACCGGGCTGTACATCGGCGAGTTCAACTCCGGGGCTTCGGCGATCTCGATCCCGATCCTCAACGAGGCCGGGGTGCCGCAGATCAGCCCCGCCAACACGGCCGTCGGCCTGACCTCCGACGAGCCGGGCGCCGCGCCCGGCGAGCCGGACAAGTACTACCTCACCGGCCAGCGCACCTACGCCCGGATCGTCCCCAAGGACACGATCCAGGGGGCGGCGCTCGCCACCGTCATGCAGGAGGACGGCTGCACCAAGGTCTTCATGACCAACGACAAGGAGGTCTACGGCGCCGGCCTGGCCCGCAACGTCGAGGGCGCGGCGGAGGAGCTCGGGCTCGAGATCGTCGCCAACGAGGCGATCGACAAGAACGCGCCGAACTACCGCTCGCTCGCCTCCTCGGCGGTGGGCGCCGGCGCCGACTGCTTCGTCTTCAGCGGCATCACGGCCAACAACGCGGTCCAGCTCTACAAGGACTTCGAGGCCGCGCTGCCGGACGCCAAGTTCTACGGACCGGACGGCGTCGCCGAGGCCGGCTTCGTCGACCCGAAGGAGGGCGGCATCCCGGCGAACGTGGCCGGCAAGGTCAAGCTCACGGTCGCGACGCTGTCGCCGGACGAGTACCCGCCCGACGGGCAGGCGTTCTTCGACGCCTTCCGCGACAAGTACGACGAGCCGAACCCGAACCCGTACGCCATCTACGGCTACGAGGCGATGCGGCTGGCGCTCGACGCCATCGCCCGCTCCGGCAGCGGCGAGAAGGCCGACGTCCTCAAGGCGCTGTTCGAGACCAAGGACCGCGAGAGCGTGCTCGGCACCTACTCGATCGACGAGAACGGCGACACGACGCTGAGCGACTACGGCGTCTACACCGTCAAGGACGGCGAGCTGGTGTTCGACAGCACGGTCAAGGCCAAGGCGGGCTAGCGCACAGCGCCTGAAGCAGCGCACCGCGGCGGCCGCTCATACTTCCCCGCATGCTCAGGCGGGGGATCGGGGTCGCCGCGGTGGCGCTCGCGCTGGCGGGCTGCGGCGGCGACGGCGAGGAGCAGCCGCCGCCGCCTTCGAGTCCGGACACGGTGAGCGGGCCGCTGTGCAGCCAGCTCCCGACCGGCGACGACCCCGGGTCGCCCGAGGTGCTGACCGGCGATCCCGCCGACGAGGCGCTGCAGTGGATCCCGGTCATCACCACGTTCGAGGCGGCGGTGCGGGCCACCGGGCTCGACCGGCGGCTGCACGCCTCCGACGGCGTGACGATCCTCGCCCCGACCGACGACGCCTTCAACGCCGCCTTCGATCGCCAGCGGCTCGACGACCTGCTCCTCGAGGACCACCGCGAGCTACGCGAGCTGCTCGAGGCGCACCTCGTCGACGGCGTCATCACGCTCGACGGCATGCTCGACGCCGGCGAGGTGACGACGCTGGCCGGCGAGACGCTCGAGGTCACCGACGCGGACGGGATGGCGCGGCTGGGAGGCCGCGCCACCACCGTCTGCGCCGACTACCGCGTCCGCAACGCGCGGATCCACGTCATCGACGCGGTCCTGCGCTAACAGTCCACCCGCGTCGCGGCGACCATCGGCTCGGCCGCCTGCCCGTCGAGCAGCAGCGGGATCAGGCCACGCTGCTCCTGGTGCATCGGCACGAAGTAGCGGTGCCGCTTGGCCCGCAGGACCTCGATGCCGTGGGCTTCGAGCCGCGGCGCGACCGGCAGCCCGTCGATCCCCGGGCCGTGGTACTGCGCGTCGTCGAGCATGTAGCCGCACGGCGGCGGGTCGAGGATCTGGTCCGGCGTCGGCCGCTCGGGCGGCGGCGGGCTCTCGCCCGGGTGCGGGGCCGGGTAGGCCGGGATCTCGTGCGAGCCGCGGAACACGATCCGGCCGCGGTTGGACTTCTGGAACTTGATCGACTCCTTGATCGCGCGGTGGATCGCGCGCTCCTCCTCGTGCTGGTAGTCGAGGAACTCCTGGTACGTGTAGAGCGCCGAGTACGTCTTGCGGCGCCGGTTGTTCGGCGTGTTGGTCTCGTTCGGACGCGTCGCGCCGCCGGAGCTGCGCGCCTCGAGCAGCGAGCCGACCACGCTCTTGAGCCCCATCGTGTTGCGCAGGATCGTCTCCTGGCTGAGGCCGACGGCGCCGCCGTTCTCGCAGCCGTACGGGCAGAACCACCAGCCGTCCTGCGAGCCGGCGCCGTACATCCAGCCCTCGATCATGTCGCGCGACTGGTCGAAGATCGAGCGCGCGACGTTGAGGTGCCGCGGCGGCAGGACCGGGAGGTCACCGGCGCGGCTGTTGCCGAACTCGTGGCCGTCGAACGCCGCCTTCGGCCGGTAGTCGCGCATCATCTCGATGATCGCGAACGTCTCGTTCTGGCGGATCAGCGAGTAGTCGCGGTTGAGGTCCTGACCGGTCGTGTTGCCGCGCGTGTTGTGGGCGCGACCGTCCGGGTTCGTGGTCGGGATGATCAGGACCGTCGCGTTCTCGAGGATGTCCAGCGTGCGCCGGTCGCGCCCGAACGCGAGCTCGCGGGCGAGGATCATGCAGGCCTCGCGCGAGGACGGCTCGTTGCCGTGCACGTTGCAGTTGATGAAGACCGAGTGGCCCTTGGCGATCTGCTTGGCCGTGCGCGGCGGCCGCGGGTAGCCGATCACGAACATGTTCAGCGCGCGGTTCTCGATCGTGCGGCCGAGCTCGACCACGCGCACGCGCCGGCTGGCGTCGTCGAGCGCCTCGGTGTAGTCGTACTCGTTGATGTCGCTCGTGTACTGCGCGGCCTGGGTGAGCTCCCACTGCGTGCGCAGGCTCTCGCCCGGCACCGCGAGGTTGCCCCACTGCGGCAGCGTGGTGCCGTAGACCGGATCCGAGTACGCGCCCGGCGTCGTGCCGGTGCGGGCGCGCACGCGCCACTGGAAGCGGTCGCCGGGGTTGAAGCCGGCGTCCGCGAACGTGGGCGAGTGCGGCGTCACCGTGCGGTTCGGCCGCCAGACGCCGACGACGGCGGCCGGCGCGGTGGGCGCGTTCGCCGAGTCGACCGGCGTGCGCTCGATGTCGTACTCGGTCGCTCCCGCGACCTCCGTCCAGCTGACCGTGGCGAACCCGTCCGCCTGGCGGACCGCCACGCCGGTGACCTGCGCCGGCTCCTGCGCGGCGGCGGCGGCCGGCAGCACGCCGGAGCCGAGCACCGCCACGAACGCCACGACCTGCGCCAACCGCCTGCGCATGCGATCCCCTCCCGCGTTGACCCGCTTCTCCCTGTCAGGGATTGTCGCGCAGTCGTCAAGCGGCGACCTGGATCATCCGGATCTGGTTACCGGACGGATCCCGGAAGGAGGCGTCGATCCCGTACGGGCGCTCCTCGGGGGCGTCGATGAACTCCACGCCGCGGCCCTTGAGCTCCTCGTACGACGCGCGGCAGTCGTCGGTGTTGAGGAAGACCGTGCCGGCCGCTCCCTTGCCCATCAGGTTGCGGACCTGCTCCACGGTCTCGGCCTCGAACACGGGCGGCCCGGGGATGGCCATGAGCACGACGGAGAAGTCCTCCTGGCCGACCGGGCTGACGGCGAGCCAGCGGAAGTTGCCGAGCTCGGGCACGGTGACGTCGGAGCGCACCTCCCAGCCGAGGTTGCGCGTGTAGAACTCCAGTGCCTCGTCCTGGTCGTGGACCCAGAGCTGGGCGTTGGCGACCTTGATCATCGGTGTCCTCCTGGGGAGTCGATCGGGGGGATCGCCAAGCTACGGAGCCGCCGCTCCGTTGTCTTCTCGAAACGTGCGGTGTTGCGGCCGGCCGTAGGCGCGCAGCACGCACGTCGGCACGCGCGCCTGCAGGGCCGCGGGCGGGTAGCTCGCCCGGTAGGCGGTCGGAGGCTTGCCGAACATGCGCGTGAAGCTGGTGGTGAACGAGCCGACGCTCACGAGCCCGACCGACAGGCAGATGTCGGCGACCGAGCGGTCGGTGTTGCGCAGCAACGCGGCGGCGCGCTCGAGCCGGCGGGTCAGCAGGTAGGCGTGTGGGCTGTCGCCGAACGCGAGCTTGAACTCGCGGCTGAAGTGGGCGCGCGAGAGGCCGGCGGCGGCGGCGAGATCGTCCACGTCGAGCCGCTCGAAGTAGCGGGAGTCCGCGAGGTCCTTGGCGCGCAGGAGGTGGCGGGCGGGCGGGACGAACGCCATGGCCGTCTCAGTATGGCCCGCTCGCGAGCCGCAGGGCGGTGGTGAGCTCGACGAGCTCGGCGAAGCGGCGCGGATCGCGTCCGCTGAGCTGGTGCACGCGGCGGAGCCGGTAGTGGACCGTGTTCGGATGCAGGCCGAGACGCTGGGCGGTGCGGGCCACGTTGAGGTCGCTGGCCGCGTACGCGCGGAGCGTTTCCGCGAGCGCGCCGTCGGCGTCCAGGCGGGCGGCGGTGCGCGGGACGAGCCGCCGGGCCGTGTCGTCCGCGCCCTCGGTGAGGTACTCGAAGAGCGGGACCTCCTCGAGGGCGACCACCGCCGCGTCGCCGTCCACGTGCCGGAGCGCCCGCTCGGCCTCGCCGTACCCGCGCGCGACCTCGGCGAGGCCGCAGCAGACGGTGCTCACGCCGGCGCGCAGGCGCACGCCGTGGGTGCGGAGCAGCCGCTCGCCGGTCCGCGCGAGCCCGGCGCGCAGCTCGCGCGGCCCGCGGCGCACGTAGACGGGCACGACGGCGACGACCTCGTCGTGGCGCGCGACCACGAACGCCCGCTGCGGGTCCTGGCGCTCGAGCGCGCGCACGACGAGGCTCCTCGCCGCCTCGTCGGCGGCCGCCACGACGACGACGTGCTCGCCGCCGGGCCGGAGGCCGAGCGCCTCCGCGCGGCGCTCGGCGTCCGCGCCGGGCACGCCGCCGGCCAGCAGGTGGTCGAGCAGGTCGCGGCGCCCGCGCTCGGCCTCGGAGGCGAGGGCCTGGCGCTCGCGCAGGTACGCCTGCGCGATGGCCACGTTGATCGCGTGCGTGTACCGGAACGTGAAGGCGGTCAGCTCCTGCGCGGTGCGCATGCCGGCGGCGGTCGGCCCCGCCGTCTCGACGACCGCCTCCCACACCGTGCGCTGGCCGATCAGGTACGTCTCGAGCAGCGCGTCGAGCGGCATCAGCTCGCGCGCCCGCTGGGCGCCGCGGGCGCGGACGAAGTCGAGCGCCTCGCCGGCCGGCGGCCGGCCGCGGCGGCCGGAGTGGACGAACGCCCGCACGTGCTCGAGCGCGTGCGCGAGGACCTCGGCCGCGAACCCGGGATCGCGGACGGCGCGGTACTCGTCGACCTCGGTCTTGGCCGCGAGCGCCATCCGGCGGGCGATCGCCTCCGCGTCGAGCTCCATCCGGTCGAGCACGGCATCGATCGATGGTTTGTGGAGGGTCACCAAATCGATATGGCTGTCGCTGGGCCGATCTCCGTAGCGCGCCCGTCCGCGTCGTGCCTACCGTACAACCGGTCGACGACAAGGAGAAGGACATGCCCCACCCGGTGATCTGGTTCGAGGTGCTCGGGAACGACGGCGCAGCCCTCAGCAGGTTCTACGGCGATCTGTTCGACTGGAAGATCGATCCGGCCCCGGGCGGCTACTTCATGGCGACCCCGGACGGCGAGCGTGCGACCGGCGGCATCGGGGCGGATCCGTCGGGCGGCGGCGGCCACGTGACGTGGTACGTCGAGACCGACGATCTGCAGGGCATGCTCGACAAGGCCGAGGGCCTCGGCGGCAAGACCGTGATGCCGCCCACCGAGCCGATGGAGGGAACGAGCATCGCGCTGTTCGCCGACCCGGAGGGCCACGTCGTCGGGCTCGTCAAGCCGGGCCCGCCGCCCGAGGGGTGAGCGGCGACGGCATGACGGATGTCATGCCGAAGTCCGGCCGCGCGCCACTGGTGGGATGCCCGGGCGCTTCCTAGCGTTCCGGGCATGAGTGAAGAAGCTGTGCAGCACCATCGGTGGTGGGAGTGGGCGCTCTCGATCTTCGGCCTGCTGTGGATCGGCCTGCCGGTCGCGGACTTCGTCTACAACGACGACCCGCCGGCCTGGGCGCTCGTGCTCGTCGGGGTCGCCCTGCTCGGGTTCGCATCGCAGTTCCTCGCCCTGGTCATGACCGCCCGGGCCGTGCGCGAGCCGGTCGTCGCGATGGTGGCGATCGCGGTCGTGCTGACGCTGGCGGCGACCGACAGCTTCGCGCTGCTGTTCATCTACGCCGCCTCGGCGGCGAGCGTGCGGCTCGAGGGACGGACCGGCGCGCTCGTCGTGGCCTCGATCGCGGCCGTCGGCGCCGCCGCCGTCGCGGTGATCGACCCCGACAGCGCGCTCTTCTGGGGCGTGACCGCCGCCGTGGTCGCCACCGGCACCCTGTGGCTGCTGATCCGCGGGCTCCTGCGCACCAACGCCGCCCTGCGGGAGGCGCGCGAGGAGCTCGCCGAGCTGGCGGTGGCGGAGGAGCGGCTACGGTTCGCGCGTGACATGCACGACCTGCTCGGCCACGACCTGTCGCTGATCGCGATCAAGGCGGAGCTGGCCGGCAAGCTCGTGACGCGCGACGCCGACCGCGCCGCCTCCGAGATCGGCGACATCCGGACCCTGTCGCGCACCGCGCTCGTCCAGGTCCGCGACGCGGTCGAGGGCTACCGCCGCCCGACCCTGGCCAGCGAGCTGGCCGGCGCGCGCGTCGCGCTCGAGGCGGCGGGGATCGAGCTCGACGTGGACGGCCCCGGCGGCGCGCTCGACCCCGAGGCCGAGGCCGTGCTCGCCTGGGCGGTACGCGAGGGCGCCACGAACGTGATCCGGCACAGCGGCGCGCGCCGCGTGACGATCACGCTCAGCGCGACGACGCTGGAGATGACGGACGACGGCCACGACGTCGTGGCGGGCGGCGAGGCGCCGGCCGACAAGGGCGCCGGCGACGAAGGCCACGGCCTTGCCGGCCTCGTGGAGCGCGCCGCGGCGGTCGGCGGCACGGTCGAGGCCGGCGCCGAGCCCGACGGCGGGTTCCGGCTGCGGGTCAGCGTGCCCGACCGGATGGTCGCCGCGTGATCCGCGTCCTGCTGGCCGAGGACCAGGCGATGGTGCGCGGCGCGCTCGTCAGCCTGCTCGGCCTCGAGGACGACATCGAGGTCGTCGCCGAGGTCGGCCGCGGGGATGAGGTGCTCGACGCCGCCCAGCGCTCGCAGGCGGACGTCGCGCTGCTCGACATCGGCCTCCCGGGCGCCGACGGGCTCGAGGTCGCGGCGACGCTCCGCGACCGGCTGCCCGCCGTCCGCGTGGTCATGCTCACCACCTTCAACCGCCCCGGCTACCTGCGGCGTGCGATGGAGGCCGGCGCCGCCGGGTTCCTGCTCAAGGACGCGCCCGCGAGCGAGCTGGCGCGCGCGATCCGGGGGGCGGCGGCCGGGCAGCGCGTGGTCGACCCGGGCCTCGCCGCCGCCGCGCTCAGCCAGGGCGAGAACCCGCTCACCGCGCGCGAGCAGGAGGTCCTCGAGCAGGCCCGCGTGCACGGCACCGTCGCCGAGCTCGCCGCCGCCCTGCACCTCTCCCCCGGCACGACGCGCAACCACCTGTCCTCGATCATGCGCAAGCTCGACAGCCACAGCCGCATCGAGGCGATCCGGGTGGCCGAGGAGCGCGGCTGGCTGTAGACGATCGTTGGCGCCGCCGCGGGCGAACGTCAACGGCGGCTGGGTAGGGCGGCGGGGGTGCATAACGTCAACAGCTCTCCGCCGGCCGAGGCTCGGTTGACGTTGAGCACCATAGAGGTGCGTTTTGTCAACACGGCGTGCCGGGCCGCGCCGCTGTTGACGAAATGCACCCTCGCCTCCCCTACCCAGCGCAGTTGAAGTCGGTCCCTACGCAGGCACCTCGATCACCGTCGGCCCGGGCCGCTCGAGCGCCTCGCGCAGCGCCGCGGTCAGCGCGGCGCGGCCCTCGACCCGCAGGCCGGAGCCGCCGAACGCCCGCCCGAGCAGCGGGAGGTCGGGCACGCGCAGGTCGACCCCCACCGGGTCGATCCCGGCCTCGACCATCTGGTCGCGGATCTCGCCGTAGCCGCCGTTGTTGGGCACCACGACCGGCAGCGGCATCCCGAGCTCGGCGGCGGTGGCCAGCTCGGCGACCGTGAACAGCAGCCCGCCGTCGCCCACGAGCGCGATCGCCGGCCGCTCGGGCGCCGCCAGCTTCGCGCCGATCGCCGCCGGCACGGCGTAGCCGAGCGTGGCGTAGCCGGTCGGGTAGATGAAGCGCCGCCGCGCGTCCATGGGCACGAAGTGCACCGCGCCGTAGTACGCCGCCATCGTGCTGTCGCCGGCCAGGACGCCGTCCGGCCCGAGCGCCGCGTCGAGCGCGGCCGCGACGTCCAGCCACGGCTCGCCGTCGGCGAGTGCCTCCTCGCGGATCGCCGCCTGCACGGGCTCGAGGTCCTCGCTGGACGTGCGGGCCGGGAGCCGCTCGAGCACCGTGCGGGCGTCGCCGAGCACGGCGACCTCGGCGGGGACGTTCTTATGCAGCTGCGCCGGATCCACGTCCACGCGGATCACGCGGCCGAGCGCGGGCACCGGTCCCCAGAGGTCGCTCTCCCCCAGCTCGGTGCCGGCGGCGACCACGACGTCGCGCCCCGCCAGCCAGTCCTGCGCCGCCCGCAGCCGGATCGAGGCGCCGAGCGAGCGGGGCGAGCGCTCGTCGACGATCCCCTTCCCGTTGACCGTCGTGATCACCGGGATGCCCAGGGCCTCGGCCGCCGCTCCCGCCCCGCGCGCCCCGCCGCCGAGCACGAGCGCCGGCCGCTCGGCCCCGGCGAGCAGCGCCGCCGCACGCTCGAGGTCGGGCGCCGCCCCGCCGGACGAGGTCGTCGGCGACGAGCGCTCGTCGCCGGGGCCTGACGAGGCCGTCGGCGACGAGCGCTCGCTCCCGGCGGGACCGGTGCTCGTCAGCACGTCGACCGGCACCTCCACGTGCACGGGCCGCGGCCGGCCCGCCGCGAAGTGCGCGAACGCCTCGTCGATCGCCGCGGCCGCCTCGGCCGGCGACCCCGCCCGTCGGCTCCAGGCCACCAGCGCGTCCATCGCCGCGCCCTGGGCCTTCCCCTCGTGCAGGTGGCCGGTGTCGCGCCCCTCGACGCCGGTCGGCATCGACGGCGAGATGACGAGCAGCGGGACCGAGTCGGCATACGCCGTCGCCGCCGGCGTCGCGGCGTTGATCACGCCCGGCCCGCTCGTGGCCAGCACCACGCCCGGCCGGCCGGAGACGCGCGCGTAGCCGTCGGCCGCGTAGCCGCCGCCCTGCTCGTGGCGCGGCGTGACGTGCCGGATGCCGGCCGCGGCCAGGTGGCGGTGGATCGGCAGCGTGTGCGTGCCCGGGATCCCGAAGACGAGCTCGACGCCGTGCCGCTGCAGCGCCCGCACGACCGCCTCGCCGCCGGTCATCGCGGGCGCCGCCACCGCCGTCACCGCGGGCCTCGGAGCGCAGCGAGCGAGAGCATCTCGTGGCACGCGCTCGCCGCCAGCCACGCCGTGATCCCGCTCGGGTCGTAGGGCGGCGCGACCTCCACGCAGTCGAAGCCGCGGAAGTCGATCCCGGTGAGCGAGCGCAGGTACGCGAGCGCCTGTCCGCTGGTCGGCCCCCCGACCTCCGGCGTGCCGGTCCCGGGCGCGAACGCCGGGTCCACGAAGTCGATGTCGAAGGACAGGAACGCGGGCATGTCCCCGACCCGGGCACGCACGCGGTCCGCGTACGCGTCCGGCGTCATCCGCTCGAGCGCCGACCACGGGATCGCGTCGTACCCGAGGTCGCCGGGAGCTCGCTCGTCGGCCTCGGCGTAGAGCGTCCCGCGCATGCCGGCCTGGACCGACCGGTGCGGGTCGACGAGCCCCTCCTCGACCGCGCGCTTGAACACCGTGCCGTGGAAGTAGCGCGCGCCGTAGTAGTCCTCCCACACGTCGGCGTGCGCGTCGAGGTGCACGAGCGCGAGCGGGCCGTGCACGCGCGCCGCGGCGCGCAGCTCGGCCAGCACGATCGAGTGGTCGCCGCCCACGCACAGCGGCACCACCCCGGCCTCGTGGAGCGGCGCGAGGTGCTCCGCGATCCGCGCCAGGCTCTCCTCGTGGTAGCCGGGCACGGTCGGGGCGTCGCCGTAGTCGACCATCGACAGCCGCTCGACGACGTCGACCCCGAGGTGCGGGTTGTACGGCCGCAGGAGGACCGACGCGCTGCGGACCGCCTCCGGTCCGAAGCGCGCCCCCGAGCGGAAGGACACGGCGTCGTCGGTCGGCACGCCGACGAACGCCAGGTCCACGTCCTCCGTGGTCTGCAGGTGCGGCAGGCGCATGAACGTGCGAGGGCCGGTGAAGCGCGGCCCGGCGGAGGCGGCGGGCGGACGGTGGTGCACGGCCTCGATCATGCCGTCACCTGCGCCCCGGTGGTGGCCCGGGACGGCGCGCCGGCCAGCGACACGCCGACGTACACGACGAGGCTGGAGAGCAGCCCGTAGATGATCGGGTCGTTCGAGTAGAGCCCGCTCGTGAAGAGCAACACCACGACGACGACCGACGAGACCGCCATCGAGGCGACCGCCGCGCGGGCGGTGCCGCGCGCCCACAGCAGCCCGAGCACGATCGGCACGAACAGCGCGCCGGTCAGCAGGTCGTAGGCGACGGTGAGCGCGCCGACGACGTCGTTGAGCACCAGCGAGACGCCCACCACCGCGGCGCCGACCACGAGCGTGGTCACGCGCGTGGCGAACAGCGCGTTCTTGACCGGCCGCACGAGCGTGAGCAGGTCGTTGGCGAGGATCGTCGACGAGGCGAGCAGCGCGGCGCTGGCGGTCGACATGATCGCGGCCAGGGCCGCGGCCAGCACGAGACCGACGACCCCGGTCGGCAGCACCGCCTCGACGACCTGCGCGAACGCCTCGTCCGGGTTGGAGAGGTTGGGCAGCACGACCTTGGCGGCGGCGCCGATCAGCGCGCCGGCGATGCCGTAGACCATGCAGTAGAGGCCGGCCACGATCGTGCCCGTGCGCATGACCTTCTCGTCGCGCCCGGTGAAGATCCGCTGCCAGATGTCCTGGCCGATCATCAGGCCGAAGAAGAACAGCAGGAAGTAGGTGAAGATCGTGTTCCAGCCGATCGCGGTCGGCTCGAAGTAGCTCGCCGGCAGCGCGTCCGACATGCCGCCGAAGCCGCCCGCCTCGCTGATCGCGAACGGCAGCAGGAGGGCGAAGATCCCGACCGTCATGATCGCGAACTGGATGATGTCGGTGAGCGTGAGCGACCACATGCCGCCGGTCACGCAGTAGAGGACGACGACACCGCCCGCGATCAGGATCGCGACGGTGGTGGACACGCCGAGCAGGCTGTTGAACACGGTGCCGCTGGCGATCGTCGACGTCGTGGCGATCATCAGCGCATAGGCGGCCATGATCGCCGCGCTGACCAGCTTCGCCGAGATGCCGTAGCGCTTGGCCATCAGCTCCGGCACGGTGTAGACGCCGGCCTTCGCGAGCCGGCCGGCGAGCAGCACGCCGAGACCGATCAGCCCGAGGCCGATCATGAACACCAGCGCGGCGCCCGAGAGGCCGTACTGGTAGCCGAGGCTGACGGTGCCGACCGTCGAGGCGCCGCCGAGCACGACGGCGCTCAGGGTCCCGATGAACATCGGGTGGCCGAGCCGGCGGCCGGCGACGAGGTAGTCGTCCGCGGTCTTGGCGCGCCTGAATCCCCACCAGGCCGCGCCCAGCATCACCGCGAAGTAGATGATCACCACTGCGTAGTCCATGCGCTCCTCCCTCGTTGAGCTATGGCTCGCAACCTTGGCGTGTGACGGTCGTCACAGCCATGGTGGATTCTCAAAGGCCGCCGCGGCGGCTTCGTGGATCGGCCAGCAGCGCGATGTGGAGCTCGGCGATGGTCGCCGGGCGCTTGAGCGAGCGGTCGAGCAGCTGCTCGATCCGGGTGAGCCGGTAGCGCAGCGAGTTCGGGTGCAGGTGCAGGGCGGCGGCGGCCGCCGTGACGTCGAGGTCGTGGTCGAAGTAGGCGACCAGCGTCTCGTGCAGCGGCGGGTGCTCCTGGAGCACGGCGACGACCTCGGCGACCTTCGGCTCGAGCCGCTCCGGCGAGGCCTCGCTGAGCAGCAGGGTCCCGAGGTCGAAGTGCTCGAAGGCGACGGCGCGCCCCTCGGACGCCGAGCGCTCGAGCGCGAGCTCGGCGTCGCGCAACGACTCCCGGACGGCGGCGATGCCGTCGACGGGCCGGCCGATCCCGGCGCACGCCGGCGCCTCGATCTGCTCGAGCGGCGCCTGTACGAGCGCGACCACGCAGTCGTCGCGCTCGCCGAGCAGGTGCGGGACGCCGGCGAGCGCTTCGGCGAGCTCGTGCCGCAGCATCGCGCCGTCGCCGCGGGCGAGCACGATCCGCGCCGGCTCGGAGAAGTCGAGTCCGAAGGCGGCGGCGCGCGCGGCGAGCGAGGCGGTGTCGGCGCCCGGCGCCAGCGCCTCGTGAAGCAGCGCGCCGCGCACCGCGAGCTCCTGCTCGTGGGCGACCTCCTTGAGGCGCTCCATCGCCACCAGCAGCGGCGCCGTCATCTCGGCCGCGCGCTTGGCGAGCGTGCCGATGAACCCGGCACGCGGGCTGGCGAGCAGCAGCCAGCGCGGCGGATCACCCGCCCGCGCGGCGAGCGGCGCGGCGATCGCGTGCCAGCCGTCGGCCTCGACTGGCCCTTCGACGCCTCGCCACAGCGCCTCGAACGGCGCGCGCCCGTGCGTGATCTCCGGCGTTCCGTCCGGCCCCAGCACGGCCACGCCGGCGTCCATGAAGCGCGCGAGCCGCTCGACGACGGCGGGCTCGGGGTCGGGATCGCGCAGTGCGTCGACCACGAACCGCTGGAGCGAGGAGAGGCGGCGGAAGAGCGGCTCGTCGGCGCCCATGATCGCCGCGTCCACGAACCGCACGACGTCCATGAACGGCGTGTCGCGCGGCACGGCGAGGACGGGGTACGCGCGCGTCTCGGCCTCGTCGAGCAGCGGCCCCGGCAGCTCGTCGAACACCGGCCCGATCCCGAACGCGATCGCGGTGATCCGGGCGTCGTCGCACTCGGCGACCAGCGCGCGCAGGTCGTCGTCGCCGCAGCCCTCGAGCCGCACGCCGGCGGTCAGCAGCACCCAGCCGGGCGCGATCCAGCGCGACGGGTCCGGCACCTCCACCACGGCGGCGCCCTGGACCGGCCGCTCCGCGGCGTCGGCCGGACCGGTGCGCAGCGTCAGGCCGAGCGCCGTCTCCCCGAGGAGGTCGCCGAGCCGCAGCACGGCGCGAGTCTATTCCCGTCCGGGCACCGTGCTGTACGGTCGCGCATGCGATGTCGGCGTTCGGCCGCGTGCACATGCCCTCGCTCGACGGGGCGCGCGACTGGCTCGGATCCGAGCCGCTCGGCCCCGCCGAGCTGCGGGGCCATGTCGTGCTGGTCAACTTCTGGACGCTGACGTGCATCAACTGGCTGCGCCAGGCGCCCCACGTGCGCGCGTGGTCCCGGGCCTACCGCGACGACGGCCTGATCGTGATCGGCGTCCACACGCCGGAGTTCTCGTTCGAGCACAGGATCGACCTCGTGCAACGGGCGATCGAGGAGCGGGAGATCGACTACCCGGTCGCGGTCGACAACGGCTACGAGATCTGGAGCGCCTTCGCCAACCACTACTGGCCGGCGCTGTACTTCGTCGACGCCGACGGCGCCATCCGCGACCAGCACTTCGGCGAGGGACGCTACGAGCGGTCGGAGCGCGTGATCCAGCAGCTCCTCGGCGTCGAGCGCGAGCCGGTGCCCGTCGAGGGAACCGGGGTCGAGGCGCCGGCGGACTGGGACCACCTGTACACGCCGGAGACGTACCTGGGCCACGCTCGCGGGCGCTCCAGCCACTGGATGCTCGCCGGCGAGTGGACGGTCGGGCCCGAGCACGTGGCGCTCGACGAGGCCGGCGGGAGCATCACCTGCCGGTTCCACGCGCGCGACGCGCATCTCGTGCTCGCCTCCGGAGCCGGAGCGCCGATCCCGTTTCGCGTGCTCGTCGACGACGAGGCTCCCGGCGCCGCGCACGGCGTCGACGTCGACGAGCACGGGGACGGCGTGCTCCGGGACGGCCGCATGTACCAGCTCGTCCGCCAGCGCGACGCCGTCCGCGAGCGCACGCTCGAGATCACGTTCCGCGAGCCCGGCGCGGAGGCGTACGCCTTCACGTTCGGGTGAGGTGGCGTGCCAGCTCGGCGGCGGTCTCGCGCAGGGCCACGCCGGTGCTGGGCACCTCGCGCAGCGCGGCGGGGCCGCGTAGCGCTGCCGGCGCGTCTCAGGTCGGCGTACTTGCCGAGGTCCTGACCCGGCGATCGAGCTTCACCGATGAGTTCTGGACGTCATCTCGGTCTGGAATGAGGTACACGCAAAGCGGAAGGTGCATGCGAATGGGCAAGGTGCTGTGGAACACGATGATGAGCCTCGACGGCTTCATCGCAGGTCCCGACGACGACATGCAATGGGTCTTCGGGGTCGACGCCGGAGCGGGCAAGACGACCGACGAGGTCGTGCGGTCGACGGGAGCGTTGCTGGTCGGCCGGCGGACGCAGGACGTTGAGGACCGGCTGCAACCCGGGTTCTACGGCGGCGCCTATCGCGGGCCGTTCTTCGTGCTGCGGCACGATCCGCCCGCCGAGCCACCTGTCGTGAAGGGCGTTACCGGCCAGTTCCTGGACGTTGGCATCGACGAAGCGGTCAGGGTCGCGAAGGAGGCGGCCGACGGCGGGGACGTGGTCGTTCTCGGCGCGAACCTCGCGCGGCAGTGCCTTGAGGCAGGTCTTCTTGACGAGATCATGGTGCACGTCGCTCCCGTTCTCGTCGGCGACGGCGTCCGTCTGTTCGAGCGCTCCGGCGCCGAGCCGGTGAGGCTCGAGTCGGTCTCCTCTGAGGTCGAGGGTGAGACGACCGTCCTGCGCTATTCGGTGCGCAAGGGTGATGCCGTGCGGTGAGCGCGGCTGCAGATCGCAATAGGGCACGCGCGCTGGTCGGCGGTCGCCAGCGCCGGGCGTCGTATCTCTCGGCGTCCTCGACCTTCATCACTGGCAGCGTCGGACCGAAGGTCTCCTCGCGCATACAGCTCATCGACTGATCGACGTCGACGAACACGTCGGCTCGAAGACTGCCCGGCGCGTCCGCGCGCTTGCCGCCGACAAGTGCCCGTGCCGTTCGCTAGCGCCTCGGACACGTGCGGCTCAACGACGGCGAGCTGCGCATGGCCGGACAGCGAGCTGATGTCGGCATCGAACCGCTTGCGGGCAGCGCGCCGCGCAAGTCGCGCACACGTCCGCCACGCACTCGACGAACTACACCTAGAGCAGGGTGTAGGCGAGGCTCACCGTGGTGCCCGGTGCTCGTGGTTCAGCCGGCGGCCTGGCTGGCAGAAGCGGGGTCGGCGGCTTGGAGGGTGCGCACGTCGGGGAGGCCGAGCGGGGTGCCGCCGATGCCCCAGCTGCCGTTCTTGACTTCGTGGAGCACGACCCAAGTGTGCGGCCGGATGCTTTCGCCGGTGAAGGCGACCATCGCGGTGGTGACGGCGTCGATGACACCTGCGCGCTCTTGGTCGGTGAACTCGTTCTCGAACACCTTGATCTCGATCAGCGGCATCGGCTTCTCCGTTGCTTGTCGGCGTGAGTGGTTACCTCAAGGGTCATCGCACCTGGCCCCAGCTCTGGATCAGGGTGAAGGTCGTGCCCCATCTGCCCGGTTCGGCCAACTCGGCTTCGACCTCCCGGCGGAGCGACGCGAGGTCGTCCTCGCTCACGATCTCAAGCAGGCGCGATTCGAGCGCGAGGCTGAACTGAAGCGGCATACGCAAATAGGGGTGCCCCGGCTTGAGCGCTATCACGTGTGCGTCGACCTCTGGCTCCTCGATGCCGAGTTCGCGGAGCAGCTCGGGAAGTCCGCGACCGGCTTCACCGCCCAAGCGGGCAAAGATCTCGGAGATCAGTCGGATCAGTCGATCGGCCGCGGGGGCCGGCGGATTGAAATGCCAGGAGGCCACATCCCACTCCTCGAGGATCAGTGAGCCACCGGGCTTGACGAGCCGTTGGTGTGCGGCCACCTGGTCACGTCCGCGTCCGAGCGGAGCGATCTCGGCGCGGGCATGGACGAGATCGAACGAGTGCGGCTCCAGCCTGCTGTCGAACAGATCGTCGAGGACCAGTTCGACGTTGGCGATCTCCGTTTCCTGGAGGAATGATCGCGCGGCGTTGAGCATGCTCTCGTCGATGTCGGTGCCCACTACCCGGCCGGACGGGCCGACCCAGTCGCTGAGGAGTCGAAGCCAGCCCAGCGCTCCGCAGCCGACGTCCAGAGCGCGTCCGCCGGACCCGCCGCCAAGCTTCGAAAGCAGCTGGCGACCGCTTGGTTCCCAGACCAGCGATTGCAGCCGCAGGCGATCTAACTCCGACGGTTGGTCGGCTAGCAGGTACCGATCGTCTTGGCTGGTTTTGGTTGGAGCTGCTCCGGGCCGGCTCATGAGGGGTCGATGTTCGGGTTCAGGTGGAACAGGTTGTCGGGGTCGTAGCGTCGCTTGAGCTCGACGAGGCGGTCGTAGTTGATGCCGTAGGCCTGGCGGACCCGGTCGTGGTCGTCGGCCGGCAGGTAGTTGGTGTAGGAGCGCTCGGCCATGTGCGGCGCGAGCTGCTCGAAGGTGGTGCGCGCCCACGCGATGCTTGGGTCGGTGTCGGCGGGGTCGGTCCACTGCGAGATGAGCAGCAGGTTGTGTCCCGGCTCGCGGTGCGGGTAGGCGGTCGCGGTCGGTTCGACGCGCGTGACCGCGCCGTGGAAGTCCTCGATCGCCAGTGCGCACCGGTCGGTCGGGGCGCGTTGGAAGGCGTCGTGCAGCACGGCGATCGCCTCGTCGGACAGCTCGGTGAAGAAGGCCGACTTCCAGTAGCTGAGCGTTCCGGGGCTAAACAGCCAGTCCAGTCCCGTGTTGACGGCCGGGTAGGGCACGCGCTGCACCATGTCGGCGATCGGCGAGCCGAAGGTGCGCAGGGGACGAAGGTCGGCCTCGGCCTGCTCGGGGTCCTGCCCGCAGTGGCAGATCGCCACCCCGCAGAGCTTGGCGCCCGAACCGTCGGGCGCGTGCAGAAACGCGGCCTGCGTGTTGAGCTCGTCGGGGAGGTCGGAGGAGAAGTCGCGGTAAAACGACAGAAGCTCGGGCGCCGCATCGACGGTGTGCAGGACCGGTCCGCTGAGCACGTTCGGCACGGGATGCACGCGGAACTCGAGCGACGTGATCACGCCGAAGTTGCCGCCGCCGCCGCGGATCGCCCAGAACAGGTCCGGGTCGGCCTGCTCACTGGCAGTCGTCACCTCCCCGGAAGCGAGCACGAGCTCGGCCGAGTTGAGGTTGTCGATCGCGAGCCCGTAGCGACTCATCAGCCAGCCGAGCCCGCCCCCCAGGGTCAGTCCGGCGATCCCGGTGCTCGAGACCACGCCGCTCGGCGTCGCGAGGCCGAACACGCCGGCGGCGCGGTCGAGCTCCCTGACTGTGACGCCGCCCTGAGCGCGGACCGTGCGCCGCTCGGGATCGACATGGATGCCCTTCATCAGTGAGAGGTCGATCATCAGCCCGCCTTCGGTGACCGCCTTGCCGGCGACGTTATGCCCGCCGCCGCGCACCGAGAGCTCGAGGCCGGCGTCCCTGGCGGCGTTCACCGCGTCGACGACATCGGCCGTGTTCCGGCAGCGCGCGATCAGCGCAGGCCGCTTGTCGATCAGGCCGTTGTGGATCACGCGCGCCGCGTCGTAGCCCGGGTCTCCCGGGGCGAGCACCTCGCCCGAGAACCCCTCTCCCAGCGATGCCACGGAGTCGATAGTCGTCATGGCTCCGAACCTACGCCTGGTCTGTCGCGACGGAAAGCTGGAAACCCCTGCAGTTTCACCCGGAGTTCGCTCAGAATGGGCGTGGACCATGCCGGGCAAACTCAGAGGGCGCGAGGCGGAGACTCGGTCCATCGACGACTTCGTCGCACGGGCGGCCGCAGCCCCGGCGATGCTGGTGCTGTCGGGGGCGCCGGGAATCGGGAAGACCGCGCTCTGGCAGGCAGGGCTCGAGCGAGCACGGGCGCGCGGCGCCCGGGTCCTCTCGCATTTCGCCGTGGAGGCCGAGGCCATGCTCTCGTTCGCGGGCATCTCCGAGCTGCTCGCCGACATCGTCACCGAGGTGCTTCCGTCGCTGGGCGACCTGCGCCGGCGCGCGCTCGAGGCGGCGCTTCTACTCGAGGGCGCCGGGGACCGCGCCGCCCCGGAGCCCCGGGCGGTCGGCCTGGCGGTGCTCGACAGCCTGAGGGCGCTCTCGGCGGAGGCGCCGGTTGTCGTCGCCATCGACGACTTTCAGTGGCTCGACACGGCATCCGCCCGCACGTTGCTGTTCGCGCTCCGGCGCCTGGGCAGCGAGCCGATCGGCGCGCTGATGACGGCCCGCTCGGGCGCGGGCGAGCTCGAGCGCGGATTCGCCTCCGGGGCCGTAGAGCGCCTGGCGGTCGGGCCGCTCGGCGTGGGGCCGCTGTTCGGCATCCTCAAGGAGAATCTGGGGCTTGAGCTCTCCCGCCCGCAGCTGACCCAGCTGTGCGAGATGACCGGCGGCAACCCGTTCTTCGCGCTTGAGATCGGACGGGAGCTCATGCTGGCGCCGCCCGCCCCCGGCCGGCCGCTGCGCATCCCCGGCAGTGTCCGTGAGGCGGTCGGCGAGCGGCTGGCCAGGCTTCCCACCGCCAGCCGGGAGGTGCTACTGCTCGCCGCGGCCCTGGCGAGGCCGACGGTCGGAGCCCTGACCGCCGCGCACGGCGACCGCGCGCGCGTCCTCGACGGGCTCGAACAGGCCGCCACCGCAGGAGTCGTGGAGCTCGACGAGGAGCGGATCCGCTTCGCCCATCCGCTGCTCGCCTCGGTCTGTTATGAGCAGGCGCCGCCCTGGCGGCGGCGCGATGCGCACTCCCTCCTGGCCGGCGTGGTCGTCGGCGACGAGGAACGAGCGCGGCACCTGGCGCTGGCCGCCGGCGGCGCCGACGCGGGCGTCGCCGCCGCGCTGGACGAGGCGGCGCCGCGCGCGCTCGGGCGCGGCGCGCCGGCCGCCGCCGCCGAGCTGTGTGAGATCGCT
>Ga0081538_10000296_pt1 | contig 57287 bp, 55 predicted proteins | sample TabmetS5T2R1_FD_71022 | JGI IMG/M metagenome (GOLD analysis project Ga0081538, IMG submission 71022) | Tabebuia heterophylla rhizosphere microbial communities from the University of Puerto Rico - S5T2R1 | ecosystem: Host-associated > Plants > Roots > Rhizosphere ...
TCGACGTGGCTCTTGATGATCCGCGCCCGCGGGTCGTAGTTCTTGTACACGCGGTGGCCGAAGCCCATCAGCCGCTCCTCGCGGTTCTTCACGCCCTCGAGGAAGTCGGGGATGTTCTGGGCCTTCTCGATGCGGCGCAGCATCCGCAGCACGGCCTCGTTCGCGCCGCCGTGCAGCGGCCCATAGAGCGCCGCGACTCCCGCCGCCACCGCCGAGTAGGGGTCCACCTGCGAAGAGCCCACGCCGCGGACCGCGTTGGTCGAGCAGTTCTGCTCGTGGTCCGCGTGAAGGATGAACAGGATGTCCAGTGCCTTGGCGAGCCGGGGATCCGGCTCGTACTTTGCCTCGGTCATCTTGTAGAGCATCCCGAGGAAGTTCTCCGGATAGCTGAGGTCGTTGTCCGGATAGACGTAGGGCAGCCCGAGGTTGTGGCGGTACGCGAAGGCCGCGAGCGTGGGCATCTTGGCGATCAGGCGGATCGCCGCCATGTAGCGCTCCTCGGGGTCGTCGATGTGCTTGGCGTCCGGATAGAAGGTCGAGAGCGCGCCGACCGAGGCCAGGAGCATCCCCATCGGGTGGGCGTCGTAGCGGAAGCCCTCGACGAACTTCTTGATGTTCTCGTGGACGAAGGTGTGGTGGGTGATGTCGTACGTCCAGCGGTCGAGCTGAGGCTGCGTCGGCAGCTCCCCGAACACCAGCAGGTACGCGACCTCTAGGTAGGTCGAGTTCTCACAAAGCTGCTCGATCGGGATCCCACGGTGCTGGAGGATCCCGGCCTCGCCGTCGATGTAGGTGATCTCCGACCGGCACGACGCCGTGTTGGTGAACGCCGGGTCGTACGTCATCAGCCCGAAGTCGTCCTCGGAGACCTTGATCTGGCGCAGGTCCATCGCGCGCACTGTGCCGTCCGTGATCTCGAGCTCGTACGACGCCCCGGTCCGGTTGTCCGTGACTGAGAGCGTGTCGGCCTGCTCGCCCTGCTCAGCAGTGGCTACGCCGCCGGCCTGCTCCTGGGTCTCGTCGTTCGCCATCGCACCTCTCCGATCGCACGCTTCGGGTTGCCGGTGCCGGAATTCTCGCAGCTTCGCGATCCCTGCCCGCGAGATGGCGCTAGCCCGTCGCGAAGCTGGTCATCGCGCGCAGGCGTGTCACGCGCCGGTCGATCTCGGCCCGATCCAGGCTCGCGACGCGCTCGGTGCCGAACTCCTCGACGTTGAACGACGCCAGGACGGTGCCGTAGGCCATCGCCAGCCGCAGATCGGCCTCCTGCGGGTCTCCCGAGTCGAGCTGGTCCAGATAGCCGAGAAAGCCGCCGGCGAAGCTGTCGCCGGCGCCGGTGGGATCGTGGACATCCTCGAGCAGGAACCCGGGAATGGCGAAGAACCAGTCGGCCGTGAACAGGGCTGCGCCGTACTCGCCGCGCTTCGCGATCACGACGCTCGGGCCGAGTGCGATGAGCTCGCGAGCGGCGCGAGCCAGGTTGGGCTCCTCGGTGAGCATCCTGATCTCCGCATCGTTGAGGATCACGGAGTCGACCTCACTGATCGCGGCGAGCAGCGATTCGCGCTCGGTCTCGATCCACAGGTTCATCGAGTCCAGCGCCGCAAAGCGCGCCTGCGACTGCTTGCGCACATCGCGCTGAAGCCCTGGCTGGATGTTGCCCAGGAACAGCATGTCGGCCGCGCGCGAGGCATCCGAGAGCTTCGGCTGGAACTCGGCGAAGACGTTGAGCTGGGTGTCGTCGGTGTGCGCGACGTTCATGTCGTGGTCGTAGTGCCCGCGCCAGAAGAAGGTCTTGCCGCCCTCGACGCGCTCGATGTCACCGGTCTCGATCCCTCGGGCCCGCAGTAGCTCCAGGTGCTCGTCCCCGAAGTCATCCCCCACCGGTCCGACCACGTACACGGTCGTGAAGAAGCTCGCCGCAAGCGAGAAATGCACGGCCGAGCCCCCGAGCATCTGCTCGCGCTCCCCGAACGGGGTGCGGACGCTGTCGAACGCGATTGAACCCACAACGGTCAGCGACATGGCGCGCCATCCTCCCAGAGATCCTCCTGTTCGGGTCGCGTTCGGGTCGAACTCGCGGGGCAGGGCCCAGCCCACGAGCTCACCGAAACCCGGAAAACCGCGGACTATCGGAAGAAATTCGGGTTTCGGTGAAAGGCGGCGGTTCTACAACGCCAGGGCGATCCTCGCGGATTCGCCAGACTAGGAGTCGCATGAAGGCGATTCAAATCACCGAGTTCGGCGGGCCCGAGGTCATGCAGCTGGTGGACTTGCCGGATCCCGAGCCCTCGGATGGGGAGGTCGTCGTGGACGTCGCGCGCGCGGGGGTGAACTTCGCGGACACGCACGTCACCCGCGACGACTACCTCGCGAAGCAGGAGTTGCCCCTGGTGCCGGGAGGTGAGATCTCGGGCAGGACTCCGGACGGCCGCCGCGTCGCGGCGTTGCTGGCGGGCGGTGGCTACGCGCAGAAGGTCGCGGTCCCCGAAGGCTGGCTGGTGCCCGTGCCGGACGGGGTCTCCGACGACGTCGCAGCCGGCCTGCTGCTCCAAGGCTTGACCGCACACGCGCTCGTGCACCGCTGCGCGCGGCTCCGGCCGGAGGAGACGATCGTGGTGGAGGCTGCGGCGGGCGGCACAGGAAGCCTGGCCGTGCAACTCGCCAAACGCGCGGGCGGGCGCGTGATCGGGCTGGCCTCGAGCCCGGAGAAGCGCAAGCTGGCCGAGCGCCTCGGGGCGGACGCGACCATCGACTCGGGGGCGGACGATCTGCGGGAGGCGATCCTGGCGGCGAACGGCGGCGAGCAGGTCGACGCGGTGCTTCAGATGAGCGGCGGCGAAGCGTTCGAGCAGGAGCTTCGCGCCCTGGCGCCGTTTGGGCGCATGGTCACGTTCGGAATCGCCTCGCGCGAGGAGAACCAAGTGCGGACGGGGCATCTGCTGCGCAACTCGCGAGCCGTGATCGGCTTCTGGCTCATGCAGTTGATCCCGCGACGAGACGAGATTCGGGCGATGATCGAAGACCTGCTGCAGGCGGTGCTCGCGGGAGAGCTCGAGATCGTGATCGGCGGCACCTACCCGCTGTCGGAGGCCGCCCGCGCGCACGAGGAGATCGCGGCCCGCCGGACTCAGGGCAAGCTGCTGCTGGACCCGAGCGCGTGAGCAGGTTTCGAGACCTCGGTCTTGCCGAGGAGCTGATGCTCGCCTTGGACGAGCTCGGCTACGAGGAGCCAACCGCGATTCAGGAACAGGCGATCCCGGAGCTGCTGGCCGGCCACGACGTGATCGGCCAGGCGCAGACGGGGACCGGCAAGACCGCCGCCTTCGGGCTGCCGCTGCTTCAGTACCTGGACCCGCGCTCGTCGGAGACCCAGGCGATCGTGCTCACGCCGACTCGCGAGCTCTGCATCCAGGTCACGCAGGCTCTGCGCGCGTACGCCGAGCACGTCGACGTGGAGGTAGTGGCAGTGTTCGGTGGCGCGCCGATCTCCTCGCAACAGTCGCGACTGCGCGCGGGAGCGCACGTCGTGGTCGCCACCGTCGGCCGGATGATGGATCTGATCTCGCGGCGCTCGCTGGTGCTCACCTCAGCCCGGTACGTGGTTCTCGACGAGGCCGACGAGATGCTCGACCTGGGCTTCATCGAGGACGTCGAGAAGATCCTTCGGATGTGCCCCAGCGGGCGTCAGACAGGGCTCTTCTCGGCCACGATCCCGGCGCCGATCGCTCGCCTGGCAGAGCACTACATGTACGACCCGGTGACGATCAAGGTCACCCCGAAGCAGCTCACGGTTGACGCGATCGAGCAGGCCTTTGTCGAGGTGCCGGCACGGTCGAAGACCGAGCGGCTCACGGAGGTGTTGAAGGAAGAGGAGCCGGAGCAGGCGATCATCTTCTGTCGCACCAAGGTCGGCGCCGCGCGGCTGGACGAGGAGCTGCGACGTCGCGGGCTCAAGGTCAAGGCCCTGCACGGCGACATGACCCAGGGCGCTCGCGACGGCGTGATGATCGCCTTCAAGGAGCACAACCTGCCGCTGCTCGTGGCCACCGACGTGGCCGCGCGGGGCCTCGACATCGAGCACGTCACCCACGTCATCAACTACGACCTGCCGAACAACACGGAGATCTATGTCCACCGGATCGGCCGCACGGGTCGCGTGGGAAGGACCGGGCGCGCGATTACGTTCGTCACCCCGGCGCAGCGCGACGAGATCGGGCGCATCGAACGCCAGGCGAGGGTTTCGATCGGCGAGTGGGAGCCGGCGGCCGAGCGCATCGAGCACGCCCCGCGCCCGCGGCGGCGCGACCATCGGGCCGACCGTCAGCGCGCGCCCGATGCCGTTCCGGTCGAGGCGGACGGCGAAGCGGCTGGCGACGGCCACGTGAAGCTGTTCGTCAACCGCGGCAAGCGCAGCGGGATCGACGAATCGGACATCCGGTGGGCCCTTACCGAGGGCGCCGTCGTTCCCGAGTCATCGATCGGCGAGGTGCGAGTGCTCGAGCGGTTCACGTTCGTGGACCTCGCCGAGGGGCAGGCCGAGCAGGCGCTGGAGCGCCTCGACGGCACGAAGCTCAACGGCAAGCAGATCCGCGTGGAATACGCGAACGCCTAGTGCCCGGAGCGGGGGGCGGGACCCGGCTGGGTAGCGCTGGGGAGTGGTGACCTCGAATGCCGGGGCAGCCCTGGATTGGTGTGGTAGGACAGCACCGATCCAGGATTGCTCTGGCGAGACGGTGCGTGTCAGGCCTGAGGCGCCGGTTACCCAGCCCCCGGCTCGGTCTGCGCCTCGCGTCCCTCCCGAATCAGTGCGCGCCAATCTCGGGTCCGGAACACGAACACCATCGCGGCGATGGCGATCGTCAGCGACCAGATCGTGACCGCGAGCTGCTGGCCGACCGAGTACGCGAGCACGGCGGCGTAGGTGGGCCCGTCGAGCGCCACCACGAGCAGCGCCTGCTGCGCGCCGGCGCCTCCGGGCGTGAACGGCAGCGCCCCGCTGATCGCCTGCACGCTCATCACCAGCATCACCGCCTCGAACGACCCGCCGATGTTGAAGGCGTCGAGGAACAGCCAGAAGGAAGCGAAGCGGAGCACCCAACCGAGCGCCTGCCAGGCGAAGACCTCGCGCAAGTAGCGACGCGGGTCACGGAAGATCGCGACACCCTGCTTGAGGTGCTGCCAGAACAGCTCGACGCGCTTTGCGAGCACCGCGACCAGGATCACGAGCGCGATGCCCAGCACGGTCACCGTCAGCAGGAGCAGCTGCGGGTTCGCGGCCCAGAACGAAATGTCGAACGCGGGCAGCTCAGGAAGGCGGGGCGCGGCCGGCAGCAGGCCCTGAGTGATCGCGTAGAGCAGCACGAGCAACCCGATGCCCGAGTCGAAGGGAGCCAGCACCGCAAACGACGAGATGATCGCCGGGTAGCTGGAGTCGCGAACGCTGCGCTTCGCCAACACGATCTTGATCGCGTCTCCGCCTCGGGCCGGGAGGATCCCGTTCATCCCCACGCCGATGAGGAACGACGCAACGACGCCTCCCTCGCTGACGCGATCGTCGGAGTATGCCGCCCGCAGCGCGTTCGCCCAGGCGTGCGCCCGGCAGAGCTGGAGCCCCAGTGAGAGCGCCAGCGCGAGCGCCAGATACGGCAGCTCGATGCGGGCCAGGCTTTCGAAGAAGTTCCCCGCCGCGTCGAGGAACCGATCGACCTGTCCCCCGAGGTCGATGGCCGCGAGGTACATGCCCATAAGCTAGCCGCCGCAATGGGCCCCTCCATCCTCATCGCCGCGGCGCTCGCGGCCGTCTATCTCATCTGGGAGCCACCGAGCGCCGACCTCGCCGCGCAGACCTTTCGCGCGGATCTGTTCGCCGACGAGGGCTTCGTGCTCTGGAGCAACGCCTGGTACGGCGGCTTTCACGTGCCCGGCTACAGCCTTCTCTATCCGCCGCTCGCGGCATGGCTCGGGGTGCGCCTCGTGGGGGCCGTCGCGGCCGTCGTCGCCGCCGCTCTCTTCGCAATCCTCGCCGAGCGGTGCTTCGGCGAGCGCGGCCGTCTCGCATCGGTGCTGTTTGCAGTGGGCGTCAGCGCCTGGCTCTTCACCGGGCGGATGCCGTTCCTCCTGGGAGTGGCCATCGGGCTGGGCGCGCTGCTCGCGGCGGAGTCGCGGCGGCTGATCCTCTGCGGACTCCTCGCTGCGCTCAGCGCGATCGCCAGCCCCGTCGCGGGGCTCTTCACCGGCATCGCGGGCGCGGCGGTAGGGGTCGCGGGGGATCGCGTGCGCGGCGCCGTGCTCGCCCTCCCCTCGGCGCTGGGGATCCTGGTGATGGCACTCGCGTTTCCGAACGGAGGTGAAGAGCCGTTTGTGATCTCGTCCTTTATCGCCGTGCCCCTGTTCGCCGCTGGCGCGTTCTGGCTGATCCCGCCGGAGCAACGCGAGCTGCGAATCGGCGTGATCATCTACCTCGTCCTGGCCATCCTGGTGGTCGCGATTCCGAACCCGCTCGGGGGCAACCTGACACGGCTGGGCGCGCTGTTTGCCGGGCCGATCGCGTTGCTCGTCGCCTGGCACCGGCCGGCCGCGCTGGCGATCGTCGCGATCCCGCTTCTCTACTGGCAGCTCAGCCCACCGATCCGCGACACGGTGACGGCCCTTGGGGATCCCTCGACCGAGGCCGCCTTCTACCAGCCGCTGCTCGAGCGGCTTGAGACCCAGGAGGCCGAGGCGGCAGAGGGGGCGACACGCGTTCACGTCCCCGCCACTCGCAACCGGTGGGAGGCCGTGTACGTCGCCGAGCGATTTCCGCTGGCCCGCGGCTGGATGCGCCAGCTCGAGTCCGATGACTTCGAGCTCTTTCAGGACGACCGGCTGACGCCCGAGGCCTACCGGGGGTGGCTGAACGAGCACGGGGTCGGCTTGGTGGCTGTGCCCCAGGGTGTGGAGCGCGACTACCTGGCGGAGGACGAGGTCGAGCTCATCGACTCCGGGCTGCCGTACCTCGAGCCGATGTGGTCAAACCACGACTGGCGCCTGTACCGGTTCATCGACCAGCCCCCGGTCCGCTATCGCTGGACGCCGTACTGGGACGTTCTCGACGGCGACGGCTGCGTGGAGCGCGACGGTGACTGGACGCGGGTCGATGCTCCCGACGGAAGCCGTCTGCGAGTCGCGGCTCGCTTCAGCCTCGACGGGCTGACCGGAAGGGACAGCGTCTGTTCGGAATAGCACTCGGCCTCGCATCCAGCGTCGCCTGGGGTATCTCGGACTTCCTCGGCGGGCTGCAGAGCCGCCGTATCTCGGCACTGACCGTGCTGCTGGTGAGCCAGCCGGTCGGGCTGGTTCTGGCCTTGGTGATCGCGCTCACCTTGGGCGGAGATGGGCTCACCGCGAAGGATGCGGCGATCGGCGTCGGCGCGGGCGTCGCCGTCGTGCTGGCGCTCGGAGCCTTCTACCGCGGGATGGCCCTGGGGTGTATGAGCGTCGTGGCGACGATCGGCGCACTCGGGGTTCTGGTGCCGGTGGCGGGTGGACTGGTGCAGGGAGAGGAGCCGGTGGCGGTGCAGGCGGTGGGTGTGGCGGCAGCGATCGTGGGCGTGGTGCTGGTGGCGCGGGAGCCCGATCCGGAGTGGAGATCGGCGGGGCGGGCGGCGGTCGGCCTGGCGGGGCTCGCTGCCCTCGGGTTCGGCACGTTCTTCCTTGCCCTCGACGCGAGCGCGGGCGATGAGCCGGCGTGGACGATCGTCGCCGCACGCGTCGGCGGCGTCACGACGCTTCTCGCCGCGGCAGCGATCGTGCGGCCTTCGCTTGCGATCCCGCGCGAGCTGTGGCCCGCGCTGCTCGCGATCGGATGCTTCGACATCGCCGCCAACAGCCTCTTCGCCGTCGCCACCAACCACGGGTTGCTGGCTCTGGTGGCCGTCGCGGGCTCCCTGTACTCCGCCGTGACCGTCCTGCTCGCGCGCGTGTTCCTGAAGGAGCGCCTGGTCGGCCCGCAGCGGATCGGCGTCGTCTTGGCGCTGGGCGGAGTGGCGCTGATTGCCGCCGGCAGCTAGAGGGCCTCTAGCGCAGCGGCACCCCCAGCAGCTCCTCGAGCCGGGCCACAGTCTCGGCGGCATCGCGATGCAGGACCGCGGTCATGCCGACGGCCTCGGCGCCGGCGCAGTTCTCGCGCAGGTCGTCAACGAACACCGAGGAGCCGGGCTCGACGCCCAGGCGCTCGCAGGCCATCAGGAAGATCTCGGGCTGGGGCTTGTGCAGCCCGACCTCACCCGAGATCACGGCTGCGTCGAAGAGTTCCGTCGGCGCCCCGCGGTCGTAGATCCCCATGCCCCAGGAATTGGAGATCAACCCCGTGCGCACGCCCGCGTCGCGGGCGGCGCGGACGGCGCTGATCATGGTCTCGTCGGGATCCAAGCCGGCGAACAACCGCTCGATCAGGCCGTCCGCGTCGGCGACGCCAAGCAGGGCGCCGAACCGCGGCTCGAACTCCTCCGGCTCGAGCTCGCCGGTCTCCAGCTTGCGGAGCAGGACCAGTGCCTCGGGGTCGCTGCGAAAGAGCTCCAACACTGCATCGGGCGCCAGCCCGGCCGCGTCGCAGAACTTGGCGAAGGCCGCCCAGATGTTCGTCGTCAGCACGCCGCCGAAGTCGACGATCAGCGCCCTGTGGCGTGGCTCATCCGGCATATGCTCCGCGGTTGGTGATTCAGTGACGGAGGGGCAGGCTAACGGGGCGACCCCGGACGGCATCGACCGTGAGGGCGTGGAGGCCTGGTTCTCCGAGCTTGTGCCGGGCGCCCAACCACCGCTGGCGTTCGAGCGGATCTCGGGCGGGCACTCGAATCTCACCTACTCGGTGCAGGACTCTGCCGGCGCACGCTGGGCGCTTCGCCGTCCGCCGCTGGGCAAGCGGCTGGCATCGGCTCACGACATGGTGCGCGAGCACCGCGTGATCACCGCGCTTCGCGACACGGCCGTGCCGGTCCCGCCGGTGGTCGGCCTGTGTGAAGACGACGGCGTCAACGGCGCGCCGTTCTACGTCATGGAGTTCCTCGACGGCCCGGTGCTACGCGCGCACGCCGACGCCGAGCGCTTTCCCGACCACGACGACCGGCGCGCGATCGGCGAGCGCGTCATCGACACCTTGGTGGACCTCCACAGGGTCGATCCTGACGAGGTCGGACTCGGCGATCTGGGCAAGCGCGAAGGCCAGGTGGCGCGCCAGCTGCGGCGCTGGCAGGGCCAGTGGGAGAAGTCCAAGACCCGCGAGCTGCCGCTGGTCGACGAGGTGCACGACCGGCTCGTCGCGCGGATTCCGGAACAGGGCCGTGCCACGATCGTCCACGGCGACTATCGCCTCGACAACATGATCCTGCGCGAGTCGGGCGAGGTCGCGGCCGTCGTCGACTGGGAGCTGTGCACGCTCGGAGATCCGCTCACCGACGTCGGCATGCTGGTCGTCTACTGGGGCGAGGAGGGAGACGAGCTCGTGCCGCTCGAGCCCGCGACGCAGGCGCCGGGCTTCCCGTCGCGGGAGGAGGTGAAGTCCCGCTACGCGGAGCGCTCGGGGCGCGACCTGTCCCAGCTCGACTTCTACGTCGCGCTAGGGCTCTGGAAGCTGGCGGTCATCCTCGAGGGCGTCTACGCCCGCCACAGCGCCGGTCAGTACGGCGGCAGCCCCGAGGAGGTCGAGGGCATGCGGCGGTTTGCGGCCGTCGTCGAACGCCTGGCCGAGGCCGCGGACGAGGCGGAGCGCCGGCTCGACTAGCCGCGCCCGGCGCGGCCCGATTCAGCTCGAGGCGGCCTGCCCGCCGCCGACCGGCGCCGGCTCGGGCCGCAGGCTCGCGTCGCCTGCGGTCTCGGCCTCCGTCGTCCAGCGATTGAGCTCGCGGCGGGCGATGACCATCTTGTGGACCTCGTCGGGCCCATCGGCGACCTTGAGCATGCGGGAGAAGCGCCACATCCCGGCGAGCGGCGTGTCGTCGGACATTCCCAGCGCTCCGTGGACCTGGATGGCGCGGTCGAGCACGTCCATGACCACGTTGGCGGCCACCACCTTGATCATCGAGATCTCTTGCCGAGCGGCGCGCTTGCCGGCCGTATCCATCTTCCAGGCGGCGAGCAGCGTGAGCATCCGCGCCTGGTCGGTCTCCATGCGCGACTTGGCGATGAAGTCCTGAACGAACTGCTTGTCGGCCAGCCGGGAGCCGAACGCCTCGCGCTCGTTCGCGCGCTTGCACATCATCTCGATCGCGCGCTCGCAGCTGCCGATCGCACGCATGCAGTGATGGATGCGTCCGGGCCCCAACCGGTCCTGCGCGATCACGAACCCGGCCTGGCGCGGGCCGAGCAGGTTGTCGGCCGGCACGCGGCAATCCTCGTAGCGAATCTCGCAGTGGCCCGGGCCGCCATCGTGGCCCATCACGGGCACCGGGCGAACGAGATCGAAGCCGGGCGCGTCGGTGGGGACGAGGATCATCGACGCGCGGGCGTACTTGTGCGCGTCGGGGTCGGTCACGGCCATGACGATCGCGACGTCGGCGCCGACCGCGCCCGACGTGAACCACTTGTGCCCGTTGATCACCCATTCTGAGCCGTGAAGCTCAGCCCGGGTGCGCAGCGTGGTCGGATCGGAGCCCGAGACCTCGGGCTCAGTCATCGAAAAGCAGGAGCGGATCTCGCCCTCCAGCAGCGGCTCCAGCCAGCTCGCCTTCTGCTCATCGGTCCCGTGCTCGGCGAGGATCTCCATGTTGCCGGTGTCGGGCGCCGAGCAGTTGAAGGCCATCGGCGCGACCGCAGGACTGCGACCCATCTCCTCACACAGGACGCCGTACTCCCAGTTGCTGAGTCCCACCCCGTACCCCGTCGGCCCCGGACGCGAAGCGGAGGAGCCGACGGGCGTTGATTCCGGCATGAAGAGGTTCCACAGGCCCTCGCCTTTGGCCCGCGCGCGGATCCCCACGAGAATCTCGGGGTAGGGGACGCCGGAGCGGACCTCGTCGTCGAGCGCCCGCAGCACGTCGAGCTCGACGGGGTAGACGTGCTCCTCCATGAACGCGCGAATCCGATCGCGCAGCTCCTCGACGCGTGGGCTGAGGTCGAACTCCACGCCCGCAGCGTATCTAGCCGGCTGGGGCGCCCGCCGGATCCCCCCGGCTGCGCCGCGCGGAGATCGCCTGCGCCCCGAACAGCACGGTGATCATCACGGCCGCGATCCCGACTGCGGGCAACACGACGGTCGGGTCGCCCTCCTTCGTGATCAGCGTGACCCCGGAGGCGATCAGTACCACGGCGAGCGCTCGCCGCAGGAAAGCCTGCGGGGCCTTGACCGAGAGGTTGGTCCCCAGAATCACGCCTGGGATGGAGCCCAGGAGGATGTTCCCGGCGAGCGCGAAGTCGACGTTGCCGCCCACCCAGTGGGCCACCCCCGCAGCCCAGAGCAGCACCGCGGCGTGGAAGACGTCGGTGCCCACGACCCGCTGTGGGGTCAGGCGGAAGATCGCGATCAGCGCGATCGCGATGAGAGTTCCGCTGCCCGCCGAGGTGAGGCCGATTACGAAGCCCGTGACCATTCCGGTCACGACCGCCGCGACGATGTGACGTCGGTAGAGGTGCATCGCCGAGCGCTCGGCGATCACGTCCTTGAAGAACACGGAGCGCAGCAGTGTCGCCAGGCCCACCACGAGCAGCGCTCCGCCGAGCATGCCCAACACCAGCTTGTCGAGGTCGTCTCCGTAGCGGCTCTGCAGCAGCTCGATCACCCACACGCCCGCGATCGCGGACGGCACGCTGCCGACCGCGAGCCAGAAGGCGATTCCCCGGTGCACGGTCTTGAGCCTCAGGTGCTGGTAGCCCCCGACCGTCTTGGTCACGGCTGCGTAGAAGATGTCGGTGCCGATCGCGGTCACGGGGCTGATCCCGAACACCAGGATCAGCAGCGGCGTCATCAGGGATGCCCCGCCCATGCCGGTCATGCCGACGAGCAGGCCAATGCCGAAGCCGAAGATGACGAGTGCTGGATCCACGGAGAACGCGACCGGGGGGAGTCGAGCCCGTCCCCGGGCTCAGCTCCCTTTGTTGATCAACTTAGTCTTGAAAGGCCCCGAGCATGGTACCGGACGGCGCCCGCTCGTGAAGCCGCTCAGCGCCGCATCCACGCGACATCCTGTCGGCGCTCAGCGCTTGATCCAAGCCTCGGGGTCGTTGAGGATCGCGTCGATTCGCCACGGCAGCTCGCCGCCGGCCACGTCGGCGAGGGTGACGTTCTCGAGCACCGCCCGCAGGCCCTGCCTCACCGCGACCCAGACGTCGCGAAGACGCTCGGCCGGGCCGGGATAGTGAAGCTCCTCGGGGGCGTACTCATGGATGTTCGCCAGGGGCCCCTCGACCGCGCGGATGACGTCCGCGAGCGTGATCTCGTCCGGGGCGCGGGCGAGCCAGTAGCCGCCCTTTGCTCCCCGCCGTGCCTGCACCAGCCGAGCGTGCTTGAGCTCGAGCAGGATGTGCTCGAGGAACTGAAGCGGGATGTCCTGCGCCTCGGCCAGGCGCTCGCCCTTGACGGGTTCGCCCTCGGGCGCGGCCGCCATCTCCAGCGCCGCGCGGACCGCGTAGTCGGCCTTGGCTGAGATCCGCATGCCAAGCCAATTGTCGCAACTGAGGTCAAGAATCGCGGCGGTTGATCTAGGATCCGCGGTCATCCTGGTGAGGGCAGTCATGCCCGAAAGAAGCACGTGATGTTGGTAGTTCAATGATCGATCTCCAGGCTCATTCGACGGTCTCCGACGGGCAGCTCCCGCCCGCGGAGGTGGCTCGCGCAGCAGCGGCCGCGGGCGTGACGACGATGGCCCTGACCGACCACGACGGGATCGCCGGGGTGCGCGAGGCCAGCGAGGCCGCCTCTGACGCTGGGATCGAGAACGTGCCCGCAGTCGAGATGTCCTGCGTGCACAAGTACTCGGAGGACCTGCACATCTGCGGCTACTGGATCGACGTCGACGCGATCGCGCCGGCATGCGAGCGGGCGCAACAAGAGCGCGTCGACCGTGCCAAGGAGATCGTGGCGCGGCTCAACTCACATGGGGTCGAAGTTAGATTCGAGGACGCCGTCGCGCAGGCGGGTGCGGCGGACGCGATCGGCCGACCGCACATCGCCAAGGCTGCCGGCGCGGGCCCGGATCTCGGGCCGTTCTTCGAGGAGTACCTCGTCCCGGGGGCGAAGGCCTTTGTCGCCCGCAAGTGGCCGTCCGCCGAACAGGCGGTCGAGCTGATCCACGATGCCGGCGGCGTCGCCGTGATCGCCCACCCGTATTGGGACGTCAAGGACCCCGGGCAGGTACGCGATCTGGTCGAAAGCCTGGTTCGCGACGTCGAGCTCGACGGGGTTGAGGCGTTCTATCCGCCCCACACGGCCGACCAGACCAGGCACCTGCTCGAGCTCGCCGATGAGTTCGGGCTCGTCGCCACCGCGTCGTCGGACTTCCACGGCCCCACCCACAAGACCTTCAGCCGCTTCGGGGCCTACAACACATACGGCCTGGGCGACCCGCAGGTGCCACCGAAGCCGTGAATGGCACCTTTGTCACGCATAGCGTGACTAACGCGCCAACCGAGCTCTGAGCGGGCACAGCGAGCTGGATTTCCCTACCCCGCCCCCGCAGCAGCGCCGACGAGGTTGGCGATGCTGAGGGAGATCGTCATCCGCACCGCCGTGCGCCGGATCAGATCAGCCCCCGATTCCCCCGGCTGAGGAGACAGCCACGCCAATGGCACCCGGCTCACCCGGCGAGCTTATGTCTCCCCTTGGAGCGGTGCGCTAGGAGGCGGCCGGGATCAGGCCCTTGTCCTCGAGGTAATCGAGGATCTGCTGTGCGGACTCCTCCGGCGACTGGTGCTCGGTATCCAGGATGAGCTCCGGGTTCTCCGGCGGCTCGTACGGGTCGGAGACGCCCGTGAATTCCTTGATCTCGCCAGCCCGTGCCTTCGCGTACAGGCCCTTGACGTCGCGCTCTTCGCAGACTTCGACCGAAGCCTTCACGTACGCCTCGATGAAGCGGCCGTCCATCATCTGCCGCGCCTCGTCACGGATCTCGCGATAGGGCGAGATCGCGGCGGTGATCACCGGCACGCCGTTGCGCGAGAGCAGGTTCGCGACGAACGCGATCCGGCGGATGTTGGTGTCCCGGTCCTCCTTGGAGAATCCGAGTCCCTTCGAGAGGTTCTCGCGGACGATGTCGCCGTCGAGAATCTCGATCTTCGTGCCGCGCTTGCGCAGCTCCTTGACGAGGGCGTTCGTGATCGTAGTCTTGCCGGCTCCGGAAAGTCCCGTGAACCAGAGACAGAAGCCCTGTTGATCAGCCATCGGTAGCTGACTCGTTTCGGTATGCGTCGATCAGGATTTCAGCAACCTCGTCACGGCTGAACTCGTGGGGCGGCTTCTCGCCGGCCTCCAGCATCTCGCGCACCTTCGTCCCCGACAGGAACAGGTGCGATTCCTGCGGGTGAGGGCAGGTCTTCGCCGAGCCCATGCCCTCGCACTCGTGGCACCAGAAGGTGTGCTCGAAGAACAGCGGCTGAATCCCCAGCTCGGCCGTGTCGATGTCGTCGAAGATCCGCTGTGCGTCGTAGGTCCCGTAGTAGTCCCCGACGCCCGCGTGGTCGCGGCCGACGATGAAGTGGGTGCAGCCGTAGTTGCGACGGATGATCGCGTGCAGGACGGCCTCGCGGGGCCCGGCGTAGTGCATCTTGCCCGGGTTGATGCCCAGCATCACGTGCTCGGGGTGGTAGTAGTTCTCCATCAGCACCTCGTAGCAGCGCATCCGCACGTCGGCAGGGATGTCGCCCTCCTTGGTCTCCCCGATCAGCGGGTGGATGTACAGGCCGTCGCAGATCTCGAGCGCCGCCTTGGTCAGGTACTCGTGCGCGCGGTGGATCGGGTTGCGCGTCTGGAAGGCGACGATGCGCTTCCAGCCGCGCTCGGCGAAGGCTGCCTTTGACTCCGCCGGTGTCTGGTACCGCCGCATGAACGCCTCGTCGTGGTCGGGCAGCGCGTCGGCCTCGATCTCGCCGGCCACGCAGCGGTTGCCCTCTTGATAGATCGCCGCGACGCCGGGGTGCGCCTCGTCCCTGGTCAGATAGACCTGCTCCGCCTCCAGCTCTGCGTCACGCTCGAAGACCTCACTCACCTTCAGGCGGCCGAGCGCCTTGCCGTTCGGCGCGCTGAGCTCGACCGAGTCACCCGGACCGCACTCGAGACTCGTGGCGAGGGTGATCGGAATCGGCCAGTACTCGCCCGACGCCAGGCGCATCTTCTCGCACACCGAGCGCCAATCCTCGGAGCCGACGAAGCCGGTCAGCGGGGCGAAGCCCCCGTTTGCGAGCAGCTCGAAGTCTGAGGCCTGGCGCGCGGTGAGCGTCAGCGCCAGCGCCGTGTCAGGGCTACCCATTGATTCCGCACTCGCTCCGGTCGGTTCCGGCCCAGCGCCCCGCGCGGGCGTCCTCGCCCTCGCCTGGCACCGAGGTGCACGGCATGCAGCCGATCGACGGATATCCCTGGTCGTGAAGTGGGTTGTAGGGCACGTGGTGGTCCTTTATGTAGTTCCAGACTCGCTTGTCACCCCAGTCGGCGAGGGGGTTCAGCTTCCAGAGGCCGAACCGCTCGTCCCAGCCGAACCGGGGGGCACTGGCTCGGGTATCCGAATCCACCCTGCGGATTCCGGACACCCAACAGTCGACGCCCTCGAGGGCGCGGCGCATGGTAGCGACCTTGCGGGTCGCGCAGCACTCGTCGCCCTCGCCCCATTCACCCGCCTCCCAGCGCTCGCGAAGGCGGGGAGGATTGTCCTGCAAGAAGCGTTCGAACTCGATTCCGAAGTGCGCGGCGAGGCGGTCGCGCGTTGCGTACGTCTCCGGAAACAGCAGCTCGGTGTCGAGATAGAAGAAGCGGGCGTCCGGATCGATGCCGTGCGCGATGTCGATGATCACCGAGCTGGTCTTTTGAAAGGAAGTCGCGAAGCGGAGCTTGGCGCCGAAGGTCTCGACCGCCCAGGCGATCGCCTCCTGCGCTCCCATCTCCTCGACCTCGGCCGAGATCCGCGCCGCATCGACCACGTTGCCATCGATCGCCGGCACGGCCCGATGGCCGTTGCCGTTCGAGCTGGCGACGGTATCGAAGTCCTCGTGGAGAGGCCGTAGCCGGATGTTGGTCGCAGGGGTCATCGGTGATCGCTCAGATCGCGCACTCGCCCTCGCCGCGCTCGACCTTATACGGGTCCGAGCGACTCCAGTCCACGAAGTGGTCGAGGGTTGAAAGGCTGAATTCGACCGGCATTGAGAGATCCTTCACCAGCGCTTCGAAGTCGTCGGTGCCGACGCGCCCCACGAACTCGTTGAAGGTCTCGCCCTCGTTGCGTGCGGACTCGTAGTGACGTATCCAGCGCTCGACCGCGTCGGGAACGCGCTTGGCGGGGAGCCGGGCCTTTAGCCGCTGACCATAGACGACCTCGCCGCCCTCGAAATTGCCCCCAAGGTGGGCGATGTAGGCGGGGATCTGACGGTCGCCCACCTTCAACGAGGCGCCGTAGAAGCCGATCGTGCCGATGTGGTGCTGGCCGCAGCCGTTCGGGCAGCCCGACATCTTGATGTGGATGCCGCGCGTCAGGGGATCGGTGATCGCCATCGACTCGATGCGCTGCTGGATCGCCTGGTTGAGGCCCATCGAGCTGGTGATGCCGAGCTTGCAGCTGTCGGTGCCGGGACAGCTGACGACGTCCTTGATCTCCATCGCGCCGGATCCTGCGAGGTCCAGCTCGGCGAGCCGTTGCCAGACGTCGTGGAGCGCCTCGTTGCGAACCCAGCGCAGCACCAGGTTCTGCTGCACGGTCGTCCGCGCATAGCCGCCGGTGAAGTCGCGCATGATCTGCGCCAGGCCGCGGAAGAGCTCGGGCTCAAGATCGCCGCGGGTGACCTTCACGGTGACCGCGCTGAAGCCCTCCTGGCGCTGCGGTTTGACGTTGGATTCCAGGAAGCGCTCGAACTCCGAGCGGTCGCCGTTGGGGCTCGCGGAGACCGTGGGCGCAGCCGGAGCCTTGGCCTCCTCGTCGTCGATGAACTTCAGCCGTTCGACGTCGAAGTTGCGCTCGTCGACCCAATCGCCGTCGAGCTCCTCCTCCACCATCTCGCGGAACGAGTCGATGCCGATCTTGTCGATCAGCACCTTGATCCGGGCCCGAGCGCGGTTGACGCGTAGCCATTCCTGGCGGTCGAAGATCCGGAACACGGCCTCGGAGACCTTTAGGTAGTCCCCGTTGTCGAGCTCGACGAAGTCGTAGAGGGTGGGGGCGATTCGCGGCATGATCGAGGTGCCGCCTCCGACCCGGATCTCGACCCCTTTGACCCCGTCGCGCTCGCGGGGGATGAAGCCGATGTCGTGGATGCCGGTGATCGCGACGTCGTCGTCAGTCGCCGTGAAGGCGGTCTTGACCTTGCGCGGCATCAGCTGGGTGGTGGGATGGCGGACGAAGTAGCGCACGTAGGCGGCCGCGTATGGCGTGATGTCGAAGAGCTCGTCCTCGGTGACGCCGGCGTAGGGGTCGCCGGTGACGTTGCGGATCGTGTTGCCGCAGCCCTCACGCGACGACAGGCCGGCCTCGGCGAGCTCGCGAATCAGCTTCGCGGCGTCGGGTAGCGGGACGTGGTGGATCTGGATGTTCTGCCGCGTGGTGATGTGCCCCTTGTTGAGCGGGGCGTACTTCTCCACGACGCCGGCGAAGGCCTCCATCTGCTCTGGGTTGACGCCGCCCATCGGCAGCTTCACCCGGATCATCTGCACGTCGGGCTGGCGCTGGCCGTAGACGCCCTGCTTGAGCCTGAAGCCGATGAACTTGTCCTCGGGCGTCTGGCCGTCGAGGAACTTGGCCGCCTCGTTGTCGAAGTCGTCGAATTCGCGCTCGAGGATCGGGATCACGTGCCCGGGGACGTTCTCGTAGACCTCAGGGTTGGAGAGCGAGCCGACCTTGCCCTTGCCCTTCTGGTTCTTCTTGACCACGTCGAGCTCGTGCTCGGCGACGATTCGGTCGCTTGCGCGCGCCCGCTGAACCGCTGTGGGCTCCATGCGCGGAGAATACACAAATCCTGATTGGGATTTGGGTATTTTCCCCGTGCGCGACGCCCAGTCCGAGGTGTGCCCAACCTCACGTTCCCAGGTATTGACCGCGACTCACCACTCGGACGTAGGGGCGGCGCAGTGGGGAGATCGGCCACCAGGGCCGGTCCGAATCGGAGGAGGTTCACATGCGGAGTGCATTCTCCGGGCGCTGCGGTCGCCGTCGCTCGTGGTCAGCATCGATGCCCTGATCGTGGCTGCCCGAGTAGAAGACCGACGCGCTCAGGGCGCCAATCAATTCGCGCAGGACGGGGCGGCCACCGGCCGCCCCGTTCACGCTCAGCAGCTCCTGACTCGGTCGTTTCCCGGACCGCTGCCGCCCAAGCACTTGTCGCGGCCCGGGCCACCGATCAGGACGTCCGCAGCCAGGCCGCCACGCAGCACGTCCGGGCCAGCGCCGCCGATCAGCTTGTCGCGTCCTCGTCCGCCGGACAGCACATCCCCGCGCTGACCGCCGCACAGCCCGTCGCGGTTCTGGGCGCCGATCAGTCGGTCCTGGCCTCCCAGACCGGCGATCCCATTCCGGAGCCCGTCTCCTCGCAGGCGGTCGCGTTCGCCTGTTCCGACGATGTCGACTGAGACGCCGCCGCACTTCTCGGGCGCGCCGGCGGCGTCGCTTGCCGACGGGTTCTCGAGCCACAACGCGAGGGCAGCGACACCCGCGGCGACCACGAGGATCGCCACGGGAGGAGTGGCGTGGCGAGAGGGACTCGTAGCTAGCCCCCGCCCGCCACGGCGCGACTGTGTTCTAGTTGACGTCGGTTCCCTCCACGAGGAAGGCGACCCGGACGTGGGCGCGGTACTCGTCGAGGTTCTCGCCCCTGATTCCGGTTGAGACGATGTCGACCGCGCGGATGTTGCGCAGGGAGCTCTGTGCTTGCGCGAGCGCCTGCTTGGCCGCGTCGTCCGTCGAGGTCTTCGAGCTGCCGACCAGCTCGATGATCTTCACTACTGCCACTCTCTCCTCCTCATTCCCCGGGTTGGACCGGTTGGTGGAGTGTGTTCTATCCCGAACCGCCGTTCGGAGCAAGCCCCGGGGCACGGCTCGACTCAGTTCCCCAACCGCGAGCGCTGACCTGGCGTGCCGAGATGCCCTCCTCGAGAGCGGTACGCAGCCAGGGGCTCTGCGACTCAACGGCGCCCGAGGGGGCGGGCGCGGTGTCCGCCAGGAATTGCTCCACCGCGGCGACGATCGCGGCCGCCTCGGACTCCGATGCGGTCGTCGAGACGAGCTCGATCCTGGGGCGAGGCGGGCGTCGCTTGCCGTTCGTGGCCACGTTCGACCGGACTCTACCCTCCCCCGCCATGTCCGAGGTCCCGGTGATCGGCGCGGAGGCGGTGTTGGCGTCGATCTCGCCCGAGGCCGCGATCGAACGCACGCGCCGGGCCTTCGAGCGCCACGCGACGGGCGAGTGGGAGATGCCGGCGAAGGTCTATCTGGACTCCTCGCCGCACGGCGACTTTCGCGCCATGCCTGCGCGCGGCGACGGCCTCGCGCTGCTCAAGTGGGTGACCTCGTTTCCACACAACCCCGACCGCGACCTGCCCGTGGTCACGGGGGCGCTGCTGCTCTCCAGCGCGGAGACCGGAGAGCTGCTGGCGATCATCGAGTGCGCCTCGATCACCTCGCTGCGCACGGGCGCCGGCGCCGCGGTCTCTGCGCAGGTCCTCGCCCGCGACGGGGCGCGCTCTGTGGGCGTGATCGGCTGCGGGGTCAACGGAGGCTGGGCGGCGCGCTGCCTGGCCGCGGCGGGATACGGCCCGGGCGTCTGCTTCGACCCCCGAGCCGAAGCCGCCGAGACGCTGGCGCGGGAGCTCGGCTGGGATGCCGGCGCGCGGGAGGACGCCGCGGCCCAGGACGTCGTCGTCACGGTCACGCCGGGCGAGCGGACGGTGATCCGGGCGGTCGATCTTCGCCCCGGCCAGCACATCGCGGCGCTCGGCGCCGATGCGCACGGGAAGGCCGAGCTCGAGCTCGAAGCGCTGGAGGGCTGCCGGCTGTTCTGCGACGACTGGGATCAGGCTTCGACCGGAGGCGAACTTTCGGGCGCGGTCTCCGCCGGGCGGCTCTCAGCGGAGTCGGTGACCCCGATCGGCGAGGTCTTGCTTGACCGGGCAACCGGCCGCACCTCTGACGCCGAGATCACGCTCTTCGACTCCACCGGCCTGGCAATTCAAGACCTCGGCATTGCCGCCGCCGTGTTCGAGCTTTGGCGCCAGGGCGAGATTGAGGCGCCCACCGTTCGACTCTGACCGGCTCTCGGGCGAGCGGCTAATCCGCGCGGACGTGCTCGCAGCTGCCGGCGACCGAGTCCTTGGCGTCCACCCGAGCGCGGTCGCGACCGGTTCCGCAGCGCCCCGAGCGCCGCTTGCGGCTCGGAGAGAGACTTCCGCCGGGCTCGGGCTACCGGCGGTCCAGGGGCTCGGTTTCGGCGCCGGGATCCAGCGGCTCTGACGCGGCGTATGGGGCCTCGGGCTCGACGTCCTCGCGTGGGGCGACCACGATGGAGAGCCGCAGGTCGCGCATCAGGGCACCCGCCACCATCACGGCCGCACCCGCAAAGCCGAGCCAGGCGCCGGACTCCGGATCGCTCTCAGACGCGGCGGGGGGCGGATCGATCAGGGAGGCGGCCACGATGATGAACGCGCCGAGCGCCAGGAAGGTCAGCGCGCGCTCGCCGCCGATGCTCACCGGCCGCCCGAGCCAGGCTCCGACAATGCTGACCAGCGTGCCAATGGCGATCGCCGCCAGGGTCAGATCGACGATCTCGAACACGGTCCACGAGCTCAGCCCCGGCTCGTACCAGTCCAGGAACAGGCTGACGAGGAGCAACGTCGCCCCCAGGGCCGCGAGCACTTCCCCGGCGTTCAGCCTGCGAGCCATGCCTGCCCCCAGTACCCACCTGGTCTCGCCGTCAACCCGCAACAGGCAGGTGGGATCGAGGGCGAGCAGACGGCGCAGCTCGGTTTCGAGCTCCTCCGGGTCGCGATCGAGGCGCGCGTTCGTGACGCGGACGATCCGGTGGCCCATTAGCTGGATGCGGACGTCGCGCCTGCGGTCGTTCTCGAACGCCCTGCGGTCTCCGTGGTGACTCCAGCTATCGATCTCCGCGACGACGCGCTGGTCGGGCCACAGGCAGTCGACCTCGAACTCCCCGAGCGGGACGTTCGTCGCCGGCATCGGCAGGCCGCGATCCCGACAGAACGCCAGGGACCGCGCCTCGAGCCGCGATCGCGTCTCTGAGGCAGGTAGCGGCGCCTCGCTCAACAGACGCCGCAGGGTTCCGACCCCGCGCCGACCCCGCGCGCTCTCGCATATGTGGCGCATGCGATCTCGGTCGAGCAGCTCGAGCCGCTCCGCCTCTGAAACGCACGACGGAGCTGGGTAGGGGAGACGAGTCCCGCAATGTCGATGAGGGCCCGGCTCGGACTTGTAACGGGGATGCCGAATCGGCGTGTTCGGTCAGCAGGCTCGAGGTTCCGAGGCCGATGAATGATGATGCCCCTTGGCTGCCAGCTACTGCGGTTCGGTACGGACACGTGCACGGGCCCAAGCAGAGGCTTCATCAAGCGCCATAGGGCTGCCGCGCTTACGTGGCTTAGCAGCGCAGCATCACCGGCGGCAAGTACGGCGGCCAGCCACCGGCCGCGATGGGTGATCCGTCTCGAGCCCACGATGTAAACCCCCGGGTGGATCGCAACTAGCCACCCCATTTCGATTCGGTGCTGGATCCGATGGCGGGAGAAACCCACGATCGAGCAGCTGTGCTCGGGAGACGATTCCGTGCTGCCTGCCCGCTAACCGAAGGATTGCCCCGTCGGGTGGGTTGGTCCGTGCCGCCATAGCCGGTGAAGACCAGCCCACCCGGGCCGTAAGCGCGCCCCCTTACCCAGCCCTACCCGCTGGCGCCCTTGATGCCGCTGGGCGTTAGCGGCGGCAGCGCTCGAGCGGCGCCGGCTAAAGCGGAATGTTTCCGTGCTTTCGCTTCGGCTGGTCGACGCGCTTCGTCTGGAGCGTGTGCAGGGCGCGGATCAGTTTGGGGCGCGTCTGGTGCGGTTCGATCACATCGTCGATGTAGCCGCGCTCGGCCGCCGCGTAGGGGTTGGCGAAGTGCGCCTTGTAGTCCTGGATCAGCTTCTCGCGGCGCTGCTCGGGCGTCGGTGAGGTCGAGATGTCCTTGCGGTAGATGATGTTCACCGCGCCCTCCGGGCCCATCACCGCGACCTCGGCGGTCGGCCAGGCGAAGTTGAAGTCAGCCAGCATGTGCTTGGAGTTCATGACGTCGTAGGCGCCGCCGTAGGCCTTGCGCGTCACGACCGTCAGCTTCGGGACCGTCGCTTCCGTGAATGCGTAGAGCAGCTTGGCTCCGTGGCGGATGATTCCGCCCCATTCCTGCGAGGTCCCCGGCAGGAACCCCGGCACGTCCGTGAAGGTGATCAGCGGGACGTTGAAGCAGTCGCACGTACGCACGAAGCGCGCGGCCTTCTCGGACGACTCGATGTCGAGCACCCCTGCCAGGTGCCGGGGCTGGTTGCCGACGACGCCCACGGCATAGCCGTCGAGGCGCGAGAACCCGCAGACGATGTTCTGCGCGAAGTGCTCATGCACCTCGAAGAACTCGCCGTCGTCGACGACGAGCGAGATCACGTCGCGCATGTCATACGGCTTGGACGGGTCGTCCGGGACGATCGTGTCCAGCCCCTCCTCCGTCCGCTCCGGATCGTCGAAGGGCTCAACGCGGGGCGGGAGCTCGAGGTTGTTGAGCGGCAGGAAGGACATCAGGTAGCGCACGTCCTCCAGGCACTGCTCCTCGCTGTCGGCGGCGAAGTGCGCCACGCCGGACTTCGTGTTGTGCGTCATCGCTCCGCCGAGCTCCTCGAACTCCACCTCCTCCCCCGTGACGGTCTTGATCACCTCGGGGCCGGTGATGAACATGTGGGAGGTCTCCTTGACCATGAAGATGAAGTCGGTCATGGCCGGGGAGTAGACGGCGCCCCCCGCGCACGGGCCCATGATCATGCTGATCTGCGGGATCACACCCGAGCACTGGACGTTGCGCACGAACACGTCGCCGTAGGCGCCGAGCGAGACCACTCCCTCCTGGATCCTCGCCCCTCCCGAGTCGTTGATCCCGATCACCGGCGCCCCGACCTTCGCGGCCAGGTCCATGACCTTGCACATCTTCTCGGCCATCACCTCGCCAAGCGAGCCGCCGAAGACGGTGAAGTCCTGCGAGAAGACGAAGACCGTCCGTCCGTCGATCGTGCCGTAGCCGGTCACCACCGCGTCGCCGTAGGGACGCCGCTTATCCATCTCGAACTCGTGGGTCCGATGGCGGACGAAGGCGTCGAGCTCCTCGAACGAGCCTGGGTCGAGCAGCTTCTCGATCCGCTCGCGCGCGGTGAGCTTGCCCTTGGCGTGCTGCTTTTCGACGGCGTCCTCGGAGCCCGCGTGGATCGCCTGGTCGCGCAGCTCGCGCAGGTAGGCGAGCTTCTCCTCTTGGGTCTCCGGGAACTTCTGACGCACGGGGGCGATTCTATGGGCGGCGCCTGGGGTCCAGCGCGCGCTACTGGCCGCCGGGGGCGCCCGCCGCGGTCACGGTCGCTCGGCTCAGCACTGCGGCGAACGCCTCAACCATGCGGGGGTCGAGCTCATGTCCGGCTTGACCGCGTAACTCGTCGGTCGCGTTGCGCCGGCGGTCCGCGAGGTCGGCGCTCGCCGACGCGGTCGAGGGGCTTGCCAGAATGCGGTCAGCCGCGCAGGTGGCGCGGATTATCCGCGACTCGACGGGGATCGCATCGGCGGCCAGCTCCTCGGCGCCGCGTCCGTCGAAACGCTCGCGCGCACGCAGAATCCAGCCACAGACGCCCCCGGCGATGCCCGCTCCGTGCGCCACGCGATATCCGGCCTCGTACTGGCCGTCGAGCTGAGCGCGCTCCGCATCCGACAGGCTCGCCGGCTCCTTGCCGAGCACGTACGCCGGGACGTAGAGCTTGCCCACTTCGTGCAGCTTCGCGGCCTCGCGGATGAGCTCCGAGTGGCTGCGGTCGTAGCCCAGCTCGACCGCGGTGGCGAACGCGTACGACGCGCTCGCTTCGGCGTGCTCGCGCGAGCCTGGAAGGTGACGGTCGAGTGCCTCGATCAGTGGTGCGCCGCGCATCCGCACGAGCGAGCTCAGGCCGAACTCGGAGGTGCTGGCTTCGCGGGCGCGTGAGGGCTCGGCGGCAGCGTCAGGCGCGGGCAAAGGGGCGTCGCTCCGGCGATCCCAGCTCATCGAGCAGGTCCTCGAGCGTCGCGGTTGCTGCGTCGCCATCCGGTCGCGAATGCTGAGCCGTGATCTGCACCGCAGTGCCGAAGCCGCTCTCTGCGAGCTCGATCGCGATTCGTGCGTGGGCGCCGGACTCGGTGCAGCGCCACGCGAGCACGCGCTCGGCCTCCGAATCGGTCACCTCGACCGATACGGGCCGCCGCGAGCCCACGAGCCCGGCCATCCACGCCTCCATGCGAGCAAGGTCCGACGCGAGCTCCCAGAGCTCCGGCGCCGACTTCACGAGCGTTCGCTTGGCCTGCGATTCCATGGGCGAGGGCTTCTGCCGGCCCCCGTCGACTCCTTCCCTCGATCATCGGATTGCAGCCCCCGCTAGAAGAAAGCCCCGCCCTTGTATTCGCCGAACACGTCACGCAGTGCCCCGCAAACCTCCCCGATCGAAGCGCCGGCACGCAGCGCCTCCTTGATCGGAGGCAGCAGGTTCGCATCCCCGGTCGCAGCCTGCCGCAGTTCGTCTAGCCGGCTCGTCACCGCGTCGGCGTCGCGAGCGGCCTTGAACGTGGCCAGCCTCTCCAGCTGACGGCGCTCGGACTCCGGGTCGACCTTGAGGATGTCGACGTCGTCGACCGTCTCGGTGATGTACTTGTTGACCCCCACGATCACGTCTTGGCCCGTGCGATAGCGGTCGTGGTACGAGAGCGCCGACTCCTCGATCTCCCGCTGGATGAACTCGAGCGCGTTCACCGAGCCGCCGAGCTCCTCCACCTTGCCCATCAGCTCCCACGCGCGCTGCTCGATCTCGTCCGTCAGCGACTCGACGAAGTACGAGCCCGCGAAGGGATCGACTGTGTCGGCCACGCCGGACTCGTGGGCGAGCACCTGCTGCGTGCGCAGGGCGATGCGCGCCGAGCGCTCGGTCGGCAGGGCGAGCGCCTCGTCGAAGCCGTTGGTGTGCAGCGACTGGGTGCCGCCGCTGACCGCGGCAAAGCCCTGGAGCGCGACGCGGATGATGTTCACCTCGGGCTGTTGGGCCTGAAGCGTCACTCCGCCGGTCTGGGTGTGGAAGCGGATCGTCATCGACCGCTCGTCGGTGGCGCCGAAGCGATCCTTCACCAGCCGGGCCCACATCCGGCGCACGGCCCGGAACTTGGCGATCTCCTGGAAGACGTTGTTGTGGCAGTTGAAGAAGAACGCCAGCCTTGGCGCGAAATCGTCGATCTTCAGCCCCCGCTCGAGCGCGGCCTCGACGTAGGCGATCGCGTTGGCGAGCGTGAACGCGACCTCCTGCACGGCCGAGCAGCCCTTCTCCCGGATGTGGTAGCCGGAAATCGAGATCGTGTTCCACTTCGGCACGTTGGAGCGGCAGTACTCGAAGATGTCGGTGGTCAGACGCATCGTCGGCTCCGGCGGGTAGATGTAGTTACCGCGCGCCACGTACTCCTTGAGCACGTCGTTTTGGACCGTGCCGCGCAGCTTGACCGCCGGCACGCCGTGTTCCTCGCCGACCAGCTCGTAGAGCAGCAGCAGGATCGCCGCGGGCGCGTTGATGGTCATCGAGGTTGAGACCTCGTCGAGCGGGATCCCCTCGAAGCAGATCCGCATGTCCTCGATCGTGTCGATCGCGACGCCGGTGCGCCCGACCTCGCCGGCGCAGAGCGGATCGTCTGAATCGCGGCCGAGCTGGGTCGGCAGGTCGAACGCCATCGACAGCCCCGTCGATCCGTGCTCGATCAGGTAGCGGTAGCGGCGGTTGGTCTCCTCGGCGGTCGCGTAGCCCGCGTACTGGCGCATCGTCCACAGCCGGTCGCGGTACATGCCGCGGTGGATGCCGCGGGTGAACGGGTGCGACCCGGGCTCGCCGAGGCGCTCTTCCAGTCCCGGCGCGACATCCGCGTCGGTGTACAGGCGCTGGATCTCGATCCCGGAGTCGGTGAAGACGCGTTCGTCGTCAGGCCCGACCACCGGGGCGACATAGCGGTGCGCGTCTCGCTCGACCGTCGCCATCCGTGCCGAAGGATATGCCGTCAGGTGTCGCGGGCAGGCAGTTCGCCGATTAGCGCACCCCTTGCCGGCCGACGAGCCTGGCCGAGCAGTTGCCGGCGGCAGGCTGCACTCGGTGCATCACTCGACCGGCGTGGCCGCCGTCCTTGCGGGCATGGCCAGCTACGCCTTGCGGAGGCCGGAGGAGCGCTCGATGGCGGCCTCGACCGCCTCTGACATGCGCTCGGCCGGCGCCGGATAGGTGTAGGGCCGGACGGCGTCCGGCTTCGGCGCGCGCAGCTCCCCAGCCGCCAGCCGCGATAGCGCCTCCTGGATCGCGGCGACGTCGGTGGCGCCGACGACTTCGGCCCCGAGCTCGGCAGCGACACGCCCAGCCTCGGTGCCCTCGGCCAGTGCCAGGATCGGTCGCCCAGCTGCGAGGTACTCGAACAGTTTGATGTTGAGCAGCTGCGTGCGCGCTGGCGAGGCGAGCAGCAGCAGCGCGTCGGCGCCGCGCTGGAGCGCCAGGGCCTGGACCCGATCGAGGCTGCCACCGCGCACGATCCGGGCCGGCGAGACATCGGCAGAGAGCAGGCGCTGCTCGTCCTCGGTCAACGGCCCGACGACGACCAGCTCGAGTCGCTCGGCCACGTCGGGTTGTTCCCGCGCAAGGGCGCCCAGCGCTTCGACAAGAGGGCGCGGGTCGCGCCCGTAGCTGCCAAAACGCCCCGTGTAGACGAGCGACGCTCGATCGGGGTCGTCCGGCGGCAACGGATCGGCGGCTGTCGGCGGACCTGTGTCCTCCGGCCCCAGGTCGGGGTCCCAGCCGTTGGGAATCAGGGCGGCGTCGATGCCAAGCCGCCTGCGGAGGTCGTCGGCAGCAGGTTGGCTGACGCAGGCGACCACGTCGGCCGCGGTGAGCCAGCGCCGTTCCAGCCGCTCGTCGAGCCGGCGCTGAAGCGCCGCCGGGAAGCGGGGCCGCAGAGGCTCGAAGGTCCACGCGTCGCGCACGTCGGCGACCCAGGGCACGCCGCGCTTAGCGAGCGCCCGCCCGATCAGGTGGGCCGATTCGGGTGGGGAGGTGGTGATTACGCAGTCGTATCGCTGGGTCCGAGCCAGGGACACGGCGCGCCGGCGGGCAAACGGGGCCCAGGCCGCCACAAGGGGCTCGGGAACCAGCACCTTGCTGAGGAAATGCGGGCTCGCGGCATAGGTGTCGCTGTCGTAGAGGGCGTCGACTCGGTCCTTGCCGCGCAGCCGCGCCCGCCAGCGCTGCGCATCGGCGGTCCGCACAATCCCCTCGTTCGGGTCGTCGGGCAAGCTCCCGTAGGCCGAGGTGGTGAGCACCGTCACGCGGTGTCCGAGCCGCCGGAGCCACTTCACCATCGCGGCGGGCCGCTGCGCACCGGTGTCACGGCACGGGGGATAGAAGTACGCGACGAACAGGATGGTCCGCTGCATTGGCGCTTTGTTCTCGGCATCCGAGAACAAGTCGCCACTCGGAGTCGATTCGGCGGTCACGCCGTGCCCCCGAGCTTTGTCCGGCGCGCTTCGATTGCCTCGGCGTACGCCGCGTCCATCCGGTCGATTAGGGATTCCCACCCCCATTCTCGAACCGCCTTCTCCCTACCTGCCATCCCCATTCGCCGGCGCCCCTCCTCTCCCTCACGCAGCAACCTCCGGATCGCATCCACCACGGCATCTGGGTTTCCCGCCGGCACCACCAAGCCAGTCTCGCCCTCGTCAACCACCGCCCGCACTCCGGGGTAGTCGGTCGCGACCACGGGCAGCCCCGCCGCCATCGCCTCGATGAGCACGATCCCGAACGACTCGGGCGGCTCTGTGGTCAGCACGAACAGGTCGGCAACGCGGAGGACCGCAGGCAACTCGCCGTGCGGCACCCCGCCCAGAAAGTGGACCCGTTCGGCGGCGCCCGTCTCTCTCGCTTGGGCTCTGAACCCGTCCAGAAGCTCACCGCCCCCCGCCACGACCAGATGCACATCCTCCTCACCCAGCCTGGCCACCGCGTCGATCGCCAGATCGAGGCGCTTGAAGTGATGCGCCCGATCCAGGGTTGCAACGAACGCGGCCAGGGTCGCCTCGGCGGGGATGCCAAGCCCTTCTCGCACGCCGTCCTCCTCGCCTCCGGGGACAAACAGCTGGGTGTCGACGCCGTTGGGCATCTCCACGAACTTCTCCCGCGTGCGCTCACCGGCGCGGCGCAGGTAGGGGACTGAATTCGCGTGATCGGGCGACAGCACGCAGACGCGGTCCGCCGCCCGGATCAGCGCCGGGGCCACGGTTCGCTCATAGGCACCGAACATCACTCCGCGCAGCCCGCGCCCGACGAGGCGGTTCTTGTAGTGGACGAGCAGGGCCTGTTCACGCCGGCGCCGCCGCAGGCGTCCGAGGAGGGTGAGCTCCGAGCCGAAGATGAACGGATAGTGGAGGTGCACGACGTCGAAGCCTTCGACGCGGGCCAGCGCGGGAATCAGCGGGGCGTTGCCGATCGCCAGCACCGGGTCGATTCGATGTACTGCCGCTCGACCCGGATCCGGCGGTGTGCCCTCGGCGGGCGCCGTGAACACCTCGACGTCGTGACCGCGGTCGGCCTGGCGGCGTGCAACCTGAAAGGCGGTGTTGCCGGCCCCGCCGGGGTATGGCGGAAACGTTGCGGTGAGGTGCGCGACCCGCAAGCGCCCGGGCCGTTCGCTGCCGCTAATCGCTCGCGCCGACCAGGCGCTCGACACCCGCCTGCTCGATCGTCCGGCGCAGGCCCTCGCGCAGGTCAACCTCGGGCTGCCAGCCAAGCAGCTGCTTGGCGCGGGTGATGTCGGGCTGGCGCACCTGGGGATCGTCCGTTGGCAGCGCCTCGAAGACGATCTCCGAGCGCGACTCGGTGACCTCGATCACCGCCTCCGCCAGCTCGAGCAGCGTGAACTCGTCGGGGTTGCCGATGTTGACGGGCAGATGAACGTCCGACTCGGCAAGCGCGACGAGCCCGCGAATCTCGTCGTCGACGTAGCAGAAGCTCCGCGTCTGACTGCCGTCGCCGAATACCGTCACCGGCTTGTCCTGGAGCGCCTGCCGCAGAAAGGTCGGGATCGCCCTACCGTCGTGCGGTCGCATCCGGCTGCCGTAGGAATTGAAGATTCTTGCGATGCACGTGTCCACGCCCTGCTGGCGGTGATAGGCCATCGTCAGCGCTTCCGCGTAACGCTTCGCCTCGTCGTACACCCCGCGGGGACCGATCGGATTGACGTGTCCCCAGTAGTCCTCTGACTGCGGATGTACCTGCGGATCGCCATACACCTCAGAGGTCGAGGCGAGCAGGAAGCGGGCGCGCTTGAACTTCGCCAGCCCGAGCATGTGGTGGGTGCCGTAGGAGCCGACCTTCAGCGTGTGCAGCGGCAGCCGCGCGTAGTCGATCGGGCTCGCGGGCGACGCCAGGTGGTAGATGAAATCGACGTCGTCGTCGATGAACAGCGGCTCGGTCAGGTCCCGGTTGAGGAACTGGAAGCCAGGGTCGCGGATGTGCTCGATGTTCTGGAGCGAGCCAGTGTCCAGGTTGTCGAGGCAGATCACCTCGTGCCCATGACCGAGTAGGTGGTCGCAGAGGTGTGATCCGAGAAAGCCGGCGCCGCCGGTGACGATGCAGGTGCTCATCGCCGCGCGAGGATAGCGGCGGCGGGGCGCTCGGGCGAGAGCCGGGATTCACGCATGTATGGAGCGTGTCGCGGAGTCGCCCGGGCTCGCCGCCGACGCCAGCTGGACCGGCGCCGCGCTCGAGCTGCTCGCCTCCACGGGCCGCGTGTATCTCGGGATCGCACGCCGGGTCTCGCTCTGCGGCGACGATGCCGACGACGCCTATCAGCGCGCCGTCGAGATCCTGCTGACCAAGGGATCCGTGGTCGACCCGGCTCATCTGCCGGGCTGGATGGCCGTGGTCACGCGGCGCGAGGCGCTGGCGGTTCGTCGCGGCCGGGAGCGCCTGCTGGGCCCCGCCCCGCTGCCGGGCGCGGACGCTGGTGGCGAGGCCGTGACGGAGACCGTGGCCTGCGAGCGCCCCGGGCCGGCCGAGCTCGCCGAGCGCCGCGAGCGCGTCGCGGCCGCTAAGCGCGCCCTCTCGGTACTGAAGTCAAATCAGCGGGTGGCGCTGGCGCTCCAAGCCGGTGGCTACAGCTACGCCGAGATCTGCGACGCCTGCGGCTGGACTTACACCAAGGTGAATCGATCTCTGGCAGAGGGCCGGGCCCGGCTTCGCGACCTTGGACCTCTCTCCTAGGGCAGGAGCGGCGCGACGTCGGCGGCAAAGCGGCGCACTCGCTCATCGAGCCCGGGGCGCTCGTGATCGAGGTTGAGGACGAACCCGTTGCAGCCGGCGTCGAGATACTCGAAGAGACGCTCAGCGATCCAACCGGGCGGACCCGCGATTGCATGTCGCCCGCGCTCATCCACTCCCTCCTCCGGCTTGGGCCGGAAGTAAACGCCGATCCGTAAGATCACGTGGCTGTCCGCTCGTCGCTCGCGAAGCTCAGCCGCCATCGGCCGCAGTTTCTCCGCCCGTAGCGCGACGGGATGCCAGACGCCGGTCATCTCGGCCCGTCGCAGCGTCGTGCGTGAGACGCCGGCGACCCAGAGCTCGGGCCCACCTGGCCGGACGAGTGGGGACGCCATCCACCCGTCGACCGAGAAGCAAGGCCCCTCGTAGGACGCCCGCCCGGGCATCTGCTCGAAGACCGACATGGCCAGTGAGAGCCAGTCGTCCAGCACCGCGCCCCGGTCCTGATAACGGGCCCCCAGGGAGGCGAACTCGCCTTCCATCCATCCGGCCGTGACCGCGGTCACGATTCGGCCTTTCGAGAGGAAATCGAGTGTGGTGAGCTGCTTCAGCGCGACGAGTGGCCGGCGCTGCGGGACGACCAGAGCGGAGACGCCCAGCTCGAGCTGCTGCGTGCGCGCCGCGAGGAAGCCGATCGACACCAGTGCTTCGGCGATCGTCCCGTAAGTCGCCGCGTGGTCATCGGGCACGACCAGGTGATCGGTCAGCCACCCGGAGTCATGCAGAAGCGAGGTCAAGCGGGGGGAGTCGGACCGGCGGACAAACTGTGCCGTCGTGGAGTCCGTCTAGTCCACGGGCGGGGCACGGGATCCAATGCGTTCTCACTCAAGAGCGGAGGGGGAGCGATTCGAAGTCTCGACAAGTCGAAGTGGCGTGTAGTGGTGCTTCGAGACGAGGACCCATCGACTCCAGAAAGCCGCTTAGCCACGTCGCTTCACCAGTAGGGTTGGGCCGTTACCGAGCTGGTCGATGAGCACTGCCAGGAGTACCCGCCGGGGACGCCGCCACTCACGGAGGCGGAGAGTGCCCGGCTCGCTCGGGAGGTCCCGGGCTGGGGGCGTGACGGTACCCACGTCCTGACCCGGGAGTTCCGGTTTGATGACTTCAGCCGCTCGTTCAGTCTCGTCGTCCGAGTGGCGCTGTTGGCCGAGGAGGAAGGCCACCACCCGCAGATGGAGCTCGGGTGGGGACGGGCAGCCTTTACAACCTGGACGCACACCGCTGCGGGCCTCACCCGCAACGACTTCATCCTCGCGGCGAAGATCGACCAAATCGCCGGGGCTTGAGCAAGTCACCGTCGGTGCGAGGCGCGCGAGCCCCTACGCCGGCCGCCGGGGAGCCTGGGCGACCACGACCAGCGCCGTCGTCGGCGTGGGCTTGCCGCCCCCCGCCAGGGAGCCGTACCACTCCGTCTGCCCAAAGCCAGCCTGACCGAGCATCGAGCCCAGCTCGCGGACCCCGTAGAGGCGCATCTCGTAGGCTCGCACCGGCCCCCAGCCGGCGTCGTCTCTCAGGCGCTGGGCCTCGCGCAGGATGCCGCGCCCCACATCAAAGCGCCGGTCAAGGCGTAGCGTTGCCCCGCCGGGCAGCGAGCGCTCCTCGTGAGCGGCCAGGCGGCCCTCGAGTTGCTCGCGGTGAAGCGTCTCGATGACCAGCCGGCCGCCGGGGACGAGAACCCGGCGAAATTCGCACAGCGCCCGCAGGTCCCCGTCGTCACCTAGGTATCCGAGCGCCGTGCCGAGGCTGAGGACGGCGGCGAACCGGCCCGTACGGCACGGGAGGCTCGCGTAGGAGCCGCGCACGAACCGCGGCCAGCGCGCCCCTCCGGCCGATCGCCGCCCCGCCGCAAGGAGGAGCGAGGAGCGGTCGAAGGCAACCACGCGATAGCCGGCCCGGGCAAGCGGGACGGCGTGGCGACCGTCGCCGCAACCCGCATCGAGTATGAGTGCTCCCGGCTTGCAGCGCACCAGCCGAGCCGCCGCGAGGGCCTCCTCGGTTGAGGCGGCGTCGGTCCTCTCGGCGCGCACTGTGCGCAGGTACTGCGGATGGTCGAAGAAGCTGCCCGATTCCAGCCTGCGGGGCCGGGCTGTCCGGTCCCCGCCCCTAGGCCCAGAGTCGCCTCCTCCTCCGTCGCCACTGAGGCCGCTGCCGGCGGGCGGCACGGTGCGAGGGAGTCGGGGCATAGCTTGGTTCCTGAACGCCTGCCGGTTCAGCGTACGCCTTCGCCGGCACGTTGGGCACTGCGGTCGGAAACCGGCCGGGGTGTGGGAAGCTTGTGGCTGTGACCGAGCTCGCCAAGGGTCGCTGCGAGGTCTGCGCGCCGGGCACGCCGCCGCTACCGGAAGAGGAGGCGGCGGTGCTGTCGTCGGAGGTCCCCGACTGGGAGCGCCACGGTAACCGGTCCCTTCATCGTGAGTTCTCGTTTCCGGACTTCCGGGACGCGTTCGGCTTCGTCGCGCGGGTGGCGCTGATCGCCGAGGCCGAAGGCCACCACCCCGACATCGAGCTGGGTTGGGGGCGCGCATCCTTCGAGCTCACGACCCACGCCGCCTCCGGCCTGACACGAAACGACTTTGTACTCGCGGCGAAGATCGATCGCCTCGGGGGCGCCTGAGCTGGCCGGCACGAGCCACCTATGGCACCCCTACCACGGCGGATATTGGCGGTCACCACCACTGGGCCGCGGGTCTTGCGTCGTAAGCACGCCCGTGCCTTGAGTGACCCTACCTGCGACTCGCACCCATGAACTTCGGTTTCGTAGGCTGCCGCTCGACCTGGCCGGATTCCGCTTTCCGATGCCGAATACCGGGGGGCTCAAGCGCCGATGTAGCGCGAATGTAGCCACCGGCCGATTCAGCGTCGGCCTCGAAGCGTCGTTGCGGTTTGGAGGACTACCCTCCTTCCGTTCTGTGCAGCCGTCTTCCGGCTTGGAAATCTCGGGCGCGCGTCCTTCCTCGTCGGGCAGGGGGTAGAGAGCAAAGTGAGCGTTCAACCCCTCCGTGGGCGTCCGCGCCGTCCTCGCCGTGCTGGGGCTGCGGACGTTCTCGACGCATCGGAACCAGCAACGGGTACCAACCCGGTCCGCCGGTACTCCTCCAGTCAAGCGCTACTTGCATGGAGTAACGAGTATCTGGTTGGCTAGCGAGTCTCCAGCGGGCACCGACCGAGCCTTGTCAGGATCTGCAGATGAACAACACCACCCCCCAAGTCCGCGGTCGCCAGCTGCATCCGCGGTCGGTTCATTGCTGGCGGCCCTGATCACCGCAATGCGAGAGGAATCCTGCTGGCTGGCCTGAAGATCGACATCTTCAACTCCGGGTACCTACCCATTCCGAGCGCGATCCCGGTCTGGCCGGATGGTCGGCAAGCGACCTGGCCGCCGACGACTTCGACGCTTATCTCCGGCGAGCGTGACGGAGTGCTCGTCGACGCACTCGCAACGAAGGCCGAGTCGCAGGAGCTGGCGGACTGGCTGGGGAATACCGGAAAGAACCTGACCGAGGTGTACATCACCCACGCGCACGGGGATCACTTCTTCGGACTCAACACCGTCCTCGACAGGTTCCCTACCGCGCGCGCCGTCGCGCTACCGGAGCTCGTGCCGTTGCTGGCCGAGCAAGTGACGCCCGACTGGATGCAGATCTGGAACAGCTTCTTCCCTGAGCAGCTGTTCGAGGAGCCGCCGGTGCCGGTCGGGCTCGACAAGCCGGAGCTCGAGGTTGAGGGCCATGCGCTCCACCTGCTCAAGCTGGGACAGAGCGACGTGGCCGATTCGACCGCTGTCCACGTCCCTGACCTCGGCACTCTTCTTCCTGGCGACGTCATCTACAACGGCGTCCACCTCTGGATGTACCAGTCCGATCACGCGCAGCGGATGGACTGGATCGAGACGGTGAACGAGGTCGAGAAGCTTGGCGTGAAGACGATCATCGCTGGGCACACGGACCCCGCGGCCCCGGACAATGACGCCGCACGCCTGATCGAGGCCACCCGGCAGTACATCCACGACTTCGACGAGACGGTCGCAACGAGTAGTGGCGGTGAGGAAGTCGTCTCGAAGATGACCGCCAAGTATCCGGATCTCGGCAATCCCTACACCTTGTGGCTGGCCGCCTATACACAGCCGTACGGGGACTAACACTTCATACAACACCGCCCCTAATGCGGCGGGTTGGGAGATCGGGGCGACTGGATTTGAACCAGCGACCTTTCGGCCCCCAGCCGAATGCGCTACTAGGTTGCGCGCGTCCGGTCTACACCAGTTTCCGCATTCCCATGCGGTTCGAGGTGATTTGAGTTGGCCCTGAGTTTCCGGCAGTTTGGAACCTCGAATGGAACCTTGAGGCGAACGAATCTGCTCCTCAGGGAGAGTCGGGGGCGGATTCGGGCCGCGCTCGAACGCCTGCAGATCTAGGGCCGCAGCGCCGTACTGGCCCGCGCTCGGGTCGGTGGACTCGGCTGCCGTCCGCGCGGGGCAGGCGGACACTTGCGCGCCTATGTCTCCTTATTGCCGAGTGGACTTCCGCTCGAGAAGCTGCCTGAGTGCTTCCAGGTTCTCGGCGACGGCCCCGCGCACGCGACCGGCTGCGACCGGGGCCGCAAGCTTCGCGATCCCTAGCGGCTGGAGGTCGGCGTTGTTGGTCAGGCGGGTTCTCCCACCGATCCCCTCGAGTTCATAGGTCAGGGTTCCCTTGAACGGTCCGAGGTCGCCCTCGAAAGCAAAGCGTCGGTCGGGCTCGAACTCTGTCACCCGAAGCGTCTCCTCGCTTCGGGTGGGCAGCGACCGAACCTGGCGATATGTCGTCCCCACCGCCACCGGCCCCTCCGACGCCTTGCGGGTCTCCACGATCGCGTAGTTCCACTTCGGGACGTTCTCCAGATCCGAGATGAACTCGAAGACTTCGTGGGGGGATCGCGCGATGGTGATCGCGTTCGAGAACTGCATCGGCTCGGCCGGTTGAGGCTAGCGCCGCTCGGGTTACGGGTGCTGTGCACCGGCGAGCTTTAGCCAGCAGGGTCGTGGTGCGGTGATCGGTGGCGGATCATCGTCCGGCTCGGCTAGCGCTCGCGTTCCCTTCTGCAGATCCCCGAGATGGTGACGCCCACATCCCGGGAGCGGGGTCCCGCCTAGTCGGGGCGGTCGGATTCGGGCTACCGCTCCTCGTCCGATGCGGCACTTCTGCACACACGCGAAGGGAGAAGCGAGGACGCGAAGGCCTCCGAACGTGCGGCTAGCCGAAGGCCAACATCGATACTTGCGAAGCGCCTCTAGCGTCGCAGGCAGCGCCGATGACGGCCAGCGAGCGTGTTGCTCAATCAGTGGCGACCGCTTCGCTTTCGCGGCCGTTGGCGAGCGCCGCGAGTCCGGCAACGAGGCCGACCGCGTTCGACCCTGCGCCGATCAATGTGCCCCAGCTGAGGAGCGACTTCAGTGCAGCGAGGCGGTTCGTTTCGAACAGCGTGGACACGGCCATCCAGCGAAGCGGGTGACCAGTGCGCCCGCCTCCTGGTGGCGCGACCTCTGACGGGACGCTGAGCGCCGCGCCTAGTCGATCAACCGTTTGGTCATCCGCGAGACGGCGATCCGCCAGAGCGCCAGCGTGAAGGCGACCAGGCTCGCGAAGCGCAGCAGGTCGGTGGCCTCGAAGCCGAACGACGCCGCCCGCACCAGCTCGACCAACTGGTAGAGCGGGTTGATGTTCGCGGCGATCTGCAGCCCCTCGGGCAGCTGATCGATGGGAAAGAACGTGCCGGCGAGCAGGAACAGGGGGGTGATCACCAGCGTGGTGACGTAGTTGAACTGGTCGATCTTGGCGACGCTCGCCGCGACGGCGATCCCGAAGCCCGCCCACCCCAGCGCGGTGACGAAGCAGAAGATCGGCACCAGCAGCATCCCGGGCGCCGGATCGAGCCCAAAGACGATCGCGATCAGCAGCGGAAAACAGCCGAAGACGCTCGCGCGCAGCCCGATCCACAGCATCTCGGCCGTGACGACCTCTTCAGGATCCACCGGGGCGGCGAGGATCGCGTCGTAGGTGTTCTGGAAGCGCTCCTTGACGAACGTGCCGAACATCGCCGGCAGCGCGCTGGCGAAGATCACGGCGGTGGCGACCATTCCGGTGCCGACGAACTCCACGTAGCTGAGGCCGTCGACGCCGTCGATCAGCGTCGCGCCGAGGCCGACCCCGAACGCGAGCAGGTAGACGATCGGCTCCAGGATGCTCGAGAAGGCCGTGCCCTTCCAGTAGGTGCGGAAGTTGGCGACCTCCCGGCTCATCACGCCCGCGATCGCGGCGGGCTCAAGGCGCCCGGTGCTGAACTCGGCTCCGTTCACTCAGCCTCCTCCCCGGTGAGCAGCACGAACACGTCCTCGAGGGTTGCGGCACGGCGGATTGCGTCGTCGGGGATCGTGCCGTTTGGAGATCGCTCCGAGCCCACGATTGCGATCGCCGGGCCGGCCGGGCGCACGCGCAGGCCCTCGCTCTCGGCGAGAGCGCGCAGCTCGGCCAGCCGGTCGGGCGGGCCGTAGACCTCGGAGGTCTCGCGGCCGGCGTGCTCGGCGATCAGCTGCGACGGCTTGGCACGGGCGATCACCTTGCCGTGGTGCATCACCGCGACCTCGTCAGCCAGCCGCTCGGCCTCCTCGATGTAGTGCGTCGACATCAGGATCGTCTTGCCGCGAGTGCGCAGGCCGTCGATCAGCGACCAGAGTTCGGTGCGGATCTGCGGGTCGAGGCCGACCGTCGGCTCGTCGAGCAGCAGCAGCTCCGGGTCGTGCACCAGCCCACGGGCGAGGAGCAGACGCCGGCGCATGCCGCCGGAGAGCTTGTCCACGGCGTCGCGCCGGCGTGCCGTCAGGCGAGCGAGCTCGAGGCAGCGGTCGACCGCGGCGCCGACGTCCTTCACCCGGTAGAGGCGCGCGTAGACGGCGAGGTTGTCCTCCACCGTGACGTCGACGTCGAGGTTGTCGAGCTGCGGAACCACGCCCATCCTCGAGCGGGCGACCTTCGACTCTTCGGGCAGCTTGTGACCGAGCACACCGAGCTCGCCGGAGTTCGCGATCGCCTGCCCGGTGAGCAGGCGCATCGTCGTCGACTTGCCGGCGCCGTTCGGGCCCAGCAATCCGAGGCAGATGCCCTGCGGGACGTCGAGATCGAGTCCGTCGACAGCGGTGATCTCGCCGAACCGCTTTACGGCTCCGCGGATCGTGATCGCGCACGGACGTTGCTCGTCGGTCAGCATCGTCTCCTCAGAGTAGGGATCGGCCGGGCCGTCTCCATCGCGTCCCGTGATTCAGACGCGCACGCGCACGACAACTCATCGCGGCTGCAGCCGGCCGCTGAGTCGGCCGCCTACGGCTCGGGCGGAGGCGGGGGTGGAGGCGGCGGCTCGTCGGGCAGCTTTGTAGCGCCGGCTGCGTACTGGCGGAACCGGCGCTTGTTCAGCTGCTTGCGCAGGACGCGCTTGGCGCCCGGGTAGAACTGGAGGTTGTGGGGGTTGTCGGCGGTGACCGACCGGTAGTAGAGGAGCATCTTCACCCGCTTGTGCGACTTCGCCCAGGCGAACAGGCTGCGCGTAAAGGCGCCGCTTTGGTCGTTGTCCCAGGGCGAGTACTCGCCGATCACGAAGGGCTTGCGGCGATAGGCGCGATACAGGCGCCGCCCGTCGTCGAAGGCAGACCGGAACTTGGCGAAGATGTCGAAGCCAACCCAGTCCACGAACCTCCCGCCGGGCCAGTAGTTCGAAGGCTGGTTTCCGGCGATATTGGGCGATCCGAAGCTCTGCGGCACCCACATCAACGCCACCCTGGGGCGGGGAAGCGCTTCGGGGACGCCCTCGGCCTCGTAAACCGGGTCGCCCTGCCAATCGGCGCGGAGGAGGCGCGGCAGGCCCTGGCGTCGGAGGCGCCTGTTGATGCCGCGGCGCCGACCGCCGCGAACGATGATCGCGAACCGCCGCCAAGCCTTGCGAAACCAACCGGTGCCGTGCCCGTTGCCCCGGAACGTCCCGTTGCCGTTGAAGGCGGAGTACGGGTTCCAGTGCCCGTTCATCTCGGGCATCAGGCGGATGTAGACGGTCTGCCCCGAGTCCGCGATGGACTCGTTCAGCCGCAGGATGTAGTGGTCGCCGCGCCCGTTGGCGATCTCTCGCGGGGTGATCAGCTCGCCGCCGCTGCCGGGCGCCGTCGAGAGGCTGACGACGCCGCGCGTGTCGGTGGCCGTCCACCGATACAACGCTCCCGACGAGCGCAGTGGCACGCCCCAGTGAAAGAACTCCTGCAGCAGCGCGGGATGGGCGTCGACCTGCTTGGCGAAGGAGTTGAAGTCCTTCACCCTGCCGGTGTCGGAGACACCGTGAAACGCCCGGTGCTTCGCCGGCGCATACGGCTTGGCCGCCGCGCTCCCCGCCACCGCCAGCACCAGCAGCACCGCCGCCAACCCCGACGTGGCCATCGCTCTCTCCGCCATCGTCAGTGTCCGAAACAAGCTAACGGCGGCCCAGTTGCGCCACGTGAAAGTTCCAGGGCAAACGCAACGATTCGCCCGGCTAGCATCGGGCCCGGAGCGGTGGCAGAGTCTGGTTTATTGCAGCTGCCTTGAAAGCAGCCGGCCCGCAAGGGCCCGGGGGTTCGAATCCCTCCCGCTCCGTCTCGCCGAGTCCCCTGGTAGGCGCCATAGCCGGTGCCCGGGGACGTTCGTCGTCGAGACAAGTGTGATCTCGGTGACACATCGCCGAGGCGTCACGCACGCACCGGCCCGCCTGTCCAGTCGAGCGCGCCTTGAACTGAGCCGAGTACATCGTCGTTCCGGGCGACTGACGGCGCGCCACCTGAAAGTCTTGCCCGTGTGAGTCGCGAGTGGCGCAACTGGGCGGGCGATCAGCGCTGCCGTCCGCAGGCGATCGAGCGGCCGGCGAATCGCGACGAGCTCGCCGAGCTGGTCGCCCGCGCCGCGGCACGTGGCCAGCCGATGCGCGTCGCCGGATCCGGGCACTCGTTCACCGACATCGCCCTCACCGACGGACTGCTGCTCCGACTTGACCGCCTCGACCGGGTGCTGGCGGCCGACCGTGCCACCGGGCGCGTCAAGGTGGAGGCGGGAATCGTCCTGTGGGAGCTCAACGAGCGCCTCGACGATCTCGGGTTGGCCTTCGAGAACCTCGGCGACATCGATCGGCAGACGCTGGCCGGCTCGATCTCGACGGGTACCCACGGCACCGGCGAGCGGTTTCAGAACGTCTCGGCACAGATCGACGCGATCGAGCTCGTGCTCGCCGACGGCCGCGCGCTCGAGGTTTCCGCCGAGTCGGACCCCGACACGTTCCGCGCCGCGCGGGTGGGCCTCGGCGCTCTCGGCGTGATCTACGCGGTCACGCTGCGCACGGTGCCGGCGTACACGCTGCACCGCGTCGACCGGCCGCTGCCGCTGCCGGAGGTGCTGGATGGCCTTGACGATCTCGTCGCAGCGAGCGACCACTTCGAGTTCTACGTCTTCCCGCACACGCAGACCGCACTGTGCCGCGAGTCGAGGCGCACCGACGAGTCGCCGCGGCCGCGCTCGCGCGCCGCGGTCTACGCGCAGGAGGTCGTGCTCGAGAACTGGGTCGGTCAGCTGTTCGCGTGGGGTGCCCGTTACCTGCCGTCCCAGGTGCCCCGCCTCGCCAGGACTGCCGCGGGCAACGTCGGCCGCTCGACCAAGATCGACCGCAGCTTCAGCGTCTTCGCCAGCGAGCGTCGCATCCGCTTCACCGAGATGGAGTACGGGATCCCGCGGCAGCACGTGGTCGAGGCGGTGCGGCGCGTGCTGGAACTGGCGGGGCGACCCGGGCACCAGGTGGCCTACCCGATCGAGGTTCGCTTCGTGCCGCCCGACGACGCCCTGCTCAGCCCGTCGCACGACCGGGTCACCGCGTACATCGCGGTGCACCAGGACCGCAAGCTCCGCTGGGAGCCCTACTTTCGCGGCGTCGAGGCGATCATGTCCGAGTACGAGGGGCGCCCGCACTGGGGCAAGCGCCACTTCCAGACGGCCGAGACGCTCGCACCGCTGTATCCGCGCTGGAACGAATTCGCGCGCGTGCGCGCCGATCTCGACCCGGGTGGCGCCTTTCGCAACGCCTACCTGGACCGGGTCCTGGGGAAGGTCTAGAGGAAGGCCTTGCCCTCGCCGCGGTAGGTCGCGACCTCGTCGACGACCCGGTCGCCCTCGACCAGGTAGAGCGAGTTGAAGCGCTCGCACAGCTCCCCGGCCTTGGCGTGGCGCAAGTAGATCCGGTCGCCGACCCGAAGCTTGTAGGTGGCGGCGCCCAGCAACGGCGTCTGCACCTCGCCGGCGCCCTCCTGGCGATCGAATCGCAGCCCGCCGGGCAGGTGCGGCTCGGGTAGCCGATCGGCCCCCGCCGGACCGGAGGCAACATAGCCGCCACCGAGCACGGTCGAGATCGCCGACTTCGGCCGCCGCACGATCGGCAGCACGAAGAAGGCGGCGGGGGTGAGGTCGAGCGAGCGGTAGTTGTCGAACAGCGCTGGCGCGTAGAACCCGGAGCCCGCCGTTAGCTCGGTCACCGCGCCGGCCGCGGCGGTGCGGGCGAGGCTGCCCGTCCCGCCGCCGTTGACGAACTCGAGCTCCTGCCCCGTCGTCGTGAGGGCATCGCGCACCGCGGCCACAATGCCCGGCAGGCGCTTGCGGATGTCGCGCTCGGACGCCGACTGCATCGCGCGGATCGCCGCGCTTCGGAACGGGCGCCCGGGGATCCGATCGCCGACCCCGGCGATGTGGCCCTCGTAGGCCATCAGACCGGCCAGCTGCGTGCCTGGACGGGCCTCGATCTCCTGAGCCATTCGCCTCGCCCGCACTGGGTCTCTCACCGGAGATCGCTTGGGACCGATCTTCGTCAGTCTCCCGCCAAGCGGCCACCAACCCACGTCGATGTCGAGGCACACGCGCACCTGCGCCGGACCGGATCCGATCGTGCCCTCGATCAGGTCTAGGTGGGGCCGATCGTCGACCATCAACGCGGGCGCGCGCGAGGCTTCCTCGGCCGCCAGCCTCGCCACCGCTCCGATCGCCGCTCGGTCGACCGACGGATAGGCGACGACGATGTCGTCGAAGCCCTGCCCGGATAGGTGCAGCGCCTCCGGGACGGTGAACGAGAGCACGCCCCGAAAGCCCGGATCGAGTTCGAAGATCCGGCGCAGCAGTGCGATCGAGCGCACCGACTTAGAGGCGACGCGGATCGGCAGCCCGTTCGCCTGGGAGAGCATCTGTTGGGCGTTGATTCGCATCGCGTCGAGATCGACGAAAGCGAACGGGGGCGCGACCGCCTCGAAGATGCCTTCGTAGCGTTCGTAGAGCGCGTCGCGGTCTTGCGTGGACACGGCGGGCGAGGGTATCTGCTGCCTGGGCGCCGGGCGTCGACAGTCCAGGGACCGGCTCTAGAATCGATCCACCCCCGGAGAGGTGGCCGAGTGGCTGAAGGCACTCGCCTGCTAAGCGAGTAGGGGGCGCAAGCTCTCTCGCGGGTTCGAATCCCGCCCTCTCCGCCTCGTTGACCGCTCAGACTCCCTGGACCAAACTGCTGCTGGCGGGCGCGGCGGTGCTGTCGGCCGGGCTGCTCGCCGCGTGCGGCTCCGACAAGCCGGAGCCCGCGACGCAGACGGTCACCGAGACAGTTGAGTCCACACAGGCGAGCCGTCAGCCCGACGCCTCGAAAGCCCCCGGACCGGTGGAGCCCCGTCGCCCGATCAAGTCCACGCTGTCGCTGGACGCGCCCCGCGGCGCCTACCCCGTGATCTGGGTGCGGGCCGGCGAGGAAGTCGAGGTTCGCACCGAGCCCGGTGGCGGCGAGGTCTCCGAGCGGGTAGGAAGGAAGACCGAGTTCGGCTCGCCGAGCGTGTTCGGCGTTGTGCGCCGCTCGGGCGGCTGGGTGGGAGTGAGCACTCCGGATCTCGCGAACGGCCAGCTCGGCTGGATCCGGCTGGACGCGCGCAAGCTGGATGCCGGGTGGACCAAGCGCTCCATCGTCGTCGACCTGTCGGAGCGCAGGGCCGAGCTTCGAACGGGAGAGGAGGTCAGCCGCTCCTTTGTCGTCACCGTCGGCATGCCGGGCGCCGAAACGCCGACGGGGCGCTTCGCCGTTACCGACACCTTCAGGGGCAACCTGAATCCGGCCTACGGCTGTTGCGCCGTAGCCATCTCCGCGCGGCAACCCCATCTGCCGTCGGGATGGCTGGGGGGCAACCGAATCGCGTTCCACGGCACCAGCGGGCCGCTGGGAGTGGCCGCGTCGCACGGCTGCGTGCGCGCGGCCAACCCCGACGTCAATGCGCTCGTCAACAAGGTGCCGCTCGGCACGCCGGTCTTCATCCGAGCATAGGTGTCACGGGAAAACGTCGAACTCGTCCGCCGGCTCTACACGGAGCTTTTCAGTGGCGGCTCGGCTCCTGAGTTCAAGGCGCGCCTGACCGACGACGCTCTCAGCGCGTTCCTAGATCCTGAGATCGAGTGGATCCCGGTGCCTGGGTCCCTGTTGGCGGTCGATCGCTACCGCGGCTTTGACGGGGTACGGCGACTCTGGAACGAGTTCGTCGCGGCTTTCGACGACTACCGAGTCGAAACGTCGAGGATCGACGGCACCGGAGACCAGGTGGCGGTCGTCGTTCACATCACCGGCCGAAAGCAAACGATCGAGGTTGGTGACACCAGATCGTCACTGCTGACGATCCGCGACGGAAGGGTCGTGCGAGTCGAGGGCTTCGCCGAGCCCGAGGGCGCGCGCGAAGCCATCGGGCTGCCGTCATAGATCCGTGGGCCAGGCGCAGCTGCCCATCACGGGCGGCGTCGCAGTTCCTACAATCGACCGTCCGGGGCAAGAACCCCGATGCTGCGCCCGTAGCTCAGTCGGATAGAGCGTCGGTCTACGAAACCGAAGGTCACAGGTTCGAATCCTGTCGGGCGCGCTGTGAGACCCGCTGGAAACGGCGGGTTTTCGCCCCCTCGGGCTGTGCCGGCCTCGGATCGCCTACCCCCGTTCTACCCCCGCGAGGAGAAGTTGACGTCTTTTTCACCCACGGGTTTGAACTCTGTGCGGCGCTGCTCGACCCGGAAATGAAATGACTGCCCTCCCTCGAGGTGCCCGACTGCGCCGCGATGGAGGCTCCGCGTCGGCCCGGCGCGGTCTACGAGGAGTACCGCCTCGCCGATGCCTCCAAGGTTCCCGACGCGATCAAGGCGGCCGGAAGATCCCGCCGACCCCCAGCTACGCCTGATGAGCCGCCCTTGAACTAGGGAAGCAGGCCCCTCACCTCTCCGACCACCCTCTCGACCGTCCCGACGAGCGTGTCCTGCGAGGGGCTCGGGTTCGCCGGCGGGTTGGACGCACCGGGGCTCGGCTCGGGCTCGGGGCTCGGCTCGGGGCTCGGCTCGGGCTCAGGGGCCGGTGCGGAGGGAGCAGGAGCTGGACTGCCCGTTCCGGGGCTCGCAGCGGGAGCAGGAGCGGGATTCGCGACCAGCGTCGACCCGTTCGGGACGGCCGGAGCGGCCGGCGCGGAGTCCGAATCAGGGCCTGCCGTGCTCTGGTCATGATCCCGGTCGGCCGAGTTCCGGTCGTCCTTGGCCCGCTTGCCCCAGTCGCCGGTGGTGGCACCCCCGGAACGACGGCCCGCATTCCTGTCGCCCTGACTCGCGTCCGTCAGCGCGGTGACCTCCGCGTTCCCCGCCGGTGCACCGCTGGCCACCACGGGGAGACCAAGCTGTGCGTCGTCGCCGCCTGACAATCCGGTCCAGACCAGCGCGAACGCAGCGGCCAACGCCGCGGGTGCGGCGACCCAGCCAGCGAATGAGCTCAGGTGCGGCCGGGCCGGGCGCGCCGGGGCTGGGCGCGCCAGGGATGGACGGCGCAGGGCCCCACGCAACGAGCGCAGCGAAATTGCCGGGCGCGGCAGCGCGATCCCGCCGAGCTTCACGCCCGCTCTCCGTGCGGCGCCAGCCCAGTCCGGCAACGGGCGCCGCATGCGGTCCCGGATTCTGGCTTGACCGGGCTCGACCTCGGCGACCCCGGTCGGCACCAGCGCAGCCCCGACGGGCCTCGGCCGGACCGGTGACGCCATCCGGGCATGTAGCTGGCAGAGAGCGTCGGCGCTGGCGCGGTTTCTGCACTGGGCGCCGCGCGACGTCAGCGCCGTGCAACGACCGCGGTCTGCTTCCCGTGCCTCTTCCGACACCGTGGCAACGCGCGCGGTCGCCAGGGGTGCCCGCGCTCGCGATTGGAGGTCGCGCCTGATCTCGGTTGTGATCGACTGAAACCGCTTCGCGGCGCGAGCCCGTGCTCTTTCGCGAGCGGAGGGGACAAGCCACCTCCGCGTCTTCTCCAGGCTTGACTCCAAGCGCAGGAGTTCGAGCTCGATCCCGCGAAGCAGGCAGCGATCGACGGCCGCGTCCCTCGACGTCTCGGCCAACGCTGCTAGCCACCGGAGCTCGGTCTGAGCGATCGCGGTCGCGACGCAAAGGTTCTCGTAGCGCCTCCCGGGGCTGTTCAGGCGACCGAGATCGCAGACCAGCTCGGTGCGCCGGCGCGCGAGAGAGAACAGAACTTGCTTACCGGCTCGGTTCTGGGAGTCGCGCGATCGGGCGTGCGATCCCTTCAAGCCCTGACGCTCTTCCGATGGAGACATTTCCATCCCTTCGTCCCCCCATGCTTGGATCGATTGACGGATAGGTAGATCCTACTTCTGATCGGGTGGATTGGCCATCCCAACTTTCAGGTAACTGCCTCCTCTCGACCTCAGGTCGAGGATGATCCGAGGAGGCAAACCGTTACCCGGCGGGGAAGCCCAAATAGCCCGTTGTAATCACCGACCTGCGCCGGACGGTGCCCGTTTTGAAGTAGCCGCCCGCTCACTGTCGTAGCTCATCGGCTAGCAGCTCGGACACGCTCGAGAGGTCAATCAACGCTGCCGCAATGCCGGCGCGCGCTCTATGCCGCCGGTGTTCGGGGGTGGCGGTGCCACTACAAGCGCGCGGCCGGGACGCCGGATATCGCCTGGCCCCGGCGGCGCGTCGCCGTATTCGTGGATGGTGCGTTCTGGCACGGCCATCCCTCGCGACACCGGCCCGGAAGGTCCGGCAAGTACTGGGACGAGAAGATCGCGAACAACATGGGGCGAGACCGACGGGTTGACGCGGAGCTGCGGGACGCCGGGTGGGCCGTCCTGCGCGTCTGGGATTTCGAGGTTGGGCGAGACCTGGAAGGGGTGGTTGCCCGCGTGCGCGAACTGTTGGAGAGCTCCGAGGCCTAGTCTGCCTGTCCGGTTGTCCCGGAATCGGGTCACTCGGCGACTCGCACGTTCTTGACTCGCAGATCAGCGACGCTGCGCGGGGCCGGTTCGGCGGTGAACATGCCGGCGAGCGCTTCTTCGTCGCTCGGGAAGACGTGCCCGTAGGTGTTGAGCGTCGTGCGGATATCGCGGTGGCCGAGCCGCTTCATGACCTGGAGCACGTTCGCACCGCCCGCGATCAGCCAGGAAGCGTGCGAGTGCCTGAGGTCGTGGAAGCGGAGGCCGTGCTTGTCGACCGGTAGTGCGGCGCGAACCGCGGGCTTGAAGTGCCGCCGGTAGAAGTTGCTCTGCCGGATCGGTTCGCCGCGCGGCGTCGTGAAGATGGACACAGCCGGAGAGGCGGGCAGGGTCGCTAGGTGCTGCTCGACCTCCGTTGCGAGCCATCGCGGCAGGGTGACCCGGCGGCGCTCGTAGGTCTTCGTCGGGCCGTAGACGAGGTTGCCGTAGACCTCGGCGCCGCGCTCGCGCTCCTCCTCGGCCTCGCGCTGCGTGACCTCCTTGACGGCTCGCTGGACATGGAGCTGGCCCCAGGGGCGGATCAACGTCGCGTCGCCGGAGCGCGCGGACCTCGCCCGCTCGCATGCCGGTATAGGCCGTGACCATGACGAGGAGCCGGTAGTGAGGCTCGATCGCGTTGGCCAGCGCCCGCGCCTCGGCTTCCGTGACGATCACCCGCGCCTGCGGTCCGCCGTTCCGGCTGTGGTCGCTCTGATGCGCGCGGAGACTCCGGAAGCGAACGCCATCGCAAGGATTCGCGCCAATGTAGCGGCGCTCGACCGCGAGCTTGAAGACGTTGCGCAGCACGGTGTAGACGCGGCGGACCGTGTTCGCGTCGCGCTGGGCGGTGAGCTCAGCGAGCCACGCCTGGATCGCATCCGTCGTGATGGCCGTGATGCGGGCGCCGCCGAAGGCGGGGAGGACGTGCCGGTTGAGGATGCTCGTGTAGCCGGTCCGCGTCTTCGGGGCGAGGCCGTCGAGCAGCCAAGTTTGCTCCCACTCTGATGCCACAGCCGCGAGCGTTACGTTGCCGAGCGCCGGGTCGATCCATTCGCCGCAGTTCAGCTTCGCCTGCTGCGCAGTCAGCCAGCGCTCGGCTTCGCGCTTCGTCTCAAACGTCCGCTCGATCTTCGCTGAGCGAGCGCCGTTCCGGTTCGGGTTCGGGATGCGAGCCCGCCAGCGCGTGTAGGTCGTGCCGTTCGCCCGGCGGATCGTCCGCTTCTTGATATGCGCCACCGGTTACCTCGGTGTCGGGATTCCGAAAGGGCGCGGCCGGGGATCGAGCACGGCCCGAGCGCCACCGCGCCTAGCTGAGGTTGTTCTTTAGTTCTGCGACCAATAAGAGGGAGGCCTTCCTGCGCCAGTCATGAGCATCTCTCATGATTTGCTCCCCACTAGTTGTTGGACCGGGATAAGGTGTCCGATCTGAGAAAGGAGTGGCATGGGTTATCTCCAGCCACATAGACCGATACCACTCGCCTTCCTCGATGAAGCCGTTGAGCTTCGCCGCCACATCAGGACGGCCCTTGAGCATCTCGGCTCCGCTAACGAGCCTGAGCCGACCGAGGAGCTTGTCGGTCTCGGCACCCCACTCTGAGCTTTTCTTCAGCGTAAATCGGACCTTCCGGCCGCAGCCGCAGAAGCACCTAGCAGCCGCCATCACGCCTCCTTTCGATAGTGCGGTTCGGGCGCGACGCTTCCGGCTCCTCGCCGACACCTTGCCGAACTATCTGTTGTCGCAGTACGGGCATCGGCCGCGAACCATTGGGAGAGAAGCCCTCGATGCGATGCTTCTCACCGGAGCGGATGAGGCCGAGCGTCTGTGCGCTGTCGCCGTCTACTTCTTGCACGAGTCGCGTGCTTCGCCCGAACCGATGCTCGAATTTCTCGGCCCGCTTCCCGATGACTACCTGCTCGCGGTCTGCTACGCGTTGCCGGAGAGGGAGCGGGCGATGGTGATGGGGGCATGGGCCGACCAGCTTCACGATCAACCCGAAGGCATCGAGTCAGCGACCGCCGATCTGAAAGCCCTCGACAACGCTCCTCGCTTCGAGCTCATGGACCTGCCGCCGGAGGAGCGGCGAGAGTTGATGCGATTCAGGGCTGGAAACCTGCGCCGCCTAATGGGACTCGATTACGAGCTATCGCCGGAGCACGAGGCAATCGCTGAGTTTGGCGACAAGCTCGCCGAGGCTGCGCCCAAAGCGCTAGCGGACGCGCTCGCCACGGTAGACGCCTAGCTCGCCGGTAGACACAGCCCGCGAGGCGGGCAGGACCCATTTCTCTGCCGCCGTCTGCGGCTTCCGTGGGGCCTCGTGTATCCCCGTCTGGGCCTCCCCGACCCACCCAGAGATCACCAGAGAACGGCCCTCGCGGTGCAGCCGGGCTGTGGCATCATCCGGCTCGACGCGCTTGTTGCGCGAGATCGCGGGGACCGCTCCGGCGGAAAAGGCCCGCGGGCTTAGGATGAATACTTTGCCTCTGGCTCCGAGCGGGCTGGTCGGTTGGGGAAGTCAATTCATTCTGGCCCGCGGAAAGAGAGGCGACTCATGTCGTCTGAGACGACCTATGAGCAACTGGTCGCCCGGGGCGAGCAACTGCTCATTGAGATCGGCGCCCACCGAGCGACCGCGCATTCCAAGCTCTCGCTGCTCCTTCAGGAAACCCTGGAGCTGAAGGAACTACTTCGGCGGGAGGTAGACGCGTTCGACGCCGCGTTGAACGAGGCGAACGATGAGGAGGCGAACGATGTCGCCTGAGGAACTGCTCGTCCACACTCAGGACGCGGCCGCACGCGGGCTGATGCGCGAGGCTCAAGATGAGCTAGACGAGGTTGCAGGCGAGTGGGTGGACAGCCCGCAACTCCAGTTCTATGCCTCGGTGCCGACTGGCTTGGAGGGCGTTGTCGACAAGCTCAACCTCGCGATCCGAATCATTAGGGATCAGGCTAAGCGACGGGCAATCCCGTAGCCGGTTCACGCGGGGGTGGGCGGCGTTCAACCTGGACAACGTCTACCCCCGCTTTACCCCCGCCGTTGGGGGTAAACGGAGGTCCGTAACGGTCGATAGCGGCGTGCTCCGGAAAGGCAGGATTAGCGGGGGAAAGTTGTCGGAACACAGCCTTCATGGGGCATTCAGCACTTCCACCGATTCGGTCTACGAAACCGAAGGTCACAGGTTCGAATCCTGTCGGGCGCGCTTCGCGTTTGGCTCTAATCAGCCAGATTTTCGGGTTGGTCCCCGTAAGGCCGCCGGCCGAGGGAACGAATAGGGAACGAAAGGGCGCGACGCAGTTCAGTGCAAACGATGGGCTCAGGCAACTGGGCCGTTCGTTTGCCTCGTGCGCGCTAGCTCGAACCCTCGGGCTCGATCGCCGGAATGGTGTCGATCGGCGCCTCGTCCGTCGCCGCCGGCCGGCCGGGCACGGCGAGCGCGGCGAGCGCGCCGATAAAGGAGAGCGCCGCGGCCACGCCGATCGCGACCGAGAACCCCTCGGTGAATCCGTCGGGGGACGCGTAGGTACCCGCCGCGGCGAAGACGGCGACCGCCACCGCGATACCGAACACGCCGCCGAGCTCACGCAACAGGCCGTTGGCGCCGGCCGCCTTGCCCACCGCCTCGATCGAGACCGCACCGACCACCGCATTGGCGGAGGTGGGTATCGCCATCGATGCCCCGATCCCTCCGACCACCCCGGGGACGACCCACTCCGAGAGAGTGAGATCAGGCTCGGCGATCACCGCTACCCAGGCCAGACCGATCGCCTGTATCGCCAGCCCGCCCACGATCATCGGGCGATTGCCGATCCGATCGGCGAGGGCGCCGGCGAGCGGAGCGACCACGAACAGGGTGGCCGTCCAGGGCACCAGGCGCAGCCCCGCCTCGAGCGCGTTGTAGCCCTGCGCGGTCTGCAGGAACTGGGCGAAGAAGAAGACGGCGCTGAAGAGCGCGGCGAAGAGGAAGAAGGTCGCCGCGTTGCCCCCCGTGAACGCCGGCGAGCGAAAGAAGCGCATCGGCAGCATCGGCTCGCGTGTCCGAAGCTCCCATCCCGCGAACGCGACCACCAGGAGCGCCCCGATCGTGAACGCGGCGATCACCTCGGCGCTGCCCCAGCCTGCTGCGTTTCCACGCACGAGGCCCCACACGATCCCGAATGCTCCCCCGGTGATCAGCGCGAACCCGGGCAGGTCCAGGCCCGTGTCGGGCCCGTGGCTCTCTTCGATCCGAGCCACCACGAGCGGGAGCGCGACCAGTCCGATCGGCACGTTGACCCAGAAGATCCACTCCCACGAGAGCCCCTCGGCGACGGCGCCGCCGATGACCGGGCCGCCGATCGTCGCCAGACCGGTTATCCCCTCCAGGATCCCGATCGCGGCGCCCCGGCGTTCCGGAGGAAAGGCGGCGCTGACGATCGAGAGTGCCAGCGAGATCACCAGGGCGGCGCCGAATCCCTGTAGCGCGCGGGCGGCGATCAGCGAGCCGACGTTCGGCGAAAGCGCACAGGCGGCCGACGTCGCGACGAACAGCCCCAAGCCGCCCGCGAACAGGCGACGGCGTCCGAAGCGGTCTCCAAGCACCGCCGCCGGAAGCAGGAAGACGGCGAGGCTCAGGTTGTAGGCGTTCACCGTCCACTCGAGCTCCTCGAGCGTGGCGCCGAGGTCGAGCCGGATCGTGGTCAGCGCCGTAGACACGACCAGCGTGTCGAGCGCGACCATCAACGACGCGATCGAGGTCAGCGCGAGGACCCAGCGCGTGGAGCTGGGGCTTCCTGTCGTACCGCTCGTGGCCATGGTTCTCCTGTCTTTGCTGGGGGTGGGTCGAGCCGCCTCACCACCAATGACCGCGGAACCACCTCGAAAGGAATCGCTCCCGCCGGGAACCCTGCTGGACGGCTAGCGCGGGAGCTCGTCCGGCAGGCCGAAGCGCTGAAACACCCGCGGATCGATGAACGCGGTCACCGCGGCGATCCTCGTACCGCGCATCGTCAGCACATCGAGCACGTGCGCCGCGTAGGTGCCGCTGTCCGCATCCCAGAGATAGCACCCGACCGCGAGTTGGCCGTTCGCTCGGGTGGGGATGTGCCGCCAGCGCGCCGGACCGTGGATCGCGTAGAACGCCGCTATGGCGTCGCGACCGCTGTACCAGGACGCGGTGGGAGGCATCGCGAGCGTGGCGTCCTCGGCCAGCATTGCGACCAGGGCATCGAAGTCGCTGCGCTCCCAGGCGTCCATGTAGCGGTTGATGACTTTGCGGATGCCCTCGTCGCCGAGCGCGCGCAGGGTGGCCTGCTGGCTTCGATCCGGGAGCCGCTCGTCCACCGCCTTGCGGGCCCGCTGCAGCGCGCTCTTCACCGCGGCGTCGGACGTGTCCAGCGCCTCCGCAACCTCGCGTGCCGAGAATCCCAGCACGTCGCGGAGGATCAAGACCGCCCGTTGCCTGGCGGGGAGATGCTGCAGGGCCGCCACAAACGCAAGCTCGACGCTCTCGCGAAGCTCGTACCGGGCGTCGGGTGCGGCCCGGCCATCCTCGAGTCCGAGCTGCTCATCCGGGTACGGCTCCACCCAGACGGGCTCGACCAGAGGCTCGAGGTCATCGTTGTGTGGGTCGGCGGGCGGCCCGTAGTCAAGCGGGAGGACCCGCTTCGGCCGCTTCGCCAGCATGTCGAGACAAGTGTTGGTCGCGATCTTGTAGAGCCACGACCGCAGGGAGCTTCGCCCCTCGAACCTCGGCAAGCCCCGCCAGGTGCGGAGCAGTGCGTCCTGGAGAGCGTCCTCGGCATCGTGGACCGAGCCGAGCATCCGGTAGCAATGCGCGTGCAGCTCGCCCCGATGGGGCTCGACGAGCTCGCCGAAGGCGCCCTTGTCTCCGGCGCGGGCCCGCTCCAGCAACCCGTGCTCTTCCGCCATCGGGCCTGTGGAGGACACACTCCATCCTTACCAGTTCGGACAACTGAGCCCTCACTTGCTGGCGCACTCGGAGCTGGTCCTGGGGGGCTCTGAACCGACGCCCGGCTTCGCGGGGAGAAGCTAGGCGCGTTACTTCTCGCGGCCGGTGGCCGTCGCCGACACGGAAATCGTCTGACCATCGGCCGGGATGTCAACGTAGTCCAAGGCTCCGGCCGCCTCCAGCGCGTGCTTCAGGTTGGCTCTCGTGATTCCGCAATGGTCGAGTGCCTCCAGGTGAACAGCGATCACGCGGCCTCGCGCCAGACGGACGAACTCAAGCTGCTCCTCCAGCGTCATCAGGATCGGGGACCCGATATCGAGTTGCGCGCCGCCGGAGTGCAAGATGGCGATGTCGGGCTGCTCGCGTTCCAGCGCCGCTCGAACGTCGTCGGTCAGGACCGTGTCGCCGGAGAGATAGAGCGACGGCTCAGCGGGAAGCCGTAGGACAAACCCGACGCCGGGTCCCATCAATCGGCCGACTAACCCGCGGCCGTGTAGGGCGGGCACCGACGTCAACTCGCCGCCGAGAAGGCCGATGGTCCGGTCGGGCGGAACGGGGTGTGCGTCGATCCCGGCTCGGCGCAGCGTCCGGGCGTCGGGAGGCTGACATGCGGTTGGGACCCCCGCGCCTGCAAGCAGCCGCTTGCCCTCGCCATCCAGGTGGTCGGCGTGGCCGTGGCGGAAGTGCGTCACGAGTGCTCCCGTGATTCCAACGAGCTGCTCGCGGTATCCGTCGGGCAACGGAACGGTCGGGTTGAGCGCCGGCCGTGATCTGACCAGGGACAGTGGCGGCCATCGCCTCGGAGGCGCTAAGAACGGATCGACGACCAGCCGCTGGTCCGCGCCCTCAACGACGAGGGTGGCGTTGCGCAGGAGCGTAATTCGCATCTGCCCAAGGCCGTTAGTAGTGAATCGCCTGTTCGAGCGCATCGATCGCCCGCGGGTCGGCGGCCATCGAGACCGTGAGCGAGCCCGCGTTGAAGTAGATCTCGTCCTGCTGGAGCAGAGCTTCGTCGAACAGCAGCGGGATTCCGAACAACCGACCGACCGGCGGAAGCTCGCCGAAGTCGCATCCGGTCGTTTCGCGCAACTGGTCGCGGGTGCCGAGTCGCGCCTCGCGGGCGCCCAGCAGGCTCGTCACGCGCTGAAGGTCCGCCCGCTTTTGCGCCTGCACCGCCAGCGTGGCAAACCCGTGCCCGTCGCGGCCATTGTGGCGCAGGAAGAGGGCCTTCGCTTGCTCCTCGTAGCGGGTGCCGAGCCTCGTGATACTCGTCGGCGGAGCCCGCCGCCCTGTGCTCGATGAGCCGGTAAGGCACCTCGTTTTGATCGAAGTATTCGCGAAGCCTGTCCGTAACAGACGCTTTCATGTTTCGCTCCCGATTCTCTCCGCTCCGCCCCCGACCGGGAATTGGCCGCGAGCTTTGGCCGTCACCGTTCATCGCTCTCCGCAGGTGCGCGGATCCGGTCCCATATCCGCACCAGCTGCTTCACGTCTCGGGTCCTCAGACGCTCGAACATCAGCTCGCGGATCGTGCGGAGATAGGTCGGCGCGGCATCGCGCAGCTGCCTCAGGCCGGCATCGGTAGCTCCGGCACGGGTTGAGCGCGAGTCCTCGGAACTGCGGTGGCGCTCGACAAGGCCCTTGCGCTCGAGATCGATCACCACCCGGGAGACATGGCTCGGGCTGAGGTCGAGCAGCCGGGCGAGCTCGGAGACGGCGATCGTGCCCCCCTCGGCATGAGCGATGTGCATCAGGGCCTCGAAGGTGCCGAGCTGGATCTGTTGCTCCGCGAGTAGCCGCTCGTCCAAGGCCCGGACGAGCGCCTCGCGAGTCGTGAGCAGGCCATGCCAGGCCGCCTCCTCATCCTCGGAGAGGAAATCGCGGACGATCCGGCGAGCCTCCCTCGGAGCGGTCTCCAGGATGCCCGATGTCGGAACGGCGCCGCGGCCACTCAAGGCGCCACCTCGGTGGTTTCCGGTACCGCCCGACTATCTCCCTTGCTCGGCAGCGCCAGAGCGGCTACGACCGAGGCCGCTAGCGCCACCCCCGCCGCGACCAGGAAGGCAAGCTGGAGGCCGCCGACCTGCGCCGCCAGCGGCCCAGACCCGGAGACCAGCAGATCAGTCGAGCGCTCCGTGGCCAGGGCGACCAGCGCCGCGACGCCGAAGGCCCCGCCCAACTGCACGGAGGCGCTGAGCACCCCCGAAGCGAGGCCGGCCTCCTCCTCATCGACGCTTGCCAGGGCGGCTGTGGTTATCGAGACGAACGAGAACCCAGCCCCGAGTCCGATGACGATCATCGCCGGCAGGACGTCGATGTAGTAGGTGCCGTCCACCGGAGCCTGGCCCATCCGCGCGATGCCGACCGCGGCGATCGCGAGTCCGCCCAGGGCGAGAAGCCTCGGTCCGACCCTCGGCACGATCTTGTTGGCGAGGCCGGTGGCGGCGGCGACGCCGACCGCGAGCGGCAGGTAGGCGACCCCAGCCTCGAGCGGCGTATAGCCAAGCACCTGCTGCACGTACAGACTCAGCAGGAAGAGCGTGGAGAGGGCCGAGACGCCCAGCATCAGCTGGACCAGGTTCGGAACCAGTGCCTCGCGACGTCCCATGAATCCCGGTGGGATCAGCGGCGCGGAGCTGCGGCGCTCGATGATCGCGAACGCGCCCAGCAGAACCATGGCCCCGCCGACCAGGGCGTGGGTCTCGAGCGAGCGCCAGCCGTAGTCCGGTGCCTCGACGGCGGCGTAAACGAGCGTCGTCATACCGACCGTGACCGCCACCGCTCCGGCCAGGTCGAACCCTCGCCTGGTGACCGGGGTCCGACTCTCCTCGACCAGCCGCGGCACCACCGTGAGCGCGGCGATTGCGACGGGCACGTTGATCAGGAAGACCCAGCGCCAGGAGGCGAGCTCGGTGATCACGCCGCCGAGCAGGATGCCGATGGCGAAGCCTAGGCCAGAGAGGGCGCTCCAGAGCCCAAGGGCCTTGACGCGTTCGGCTCCGGCCGGAAAAAGCGCCGTCACCAGGGCGAGCGCGGCCGGGGTGGCCAGCGCGGCGCCGACCCCCTGAAGCGCGCGAGCGCCGAGCAGCATCGACTGCGAGCCGGCCAGGCCGTCGAGCAGCGAGGCGGCGCCGAACAGCCCCGTGCCGACCACAAAGACTCTCCGCCGACCGAAGAGATCCGCGGCGCGGCCGCCGAGCAGGACCAGCCCGCCAAAGACGACGATGTAGACGCTGACAACCCAGGCCAGGGTCGCCTCCGAGAAGCCGAGGTCCGCCTTGATCGAGGGCAGCGCGACGTTCACCACGGTCTCGTCGAGGAACACCATGAACTGAGCGACCGCCAGGGCCGCCAGTGCCAGCCACCGCCGATCGCGCGTCTTCGTCTGTGCCGCCATCTTGTGCCTTCTTAGAATGTGTGCGCACGCACGATTATACATGCGCCCGCACGTTTGTCAAGAGCCGCGGGTCCGGCCTGCCTCACGACCGGTGCCGGGTGAACCGTTTACCGATACTCAGGCCGTAATCGGGGCGTGGCCCGGCCGGCGCCGATCAGGGCGACCACGACCAAAGGCGGCCAGCGGGCCTAGTTTTCTACTCATGGTTTCTTTCTGGTCACTGCTGCATCCTCGGGTCCTGGGTCGGTTCGGCATACATCGACGGGCAGCCCTGATCGATGGCTTCGGGGCGCACTTCGTAGTGCCAGGGTTCGTTGCCGTAGATCTGGCACAGCCCGTACTCGGCGCCGTGCTCGGACAGCCACGCCGTGGCGTCGGAGGGCCCCACGTCGACCGCGTCGCCCGACACGTGAGGAGACGTCTCCGGAGTGGCCACCCACCGGGCGGCTTCCTCTTCTGAGCCGTACTCCGAGACCGCCTCCTGGAGTAGTTGCTCCTGGTAGGCCGGGGAGCGCCAGCCGCTGTTGACGAAGAACTCGACCCCGTCGCCCGCGGCGTCCGTCGCAGCCTGGCGCAGGGCGCCGAGGAGAGCTGGATCGAGGTTGGCTACGGCCGGAAAATCGTCGTCGAAGACCGTCGCGCCGTCGGGGAGGGCACCGTCAGCCTCGCCAAGCGCGCCACGGTGCTCACCGGGGAGGACGAGGGCACCGTGAGGCGCGCCAAGCGCACCACGGTGCTCACTGGGGAGGACGGGGGCACCGTCAGGCTCGCCAAGCGCACGACGGTGCTCGCTGCGAGGGACGTCGGTGGGTGATTCGGCCGTCGAGGACGAGGACGCCAGCAACTCGTAGCCAAGGACCGCGGCGATCGCCGCGATGACGAGTGGGAGGCCGGCGAAGAGGGTCCTGGGAATCCGACGGGTCGTTGTTCGTGCTGGTTCGCTGTAGGTCATGCCTCCAGTCAAGGCAGCGCCGTGTTGCCAGCACGTATGCGGTTTTCGATATGCCGACGATATGCGCCAGCTCGTACCCTCAGACCATGCGTGTGTTGATCGTTGAGGACGAACCCCTGATGGCGGAAGCCGTCCGCGATGGCCTGCGCCTGGAAGCGATCGCGGCGGACGTCGCGGGTGACGGCGACGCCGCTCTGGAGCTGCTGAGCGTCAACGCCTACGACATCGCCGTCCTCGACCGAGACATTCCCGGACCCACCGGTGACGAGATCGCCCAGCGCATCGTCGCCTCCGGCAGCGGCATGCCGATCCTCATGCTCACCGCTGCCGACCGGCTCGACGACAAGGCCACCGGGTTCGGGCTCGGCGCCGACGACTACCTCACGAAGCCGTTCGAGCTCCAAGAGCTCGTGCTCCGTCTCAGAGCGCTCGACCGCAGGCGCGCCCACAACAGGCCGCCTGTACGCGAGATCGCCGGTCTGCGCCTGGATCCGTTCCGCCGAGAGGTCTACCGCGACGGCCGCTACGTCGCGCTGACCAGGAAGCAATTCGCAGTGCTAGAGGTCCTCGTCACTGCCGACGGCGGTGTCGTCAGCGCCGAGGAACTCTTAGAGCGAGCATGGGATGAGAACGCAGACCCGTTCACCAACGCCGTGCGGATCACGGTCTCGGCACTGCGCAAACGCCTCGGGGAGCCCTGGATCATCGCCACCGTCGCCGGCGCCGGCTACCGCATCGATGCTCGGCCAGACACCGGGCCTGAGGGAGGAGACCGTGGATAGGGCGCCGGGTCTGAGCGTTCGCCTCAAGCTCACCCTCAGCTATGCCGGGTTCCTCGTGCTCGCCGGCGCCCTGCTGCTCGGCGCCGTGTGGTGGTTCCTCCTGCGCGACCTGCCGGAGGTATGGGTCATCCCCG
>Ga0081538_10000297_pt1 | contig 57258 bp, 57 predicted proteins | sample TabmetS5T2R1_FD_71022 | JGI IMG/M metagenome (GOLD analysis project Ga0081538, IMG submission 71022) | Tabebuia heterophylla rhizosphere microbial communities from the University of Puerto Rico - S5T2R1 | ecosystem: Host-associated > Plants > Roots > Rhizosphere ...
GGCGATGACTAGGGCGGCGAAGTTCTCCGGCACGGAGAGGATCGACGTCTACGCGGAGGTCACGGACGACGCCGTCGCGGTCTTCGTCCACGACCGCGGGGCGGGCTTCGACCGCGCAGCCGTCCCGCCGGATCGGCGCGGGCTCGTCGACTCGATCGAGGGCCGGCTCGAGCGGGCAGGAGGGCAGGCGACGATCGTCAGCGCGCCCGGCGAGGGAACCGAGGTCGAGCTGCGCGTACCACGGAGGGCGTCGTGAAGCCGCGCGTCGTCTTGGTGGACGACCACGCCCTCTTCCTCGCCGGCGTCCGGGCCGAGCTCGCCGACGCGGTGGAGGTCGTCGGCGAGGCCGGGACGGTGGCCGACGCCGTGCCGCTGATCAAGGAGCTCGACCCGGACGTCGTGCTGCTGGACGTGCACCTTCCGGACGGAGGCGGCGACGCGGTCATCAACGCGGTCGCTCCCGAGCGGCCCGGCGTGCGCTTTCTGGCCCTGTCCGTCTCGGACTCCGCCGAGGACGTGATCGGCGTGATCCGGGCGGGCGCGCGCGGGTACGTGACGAAGACGATCTCCGGCGAGGAGCTGGCCTCCGCGATCGAAAGGGTCAGGTCCGGCGACGCGGTCTTCTCGCCGCGGCTCGCCGGCTTCGTGCTCGACGCGTTCCGCGCCGGCGAGCGCGTCGCCGGCGACGCGGAGCTGAACGAGCTGACCCCGCGCGAACGCGAGGTCCTCCAGCTGATCGCGCGCGGGTACATGTACAAGGAGATCGCCGCGCGCCTGCACCTGTCCGTGAAGACGGTCGAGAGCCACGTCTCGAACGTCCTGCGGAAGCTCCAGCTGTCCACCAGGCACGAGCTTACGCGCTGGGCAACCCAGCACCGCCTGGTCTAGAGACGAGGCACGAGATGAAGGTCTGCATCGTCGGCGCGTCGGGCAAGCTCGGCCGCCACATGGTGCGGCAGGCGCTCGATCGCGGCCTGGTTCGGACCACCCACGGCGGGCAGCACACCGGCTTCCAACCCAAGTTAGGAGCTCCAAGTGAGGGTGGTCGATTCGCGAGCGGGATCTGCGCGGGATGGCTGAGGACCGACGGTCGTCTCGCACGGCGAACCTGGCAGGCGAACATCGCGATTTGCAGCGTATTTATGCGGCCGGCTCGCGCCTGGGACCGCGCGAGCGGGATCAAGACGGGATCGGCGCGAAACCGGCGGTCGTCTACGTCAGCACTGACAACAAAAGATGCCGATTTGCAGGATGTTTTTTACGGGAGCGACGGGACTCGAACCCGCGACCTCCGGCGTGACAGGCCGGCGTTCTAACCAACTGAACTACGCCCCCTGGGCGGATCAATACTAGCCGGGAGCCGCGGGCTTCCGAGGGCGCGACCAGACGACGAGGCCGTCGCTCCAGTACGGGGCGAGCCTCCCTGCGGTGACGAAGATCGCGCGCCCGCCGCGGACGAGCGCGCCGAGGGGGCCCTCGAGCCGCGGCGCGGGCTTCTGGTAGTAGGCGGCGCCCTCGAGCTCCCACCCGCTCCGGGCAAGGAGGTTGGCCAGCGTATGCGGGCTGTGCCAGGCCGTGTGGTCGGGGTGCACGAGCTCGACGCCGCCGAGCGGGGCCAGGAAGTTGAGGAGCCGGTAGGCGTTCGGCGTTGTCACGACCAGGAGGCCGTCAGGCCCGACGAGCTCGCGCATCGCGCGGAAGAACGGGCCCGGGGCGTCGAGATGCTCCACGATCTCACCGGCGATGACCACGTCCGCGGGCTCGAGCCCGAGGGTGGCCACGGCCTCGGGCGACTGCGCGTCGACCACGTGTGCCTCGAAGCCGTGCTCCGTCGCCCAGTGAACGCCCTCTTCCTCGACGTCGAGGCCGACGAGCGAGGCGGCCGCGTCGGCGAGGCGTGTGTGCAGCCAGGTGTCCTGCCCGAGCTTCGTCTCGATCCGGTGCTCGTCCACGAAGCCGACGTGCACGACTCGCTTCCCGCGCGCGAACTCGACGAGCATCTGCTCGCGGTCGTAGGGCCCGCGCCGCGGGAGCTTGTGGCGCCAGCGGGCGCCGGAGAGTGGTTCCCAGCCGTGCTCGGAGACGAGGCCATGGTAAGCGATGAGATTCTCCGCGACTGCCGGTCTCTACCGGAGAGGGAGAATGCCGCCGGTACGAGAGGAGTCACGATGGCCATGAAGACCTTCGTCAACCTGCCCGTCAAGGATCTGTCCAGGACGACCGAGTTCTTCGGCAAGCTCGGCTTCGAGTTCGACCCGGTCTTCACCGACGAGAACGCCACCCGCATGATCGTCAGCGAGGACACCTCCGTCATGCTGGTCGCGGAGCCGTTCTTCAGGGAATTCATCACGCCCCAGGACATCGCCGACACGTCGACGAACAAGGAGGTCATCGTCGGCCTGTCGGCCGAGAGCAGGGAGCAGGTCGACGATCTCGCGGATCGGGCCGTCGAGGCCGGCGGTCAAGCGCTGGGAGAACCGCAGGATGACGGCTTCATGTACATGCGCGGCTTCCACGACCTCGACGGGCACCAGTGGTCGTTCATCTACATGGACATGTCCGCGATTCCGGAGGACTAGCGCAGGTTCGCCCCGCACTGCGCCGCCAGAAGTCCGAACACCAGGCTGAGGAGCACGGCCGCGATGCCGAGCTCCACCTTGCGCTGCCGCGCCGCGAGAGTGACCGAGACGCCGGCGAGGAGGCGTGGAGGCGTGGCCGCAAGGAGCAGAAGGACGATCGCGAGCGCGCCTGACAGAGCGAGGACGAACAGTTTGAGGTCGGCCGGCGGCCCGTTGGGCTGGGCGCCGACGCCTAATGCCATCCCGGCCGGACGTGCCGGGGGATCGCGCGCATCGGGTGCGGCCGTCGCCTGACGGTCGGGCTTCTCGACATGCTGCTTCTCCCGCTTCGGCTCTGCTTTCGGCTCCGGCTGCTGTTCGTCTCGCGAGCTCGTGCTCGACTCAGGCCCGTCGCTCACCGGAGGAGGGCTAGCCCCGGTTGAACCACTCGATGATTCTGAGGAGTCGCCGCTCGAACTGTCGGGCGATTCAGAGGAGCCGCCACCGCTTGAACCTCCGCTCGGCGGCGGAGTCGGGTTTGCATCGGGAACGGGATCGGGCGCGGGCGGCGGCGGAGTCTGGCCGGCGCCAGGCTCGACCGGCAAAGCGATCGCGACGACGAGCCCGGCGACGAGCACGGCGAGGCAAGGGCTGATGCGAAGGCTGGGCCTGTGCCGGATCATCCTGCGCACCAGGGCTCGCATCAGCCTGCTCTGACGGACTCACAGCCCCGGCGGACTCGGTCTTGGCGGTCGACGAAGGCGACGTCGTCTCCGCGCCCGCATGAGACTCGGTCCAAGCCCCCGTCGCGCGCGTAGACGATGTCGTTTCCATCCGCGGCGACAAGGCTGTCGACGCCCCTTCCCCCGAAGAGGCGGTCGGGGCCAAATCCTCCTACGACCCGGTCGCTGCCGGCTCGGGCGCGCAGTATGTCGGCACCGACCGAGCCCCGGAGCGTGTCGGCGGCCGGGGTGCCGACGAAGACTCGTCCGACGACCGGGGACAGCGCCGACGCGGCGTCGGCGGCTCCGCCCGAGTTCACTGCCCGCACGACCACGCGCACTCGGTGTTTGAAGTCGGCGCCGCGCAGGAGGTATCCCGCCGCCGTTGCCGTCGAAATTGCCTGGCATTGCCGGCCGAGCTCGCACCGCGCCCAGTGGAAGGAGAAGGTCACGGGACGCGAGCTCTGCCAGCGACCCGTTGTCGCAGTGACGAGCCCACCCTGCTGGAACGCGCCTACGAGCGTCGGCGCCGACACCGGAACGGGCCGGGCAGGGAGAACGACCGCGGTCGCCGCCGACGTCGTCGAGCGCGAGCCGGCGAGGTTTCTGGCGGTGACGACCACGCGCACCTTGGCATCGATGTCCTCCGGGCCCAGCAGCAACCTCGCCGAGGTCGCGCCTGGGATGGAGGCGCATGCAGACCCGTCCGCGGGGCAGAGAAGCCAGCGGTAGGAGAAGCGCAGCGGTCTCGTGCCTCTCCACGCGCCGGTCGACGCCGTCAGCGCGTGACCCTCGCGCGGCTCGCCCGCAATGGCCGGCCGCACCCGGTTCACCGGCGGGCGTCCGACGACGAAGTCGCGACGCCGGTAGCTTCCGTAGCCCCACCCGAAGCCGGGCCAGACGTACCAGCGGTAGCGCGCCGAGCTGAGTCGGTATGAGCGACCGTGGAAACGCCAGGACCGGTGCAGTTCGAGGCGCGGCCGGTCGGGCCACCGGCTGAGAACCTTGCGATTCCCGCGCCAGAGTTGGACGTTGTAATGGGTGGCGGCGGAAACCCCGCTCCAGCGGAGCACCGGCGGCCGGGAAACGACTGCGTTATCCCGCGGAGCGAGAAGCCTGAGCCCCGCCGAAGCGTCGGCGTGGAAGGTGAATCCGAGCAGCACGACGACGAAGACGCCGATTATTCGTGCGCGTGGCGGGCGCAAACCCCGCTCCTCCCTCGCGACTACGAGAGAAGAAATTCTAGGCCTGCGTTGAGGTACCGTCTAGTCCCGCTTTGCGCGTTGGCGGAAAGCCGCGAAGACTCTCTTTCATGGGCGGTGCCGGGCTCGAACCAGCGACCTCCTGCTTGTAAGGCAGGCGCTCTCCCAACTGAGCTAACCGCCCAGGTGCCCCCAGCGGGATTCGAACCCGCGCTACGGCCTTGAAAGGGCCGTGACCTGGGCCGCTAGTCGATGGGGGCCAGGCGGGGCAAGGATAGCTGCCACCCGTGGCTACACTCGCTTCGCGGGCCGGTAGCTCAGCTGGTAGAGCAGGGGACTTTTAATCCCAAGGTCGCTGGTTCGAATCCAGCCCGGCCCATCGCTCAAAGCCTTTAGCCAAACGAAGGGCGTCTATCGGACGCTGTTCCTCGTCGCGCTCAAGACAGGGATGCGAGAAGGCGAGCTTGCCGCGCTCACCTGGGGCGACGTAGACATCTCCGGCGGCTATCTCCACGTCCGCCGCTCCTACACGGACGGTCATCTGTCCTGTACAAAGAACCACGAGTCGCGAGACGTGCCGCTCACCGAGGACGTAGTGACGCTCCTGGGCGAGTGGTGGGGCGAGCTCGGATGCCCGAGCGAGCCGAACGTCCTTGTCTTTCCTGGCGAGTCCGGCGGCTACCTCTCCAACACGACGATCCTTCGCCGCGAGCTCTACCCCGCGATCGCTCGCGCCGGCATCGCCCGCGAAGGGCCGACAGGGGAGAAGCGGACGTTTCACTCGTTCCGGCACACCTTCGCCAAGCGGGCGCTAGAGAGCGGCGCTCAGATCACCTGGCTCTCGCGCCACCTAGGCCACTCCTCAATCAAGGTGACAATGGACGCATACGGCCACTTCGAGAAGGCCGAGCGGGCGAAGCAGGCGAAGCTCCTCGAAGGCGCGTTCGGCGTCTAAGCTGACGGGACTTGCCGGACTGGACTCCGGCAGGTTCCCCGGGGAGGAGCCCTTCAGGGTTCCTCCCCGTCTCTTGCTTCTGAAAGCCAGGACGACTAGGCGAGCTCGCGTAGGCGAGCCCGCCTACGTGGTCGCTTCTCCGTCACGGGGACTCACACCTGCGCCGAAGCTCAACCCCGTTGCAGAAATCGAGACCGGACCCGCCGTCACCCATATCAACACCAAGACCGCCGTGCAGCAAATCCTCGCCGAGATTCCCCGCAAGTTGGTCGCGTCCGCCCATACCGAAGATGCGATCCGGGCCATCGCCCCCCTGAAGCTGGTCGCGGCCGATGCCACCGAAGATCCGGTCGAGCCCGTTGCCGCCCATGACTTGATCGCTTCCCGATCCAGCACAGATACGGTCGTCGCCGCCACGGGCCAAAATCTGATCGCTGCCTCCGCGTGCGACAATGACGTCCCGCCCACGAGTGCCGACAATCCGGTCGGAACGTGACGTACCGACGATCGTTGCATTCAGCCCTGCGCACTCTGGCTGAAGGGCTGCCTTCGAGCCGGCCGTCGGCGGGAAGGCGGCCGTCAGGACAATCACCGCAATGGCTGTGGCAACCGCCGCGATGACGCCAAATCGACCTTGCCTGGTCATACCGTTCCTCCTTGGTCGCCACTAGCTTGTCCCGTGCCCCTACCGCGCCCAACTAAGCGTGAAACCTAGCGGTGGCTCGTCCAAGGAGGAAGGCCCAGACCAGCCAGCGGGGAGTAGCGAAGACCTGGCCGCCGATCCTCGCCCTCCCGCGTCGAGTCCGCCCTGTCCGCGTGATGGATCTTACGAGCGAACGCTGCAGGGTTACCCAGACACTGCCGACTCAAACAGCCAAAGCCCCTGCGGCGAAGGGGCCGGGCCGGGCACCGCGCTTATGCCAGGGAGGGGAACAAACGTCGGTGCCTCGTGGGGCTCCACAGGAAACGTTAGCCTGGCCGCGTCTGCAGATTCCGCCGACCCCCGGCGGGCTCCTCGGCGGTCTATTCGGCGGCGGCCGATGACACGTGATCTGATAGGCGCCGGGGCCCGGGCCGCAAGGACTCCCTAGGACTACCCTGCCCCGCCCGGCTCAGGTCAAGTTACGCCGCCGCCGATGGGCTGCCTAGATGGCCGTTTCGGACCCGTCGTGAGAGGTTAGAACGTGGCGGAAAGAATGACCGAGCCCGCCGGCACACCGCCCGAGCTCCCCTGGCGTTACCGGGTTTGGTGGAGGCTGACCAGCTGGTGGTGGCGCTTGCGCTATCGGGGCTCCGTGACTGACGGCGACGAGGACTAGCCGGGACGCGGGCCGCAAGGACTCCCTAGGACTACCTGCCCGCCTGCCTAGTGGGAGAGGCGGCGGGCGGATCGTTTATGTGTCTCCCTGCTAGCGGCGTCGGATCGAAGCGTTATGGATCACCCGGGCAGGTCGGCGATCCATTCCCGTGCGGGAGAATCGGTTCCACGGTCATGGTCGCAAATCCCGCGACCGGTTCGCCAGGCTTGTTGACGAAGAGATGGAGGCCACGGGGTGCTGTCCCGAATAAAGGATCCCGGGACACGTACCTTCATTTACGCAATAGATCTGGGCGGCCCCCTCGATCTGCGACGGCGGAATGCCTGCATCGGTGAGGGAAACACTGGACAGGAGCTTGCGGCTCGAGGTCTTGTCGCCGCTCTGGTCCACCGTCGCGACCCCGCGCGAGCCAGCGAGGTCTTGAACAGGTGGGTGCCGGAGCGGGTCGGCGCAGCTCCCCTGCGCGAAGGTTCCGAGAGTTGTCGCCCGCTCCGATCGACCGTGGGTAGGCTGCCGCCGTGGAGTTCTTCGTCCTAGTTGCTCGCCTAAAACCCGACAGTCGTGAGCGAGCGCAGGAGCTTCTCGCTGAATACCCGTCCCCTATCGTTGAGGGCCTCGAGGGCGTCGATCGACACGTGATCTTCCTGTCAAAGACCGAGGTCATCTTCCTGTTCGAAGGTGAGGGTGCCGACGCGTCGCTCAGGGCGAAATTCAACGATCCAGTCCGCTCGACCAACGTAAGCCACTGGCTCCCACTCTTCGATGGGCCGCTGCATCGTGCCGCCGAGGCGTACTTCTGGGAACGAATGGAAGCAAGCTGACGAGTCACGACACGTCTGCCTTCGACCTGACCGGGTTCGACCGCTACGTCGAGGAGCACGGCATCCCCGAAGAGGACTACCCGGCCGCGTCGCGCTTTGGATCGCCGAGATAACGGCGGGCCGGTGCCGAGGTTCGAGAAGGTCGAACCGGAGGAGCCGGTGGACGGGGTCGTGATCCGAGGGTGACGACCTCTAAGACGAGCCCGGCGGCACTGGCCCGAGCCTCGTGCAGAGGCGCGGGCTCGAGCGGGCGAGCGAACGCTGATCCTGTGGGCTCACGCGGAGGCGGGCGCCGTCAGTTCAGCGCTCCGCCTCCGCGGTGAGGCCGCCTTGGTGGGGCTACCTAACAAAGAAGAAGCTCGTCGCGAACGTCCAGTTTCCGCTTTCGTCGATCGCCTGGATCTCGAGCTCATACTCGGTGTCCGACTGGAGGAACACCGCTGGAATGGGAACCTCCCTGGCAGAGGCCGGTAGCTCGACCTGGTAGACGCGGAGCGGGTCCTCGCGCGTGACGATCACCCGGTAGCCGACGATGTCGATTCCCGCAGGTTGGGCGGCAGGCGTCCATCTGGCCACGACACCATCGCGGTCTACCGTGGCGCCGTCTGCCGGTGAGGTGATCTCGGGCTCGACCGGGATGTCGTGCGAGAGCCTCGCCGTGCCCACCAGCTTCTCGCCCTCGATCGTCTCCCCAGTGAAGGTGTACTTGCCTTCTGGAAAGCGCGCCTTGAACTCGGCCAGGGGCACCTCGCGGAAGGGCGGCTCGTTGCTCTCGGAGAAGAGCTCGGTCAGGCCCCAATCCTTGAGGCGCCCCTCGGCGTCGACATCGACGACCACGCTCCCGGTCGGGTCGGAGATCGTCATCGAGTTCCAGGGCTCGCCGTCCAGGAAGAACTGCAGCCCCGCATCGCCATCGGTGCCATTGACCTCGATGATGAGGCTCGCCGCGGCGAGACGCACCGGCTGCGATGCCGCCTCGCCCGTCTGACCGCGCCCGAGCGCCGTGCCGCCCAGGGCGAGCAGCGCGAGCGCGGCAACGCCGGCTGCCATGAGAGGACGTCGTCTCTTCATGTCCCCTCCTTTCTCGTGGATGGAGGTCACCGTAGGGACAGCGGATGAGATGGCGATGAGGCGGCCCAACGGCGGGCGCTAGTCAACATGCAACCTCCCGAGCCGAATTCCCTAACGAAAACGAGGCGCCAGCCCACGGAAGGCTGACGCCTCGTCGAGGAGAAGAGGCGGGGCTAGTCCTCGCCCGATCCGTCGCGGTCTCCCTCGGAGCCGACGACGTTGAAGCTCTTGTCGAGCTGAACGTCGACCTGACTGTCGTTGTCGAGCGTGACCTCGACCTCGTAGTAGCTTTCCTCGTCGCCGACCTCGGTCCCGGTGACCTTGCCCTGCCCTGTGTGGGCGAGCGCGGCTGCCTTCGCCTGCTCGAGCGCCGAGCCGGTGATCGGCGTGTCGGTGGCATCGTCGTCGCCGGCGGCGGCGAACGCGGCGCCACCACCGACCGCACCGAGACCGACGACAAGCGCGGCGATCACGGCGACCTTGCGAGTGAAGAAGCGGTTCATGGGGTCTGTGGTCCTCCTTTCTGTGTCCACCACGCTAGAAGCCGTGGATGGGAAAGTCATGAGCCGTGGCTAAGAGAGGGATAAGAATCCCCTCCTCGCGCTCTGTACCTGGAAGCGATTTCCTGATATGGATGAAGTCTGCGGGCGCCGTCCCCGCCAGGAACCGCTCCATCGGCCCTGGCCAACGCCGTGCGGTAGCCGCAGCCGCGGGGCGTTGATTGGGGTCACGGCGCCCGCGCTTTCGCGAGGTCGAGTCACCCTGCCCGACCCTCCGCGTAGATGCCCACGAGGAACGGGGGAGACAGAGATCGGGCCACCGACTCCGCTCCCCCAAAGCCGCTCAGTCCCGGACACGACTCGAACGGCTACGCCATGCTCCCCGAGATGGCCGGACACTAAGCCGCGCACTCGGTGACCAGCGGTGGAATCCCGGAAGGCGACAAGCGAGACGGAAATCGCCTCCCCCTGGCTAGAGGATGCCCGCCCCCAAGAGGCTTAGACGAGGCGCCGCTGCCTTGTTGAATGAGGGGCGGAAAGACCCCGCCGCATCGGGCTCCGCCCCTCGGAGAGAGTTTGTACCCACGCCCTACAAAAGGGAAAACGCTTCTCTGACGACCCAAGGAACCAGGCCTGCGCCTTCGCGGAAGCCGGCCACCGCACTCGGATTCAAAGGTTCGGGACGTGCCCGGTGAGTCACCTTCAGCCGAGCCGACTTCGATCGCTACCTCCAAGCACGCCATCCCCGAGGACGACTACCCGCCCGCCTTCGCTCCGGTAGCAATTAGTGACGCGCGAGAGGCAGCTTGCGCCGAGCGTAACGCTTCGTGACCTTCCAGGCCACCCAGCCGAAAAACGCATACCGCCACTTGTTCATGCACCACAAGATTCCCCCAATTGCCCTGACAGAAACGTCACCGGCGTCGACGGCGGCGTCCATGAAGGGTGGAACGGTACGTCGGTGCGCGGAGTGTCCTCCTTGTGCGTGTCTGAATCCAGCCCGGCCCATTCTGCGCCTCTGTATTCCGGCCCACATCGCCGGCGGGTGGGGCCGCCGACATCCGTGGTAGGGTGCCGCCTTCCATGCCCGCAGTGATGTGGTGACGCTGCGCCCGGTCGTTCTCCTCGCCGCCGGCCTCGGGCTGCTCGGGGCTGTCGCTCAGCCGTCTCACGCCGCAGCGCACGTGTGCGCGGGGACACCGCCGGACTACCCGCACACGCGCTATCCGGAGCCGCGCGTCTTCGTCGAGTCGCAGGCCTGGTGGACAAGGGGGAGGGCGGGGCCCGAGTCGGGTAGCGCCCATCACGTTCATCTCGGGCTCTGCTTCCCCCAGGGGCGTGTCGCCCACTTCCCCGGCGGCCGGATCCGCTGGGACATCCGCATTGTCTTCGACAACATGCGGGGCTACCGCGCCGGCCGGCTCAAGGGCGGCTGGTTCGAGCGGAAGCTCGGCGGCAAGAGATGCATGCAAGAGCACTGTGAGTGGTACTTCACGGTGTTCGGGAGGACACGGGCATCGAACTTCCCCAGGACGGACGGGCGGAAGGAGCTCCGTCCGAAGGTCCGCATCAAGACGCCGGACGGCTTCGAGATGTTCCAGTCCGCGGGCTGGCAACTCATCCTCAAGCGAGGGCGCCGCAGGGAGAACGACCGTCCGACGAACGTGGCGATCGGTCGGGGCTGGTATACGGATTTCGGCTACGCGAATGTCGGCATCCGCAACTATCGCGCCCCCGGGCCGAGAGTCAGCGGCGTGTGGAGGCCGAAGGTCTCTGCGAAGCGGGGCGACGAAGACGATTTGCGGGTCACGTCGCATCTGTTCACGATCGACGCCGACTTCCACACGGACCCCGCCGACCGGGGCACGATCATCAGGCGGGGACGGGGCTCGTTCAAGGGCAGGCTCAGGATCGACACGAGCGGGCTGAGCCCGGGTATGCACAAGCTCGTCATGATTGCCCACTCACGGCATGTTCGCGGTCGGCGGCCGAACGGCACGAACACGGGCGTGGAGGTTCTGCCGTTTTGGGTGGTCGGGAATACTGGGCCGGCCGATGCGAGGGCGGCGGCTACCGCTTACGCGGGCGAAGCCACCACAGCAAGGCGATGAGCACGAGCACGCTGCCGATCCCGGCGGCGAGCGCTGCCGCCCAGCCGCCCGCGCTCAGGCCGATATCGGCGGCGCCAATCCCCACGCTGATGATGATCCCGACCACTGCCAGCCGCAGCTCGGCCAGCCAGCGGTCCGTTCCGGAGCTGATCGTCTCGGCGAGCTCGTGCTCGTAGGGGCGACGGGGCGGCTCGGGAGCCTGCATGCTTCGAGGATAGGCCGTACCGCCGACGACCTAGAAGGGATTTCCGCCAAACCCTCCTAGACTGCGCGCGATGTCGGCGCGCCTACGCGGATTGTCCTCAACGCTCGCAGTCGCCGGCGCCCTGGCGGCCTCCTGCGGCGGTGACGACGACGACTCCCGAAGCGCGGTGCCTCCGGGCGGGCACGCCGGGACGCACGCGGTCTCCCATCTGCAGGAGGAACTGGCGGAGCTCGGCTACTACGACGGCTCGCACGACGGCGACTTCAGCACGGAAACCGAGGCCGCGCTGAAGCAGCTCCAGGCCGACGAAGGGCTCGAGGAGTCGGGCGTGCTCGACACTCCCACGCGGGCCGTTCTCGGCGCGCTGGCCGGGGAGAGCGATGCACTCTCCATCAAGGCCGTCCAGACGGCGCTGGCCGAGCTCGGCCTCTACGACGGGCTCATCGACGGGGACTACGGGCCCGCGACGGAAGCGGGGATCGAGGAGATCCAGCGGGAGGCGGGCATCGACGTCGACGGCACCTTCGGCCCGGAGACGGCGGCGGCCCTGAACGAGCGCTACGAGGAGGAGGTCCTGGTGAAGAAGCCGGTCGAGGAGGTGGGCAACACGGCCGCCGACCGGGGCCCACCGAACAAGGTGCTCGAGCCGGGCTCGAAGGGCCGCGCCGTGCGTCGGCTCCAGAGGAGGCTCGCCAGGCTCGGATACCGGCCCGGGGGCGCGGACGGCGTCTACGGCGCCGAGACCGCGTCCGCCGTCATGGCCTTCGAGAAGCACGAGGGCCTCGGCCGCGACGGCGCTGCAGGCTCCCAGGTCGCCGCGAGGCTCAGGAATCCCCGCGGAGCCGGCCCGAGGAGGAAGGGGCCGCGGCCGCGCATCGAGGTCGACCTCGACCGGCAGATCGCGTTCGTCGTTCCCGCCAAGGGAAAGGCGGCAATCCTCAACGTCTCGACCGGCTCGGGCGAGACGTACGAGAGCCCGGGCGGCGGGACGGCGGTGGCCTACACGCCGACCGGCCGCTTCTCGGTCTATCGCAAGGCCGACGAGATCGTGAAGGCGCCCCTCGGGAGCCTCTACAAGCCGCTCTACTTCGACCAGGGCTGGGCCGTGCACGGCGCCGCGTCCGTCCCGGGCTATCCGGCCAGCCACGGCTGCGTGCGCACGAGCGACTACGACCAGGACTTCGTCTTCAAGAAGATCCCGAGGGGCGCACCAGTGTTCCTCTACGGGAACAGCCGTGGCGCAGCGGGGCAAGGACGGCCGGGCTTCTGACAGGGCGCCGGGCGTGATCCTGCGTGAGCCGGCAGTTGCGCTCGATCCGCGGGTGCGAACGCTCTGGCTCGTCGAGAACCTGATCGGAACCGGCCTCGTCGCGGCGCTTGTCGTCGCCGGCGCCATCGTCGCGGCCATGCTGGGAGCTGGGACGGTCGCCTGGCTCGTCGGCGGCATCGGCGCACTCGTCGTCCTCGTGCTCGCCGGGCTCTCCTTCGTCGCCGCCAATCTCGACTACCGGCACTTCCGCTACGAGGTGGCAGACCTGGGCCTCTACGTCGCCGGCGGCTGGCTGTGGCGGCGCTACCAGGTCGTCCCGCACGCCCGCGTGCAGACTGTGGACACGACGTCGGGGCCTCTCATGCGGGCGCTCGGTCTCGTCTCCGTGGAAGTCCGGACCGCGTCGGCCAGCGGCAGCACGACGATCCCGGGGCTTACTCCCGACGTCGCCGATCGGCTCGTCGAGGAGCTCGCGCGGCGGGCCGGGATCGAGGAGGGGACGTGAGCGGAAGCGACCGGCCGGCCGAGCTCGAAGGACGGCTCCACCCGCTCGCGGTGATCATCGTCGCGAGGCGCTTCGTCGGCGCGAGCCTGATCCCGGCGTTCGCGGTCTTCCTGTCGGCGGGCACGCGGGTGGTTGTCCCGGCGCTACTCCTCGCGCTTTTCGTTGGCCTGCCGCTGGCCGTGCTCTCGTGGTGGCGCTTCCACTACCGCGTCGCCGGCGGACGCCTCGAGCTGCGCTCGGGCGTGCTCAGCCGGTCGGTGCGCACGATCCCGCTGGAGCGCGTGCGTGGGATCGTTGTCACGGAGCCCTTTCTGCACCGGCTGCTCGGGCTCGTGCGAGTCGAGGTGGAGGCGGCGGCCGGGGGCGGGAGCCAGAGCGCCGAGATCTCGTTGCCTGCGGTCTCCCGTGTCCAGGCCGAAGTCCTCCGTGAGGCGCTCCTCGGCGCCGCGCCTGCCGAGGAGGAGGCGAAGGAGCCTCCACCCCTCTATCACGCGACGCCGGGCCTGCTCGCTCTCGGCGGCGTTACGAGCATGAGCTACCTCCTCGCGCCCGCGGCGATCGTCGGCGTCATGTTCAACCTCGCCGACGACCTGCCGGGGAACGTCATCGAACGTGGGGCGGATGCCGCCGCCGACCGCTTTCCCACCGACGCCCTGGGGCTCGCGCTGGTCGGGGTGGCCGCCCTCGCGATCGTCCTCGCTGCCGCGGCCGCCGGTTCGCTCCTCGTCGACTGGGACTTCACGCTGCGCGACGAGGGCGAGCGCCTGGCGGCGGCTCGCGGCCTGCTCACTCGCAGGCTCGCGCACCTCGACCGGGAGCGGATCCGCGGAATCGACGTCCGGGACACGCCCCTTCGCCGGCCGCTCGGGCTTGCGTCGGCCTCGGCGATCGCAGCGGGTGTGGGCGGAACCGTCCTCGCCCCGGTGCTGCGGCAGGAGGAGGTCCCGGCGCTCCTGCGCTCAGTCGACGCCGCGGCGGCTGACCCATCGACCCTGCTGGTCGCTCATCCGCCCCCGGCTCGCTCCCGTCGCTTCGTCCGCGCGCTCGCCGTCCCGATCGTTGTCCTCGTGGTCCTGGCCGCCTTCGCGATCGTCTGGGCGGTCGCGCTCGCGTTCGTCCTTGCTGCTCTCGCCGCCTTGCTCGCACTCGACCGCTACCGCCAGCTCGGGCACCTGTTCGACGGGCGGCGTCTCGTGCTCCAGGAGGGAAGCCTGCGCCGGCGCTGGTCCGAGCTCGACCCGCGCGCGGTCGTCTCCTTCGAGCTCAGGAGCTCGCCGGGCCAGCGGCGCGCCGGGGTGGCCACACTCACGGTGCACCTCGGTCAGGGCGCCGGCTCGCGCCGGGCGCTCGACCTGGGGGAGGGGCAGGCGGCCGCACTCCTCGACCGCGTCGGGCCCGAGCTCTTCGCGCCGGTCCTGCCGGCCGCTAGCCAACCTCCGCCGGCTGCGCGGTCTCGCTGACGCAGTCGGGGAGGAGGACGCGGAAGGAGGCGCCTCCGCCGGGCCGGTCCTCGACCCAGGAGCGGCCGCCGTGCACGGCGGCGAAGCGCGCGACGAGCGAGAGGCCGATTCCGGCGCCGGGTGTCGTCGCCAGGATGTTCGGCCCGCGATTGAAGGTCTCGAACACGACCTCTTTGAACTCGTCCGGGATCCCAGGCCCCTCGTCCTCGACCACGAGCAGCAGGTTGCGGCCCTGTGCCGCGAGCCGCACCTCGACCGGCCCGTCGGCAGGGGTGTGCTTGTGCGCGTTGACGACGAGGTTCTCGACGATCCTCTCGAGCTTCGCCCGATCGACCTCGGCCACCAGGGGCTCGCTCTCGATGACGACCGCGCGGCCGTCGAGCCGGCATTCGGCGACCACCCGCTCGACGAGCTCGCCGACCTCGACACGTTCGCGCCTGAGCGCGACCAGGCCCCGGCGCAGCTGCTCGACGTCGAGCAGGTCGGCTAGGAGGCGATCGAGGCGGCGCGCGGCCTCGGCGAGCTCGGCGACCGTCTCGTCGATCGTCTCCGGCGTCAGCGTCGCGCGATGCTTCTCGAGCGTGAGCGCGAAGCCGAGCACCGACGTGAGCGGCGTCCGCAGCTCGTGCGAGACGGCCGAGAGGATGTCCTCGCGGAGCTTCTCGACCTGGCGCTGCTCCGTGACGTCCTGGTCGCTTCCGACCATTCGCATGGGCTCGCCGCCGCGCATGACCGTGCGTCCTCGACTCGCGATGATGCGCTCGTCGCCGTTCGGCCGCACGATGCGGTGCTCGTAGGCGAACGGTTCTCCGTCGGCAAGCGCGCCTCGTACGATCTCGTCCACGAAGCCGCGATCCTGCGGGTGCACGAGCGCGAGGTAGGTGTTGTACGTCATGGGCTCGGCGCCTCGCTCGAGCCCGAAGACCCGGTAGAGCTCGTCCGACCACAGCACGACGTTCCGCTTGATGTCCCACTCCCAGCTGCCGATGTGGGCGAGCGACTGCGCCTCGCTCAGGCGGGCGGCCGTCGTTGCGAGGGCCTTGCCCGCCGCCTCCCGCTCGGCGAGCGTCGCGGCGAGGACGAGCAGGCTCACGACCATGACCGCGAACGAGGCCTGTGCGAGCTGCACGCGCTCGGTCGCCGTCTCTCCACCGAGGGGCAGGGAGCCGTCGACCGCTCCCCACGTGGCGATCGCGCCCACGATGAACGCCGTCGTCGCGGCGCCGACCTGCTTGAAGCGCAGCGCGGCCCAGAGGAGGAAGGGGAAGATGATGTATGGGTAGCGCCACGCTCCCGCCAGGAAGACGACTGTGCTCACGGCGGCGACGGCGGCCAGGAGCACCGCGCCCTCGAGGATGCGTGCCCGCGGCGGACGGGCCTCCCTCAAGGCGTCCGAGAGCACGAGGAGGATCGGCGCCACGAGGAGGATCCCCACCGCGTCGCCGAACCACCAAAGCAGCCACGCCGCGCCGTAGGAGTCCTCCCTTCCGTCGGCGAGCGTGAGCACGGTGACCCCGTTCGTGGCGCTGACCGTGGTGCTGACGACGGCGCCTCCGACGACCAGAGCGAGCACCGACCGGACGCGGTCGAGGGCCGGCGTGAAACCGATTCGGCGGATGAGCAGAACCCCGACCACCGCGGCGAGCGTGTTCCCCACGGCGATGCCTGCCGCGACCGCGATGGTCGCGTCGGTCGTCGCGTTGGCGGTGAAGGCGCCGACCGCCACGGCCGGCCAGAAGCGAACGCCCAGCACCAGCAGCGCTGCGAGGGCGATCCCGGAGGGAGGCCAGACGGGCGTGATGACGCCGTGGGCGACCTCGAGGCTCATTCCGAGCTTGGCCGCGCCGTAGTACGCACCGGCGATCAGCGCGAACCAGACGGCTGCCTGCGCGCGTCCAGGCAGCACCTCCAGCGCCCCGTGGTGGAGTCGGCGATCCATCGACATCGTGGCCCCTTCGGGCCGCAGGCCGATTGTCTCAGAGAAGGAGGGGGATCAGGTAACGCCGGCGGGCTTGGGCAGCGGCTCGATGGCCGCGAGTGCCCGAGCGATCTCGTCCTCCCGGGCCGCCGCCTCCATCACCCCGTGGATCGCGTGTGCCGACTCGGGCGCGGGGATGATCCCTTCGACGCGGGCGAACCGCACCGCCGAGCCGAAGACGTCCGCCTGGCCGTACGCTTCGGCGCGGACCAGCCCGTCGAGGACGAGCTGCGAGACGAGCGGCGCCATGCCGTGGTAGCGCAGGCCGCCCGCGTGGATGCCCGGCGGGACGAAGTCATGGCCCAGCGTGTGCATGGGGACGAGCGGCGTCAGCCTGCTCGTGTCCCCGAAGTCGTAGGCGAAGGGGCCGCGCGTGAGCGTGGGGCACGCAGCCGGCTCGCAGGCGAGCACGTCGATGTCACGTCCGGCCATCTTCTCGCGCAGGAACGGGAAGGCGAGACCGGCGAAGTTGGACCCGCCGCCGACGCAGCCGGCGACGATGTCCGGGAAGGCGCCCGCCAGCTCCAACTGCGCCAGCGCCTCCTGGCCGATGACCGTCTGGTGCATGAGCACGTGGTTCAGGACGCTCCCGAGCGAGTAGGCCGTGTCCTCGCGCTGCGCGGCGTTCGACGGCCTCCGAGATCGCGATGCCGAGGCTCCCGGGCGAGTCGGGATCCGACTCCAGGATCGCGCGGACCGAGTTCGTGTCCTCCGACGGGCTTGGCACGACGCTCGCGCCCCAGGTCTCCATCATCGAGCGCCGGTACGGCTTCTGCTCGTAGGAGACCTTGACCCATGTAGACCTTGCACTCGAGCCCGAAGAGCTGCGCGGCGAGAGCGACGGCGCTCCCCCACTGACCCGCGCCGGTCTCGGTGGCGATGCGCGTGCGGCCGGACTCCTTACGTGTACGCCTGGGCGACCGCCGTGTTGGGCTTGTGGCTCCCTGCCGGGCTGACGCCCTCGTACTTGTAGAAGATCCGGGAGCGGGTGCCCAGCGCGGCTTCGAGCCGGTGGGCGCGGTAGAGCGGCGTCGGACGCCAGAGCCGGTAGATCTCCCGGATCGGGTCCGGGATCGGGACCTCTGCATCGCCGGAGACCTCCTGGAGGATCAGCTCCATGGGGAAGAGCGGCGCGAGGTCGTCGGGGCCGACGGGCTCCCCGGTGCCGGGGTGGAGCACCGGCTGCGGCCGGTTCGGCATGTCGGCCGCGATGTTGTACCAGCGCGTCGGGACCGCGCTCTCGGGGAGGGTGAACTTCGTCTCGCCCATCGGCGGGGCGAGCATCCCCCGCCTAGAACTCCCCTAGTCCTCGGGGGTGCACTCCACGGTCTCGTCCCCGGCGGCCGGAAGGCGGGACAGAAGCGCTGAGAGTGTGGCCAGCTCCTCGTCGTTGAAGCGGCCGACGAAAAGCGTCTCGATGCCGGCGATGTGGGTCCGGGACGCCTCACGTAGCTTCTCGAGCCCGGCGCCTGTGAGCTGCGCGTATGCGACGCGGCGATCCGAGTCGCAGAGGACGCGTTCGACGAGGCCCGCGCGCTCGAGCCCTTCAAGCAGGCGTGTTATGCCGGAGGCGGTCAGGAGGACCGATTCGGCGAGGTCGACGCGCCGCATCCTTCTCTCGGGCGCCCGCGCGAGATGGAGCAGGACCTCGTAGTCGTTGAGCGTGAGGTCGTGGTCGGCAACCAGCTCTGCGGACAGCTCGCGCGTCAGGGCGGCATGAGCGCGGAGGAAACGGATCCACGCTTCCAGCCGCGACGTGTCCGGAATCGCCTCAGCGCGGACCGTCATGCCTCAACTGTAGTGGTCTCCTCCGCAAGTGCGCGACGGAGGACGTCGCGGAGCGCGCGCTGGTCGGCGTCGGACAGCGAGGAAATCGCGGCCGGAGGCTCGCTCAAGAGCTCGATCACGCGTGCGCGCACCTCGGTCCCCTCCTGGGTCAGAACGAGCGTCTTCACCCGCCGGTCCTCCGCGCCCGACCGGCGCTCGACGAGCCCGCGCGACTCGAGGCGATCGATGATCCCGGTCACGTTCGAGGCGTGGCAGTAGAGCGCGTCGGCGAGCGCGTTCATGGCCAGCGGCTGCTCCGGGTCGAGTCGGCGCAGGGCGTGGCCTTGGACGGGGGTGAGGTCGAGCTCCGCGAGCCTGGCGCTCAGCACGCCGTGCTTCGCCTTGGCCACACGGAAGAGCAGCTCCCAGGCCTCCTCCGCCACGCTCGTCCTGGGCTCCGTCTCTAACATCATTCTAGCCATGATACTTGACGAAGTAAATACTTGACAAGCTCAAGGTTCTCGGTAGCCTGACACGATGCGCGACGAGCACGGCATCCAGGCCACCGGCCTCGCGCGGGAGTTCAAGGGCGGGATCCGGGCCGTCGACGGCATCGACCTCGCGGTGGCCCCGGGAGAGATCTTCGGCTTCCTCGGCCCGAACGGGGCCGGCAAGTCCACCACCGTGCACATGCTGACGACGCTGCTGCCCCCGAGCGCCGGCACGGCGCGCGTCGCCGGGTTCGACGTCATCCACGAGGGAGCGCAGGTCCGCGCGGCGATCGGCGCGGCGCTGCAGGAAGCCGCGCTCGACCCGCTCCTGTCCGGGCGCGAGCACCTGCGGCTGCAGACGGCGCTGCACGGGATGCCGAAGGCCGAGCGGACGAAGCGGAGCCAGGAGCTGCTCGAGCGCGTGGGCCTGACGGAGGCGGCCGACCGCAAGGTGAAGACCTACTCGGGCGGGATGAAGCGCCGGCTCGACCTCGCCCTCGCACTCGTGCACGACCCGAGCATCCTCTTCCTGGATGAGCCGACGACGGGCCTCGACCCGCAGAGCCGCAACGCCCTGTGGTCCGAGGTCGCCCGGCTCGCGCGCGAGGACGGGGTGACGGTATTCCTCACGACGCAGTACCTCGAGGAGGCCGACGTGCTCGCCGACTGCGTCGGGATCATCGACCACGGCCGCATCGTCGCCGAGGGGACGCCCACGGCCCTCAAGGCCGAGATCGGCCGCCCGAGCGTGGAGGCGATCCCCGCCGATCCGGCCGACCTGCCGGCCGTCGCGCGGACGCTGGTGCGCTTTGGAGCCCCGGTTCCCGGCTCGCCGAAGGGCGCTTCGGTGCGCCTCGACGGTGGGGAGGAGGCGCTCGCGGACGTCGTCCGCGCGCTCGATGCGGAGGGGCTCCACCTGCAGCACCTGCAGCTGCATGCGCCCACCCTCGACGACGTCTTCCTCGCGAAGACCGGGCGCTCGCTCGAAGGCGCCGGCGACGACGAGCTCGACGTCGAGCCGGAGCCCGTCCCGGCGTGAGCGAGAACCCGCTCCTTCTCCAGGTCGTCCACCTCGGGCGCCGCTCAGTCGTGCGGACGCTGAGGCAGCCGCTCAACGTTGTCCCCTCGTTCGTCTTCCCGCTGATCCTGCTCGCCGTGAACGTCGGCGGCCTTGCGTCAGCCGCCCGCATTCCCGGCTTTCCCGCGGACGACTACCTCGACTTCGCGCTCGCGTTCACGTTCATGCAGGGCGCACTCTTCGCCACCACGAACGCGGGCACCGACCTCGCGCGCGACATCCAGACGGGCTTCCTCAACCGTCTCGCGCTCACTCCAATGCGGGGCGCCGCGCTGCTCCTCGGCCAGCTCGCCGGCGTCATCGCGCTCGCGCTCCTCCAGGCCACGCTCTACATCGCCGTTGGGCTGATCGCGGGCGTGCGCCCCGAGAGCGGCATCCTCGGGCTCTTCGCGATCGTCTTCCTCGGCGTCCTCATCGCCCTCGGCTTCGGCGCGATCGGCGCGTTCCTCGCGCTCCGCACGGGCTCGGGCGAGGCGATCCAGGCGCTCTTCCCGCTCTTCTTCGTCTTCCTCTTCCTCTCGTCCATGAACTTGCCGCGGAATCTGATCGAGATCGAGTGGTTCAGGACCGTGGCGACCATCAACCCGGTCTCGTACCTGATCGAAGGGATCCGGAGCCTGATCATCACGGGCTGGGACGCAGAGGCACTCGCACTCGGCTTCGGGCTGGCCGGGGGGATCGCAGCACTCGGCCTGGCGGCCGCGAGCGTGGCTCTGAAGGGAAGGCTGGCCCGGTCGTGAGGAGCTTCACCGCCGTCGCACTCGCGGTTGCGTGGCGCGGCATTCACAACGCGTTCACGAACCCGTCCATCCTCGTCCCGTCGCTGCTCTTCCCGCTCTTCTTCTTCACCGCGTTCGCGGGCGGCCTCTCCCGCGTGGGCGATGTCCCTGGGTTCGACTTCCCCGCCGGCTACACAGCCTTCCAGTTCGTGTTTGTCTTCCTGCAGTCGGCCGCGTTCGGCGGGATCTTCAACGGCTTCGCCATCGCGAGGGACTTCGAGAGCGGCTTCGCGCGCCGACTCCTCCTGGCTGCGCCCCGGCGAACCGGGATCATCGCCGGGTACGCACTCGTCGCCCTCGTGCGCTGGGCGGCGACCGCGTCGGTCGTGTTCGTCGTCGCGCTCCTCTCCGGGATGGAGGTGCTCGGCGACCCGGCCGAGCTCTTCGCGCTCGTGCTCCTCGGGCTCCTGGTGAACGTCGCCGCGGTGCTCTGGGCGGCAGGGATCGCCATGCGCTTCCGCACGTTGCAAGCGGGGCCGCTCATGCAGGTACCTGTCTTCCTCACCCTCTTCCTCGCGCCCGTGTACGTTCCGCTCGACCTGCTCGACGGCTGGATCCATGCGGTCGCCTCGGTGAACCCCGCCACGTTCCTGCTCGAGGCGGGCCGCGGCCTCTTCGCGGGCGAGCCCACTGAGGTCGGCGCGGCGTTCGCGATCGCCCTCGGCGCCGTCGCCGTGCTCACGTTGTGGGCGCTACGCGGCTTGAAGAGCGCCGAGTCGGCCGGCTAGGAGGCTTCCTAGCGGACGCCGGCGGCGCGGCGGAGCAGCCGCGCGGGGACGCGGCGCCCGGCCGCGAAATCCTCCGTCGCCCGGCGGGTCGCCTCGCTGAGCGGCTGGCATCCGTGCTCGGGCATCAGCTCGCGCCGGCGGTCCCAGACCCAGAGGAAGCGGTCGGGGTACGTCGCGCCCGGGCACACCTCGTCGAGGCCCTCCGCCTTGATCGCCTCGATGGTCGGGACGTAGACGTCCGCGTACCAGCTGCGGGCGATCTCGGCCTGCGGAAGGACGCGCCCCGCGTCCCTCATCATGTGGTAGCCGTGGAGCTGCACGGTCTCGAGGAGCTCGATGTAGCCGACCGGCCTGCTGAAGCGCATGCGCACCTTGGGATGGGCCTCCGCGAGGCCGCTCGACTCCATAAAGATCCGCTCCTGCTCAGCGTGGATCAGCTCGACGATGTCGGCGTCGGCCGGGAGGTGCCAGCGCGCCTCGAGCTCGGTAACCTCGGCGTCGATGGTCTCCATCCCGTTCTGGCGCGTGAGCGCGACGCGGTGGTGGCCGTCGATGACGAAGTACACGTCGCCCAGCTGGTAGACGACGATCGGCGGGAACGCGGTGTCGGGGAACGCCCGCTCGACCTGCTGCCACCGGTCCCGGATACCGGCGCGCCGGGGACGGAAGTCGCGGTCGAAGTCGCCGCCGCGACTGTCGGTCCCGACGACCTGGCGAAGAGGAATCGGCCTCAGGCCGACGTAGCGGCGCGCGAACGGCCGTAGCCGGCGCGTCGCCTCGTCGAGCGGCAGCAGCTCGCTCGGACGCTCCCGTCCGAGGACCCGCGCGAGCCGCGCGTACGCGTTCCGTCGTCGTGCTCGGTCGAAGGTGGTGGTCATGTCCGGTCCAACGCCTGGGCCGGGCCGTTTAGTCCGGCGCGAGGCCCTTCTGGCGCAGCTCCTCCAGGGCCCGCTCGCTCTTCTCGAGCGCGGCCAGCCCCATGCCCTGGGCGACCGCGGGCACCTTCGTGAATTGGATGTCGCGGTAGTCGACGATCTCGACGCGGTTGCCCCAGGGGTCACGAAAGTCGAGCCCGCGGCCGGGGAGGATCTCGACGCCCGCCTCCTCGAGGGCGGCCCGCACGGCCTCCTTGTCGTCGACCACCAGCCCGAAATGGCGATGGTCGTCTTCGGCCTGCTTCCGGCCCTCGCTCAGTGCCAGGAACTGGTCGCCCATGTCGACGAACGCCATCCCCGGCACGCGGCCGCGCAGCTCGAACGCGAAGAAGCGGCCGTAGAAGGCGAGCGCCTCGTCGACGTCGCCGACCTCGAGGGCGACGTGGTTGATTCCCACGAGGCGTGCGCGGCCGGTCATGCGGATAGCGTGGGAAGGGACATGCCCAAGGCGCCAGAAACAGTAGCCAGTCGGGTTTTTGAGAATTTGATGAAAACTCTCCCGCCCTTCAACACGGCTACCGATTAGCTCTACAGTGATTGGGTTGTCGACCATCGCCCGGATCGTCGTCGGTCTCGTGCTGCTCTGGGCCGCGGCTGCGAAGCTGCGCCGTCGGGACGATCTGCCCGACTGGCTGACGACGTACGGCGTGCCCCGGCAGCATGCCCGCCAGGTGGGGTACGGGGTGATGGCGGCCGAGGCGATCGTCGGCTTCCTCGTCCTCTTCGGGATCGCGCTGCCGGCCAGCGCATACGCGGCGATCGCGCTCGGACTCGTCTTCGTCGCCGCCCTCGCGCAGGCGCGCCTTCGCGGCATCGAGCGCCTGCGGTGCGGGTGCTTCGGCGCCTCCGAAGGGCGGACGACCAATCTTCTCCTGCGCGCGACAGGATTCACGGTCCTCGCGCTCGTGGCCGCGTTCGGAATCGGTGTCGACGTGTCCGCCTCCGGCAACACGGTCGTTGCCGTCGTCCTCGTGCTCCTCTCGCTCGCCGTCATCGGGCTGACGCTGCTCGTGCTCGCCCTCTACCGCCAGGTCGGGGTGCTCACGCTCAGGATCGGCCCGCGCGTCCCCTTCGAGCTCGCCGAGGAGGGGCCCGAGGTGGGCCGGCCGGCGCCGTCGCTCGACGGCCTCCGCGGGCGCAGGAACGAGGTCGTCTTCTTCTTCTCCTCGACCTGCCGGCTCTGCCGCCAGCTGAGCGCGGGAGTCGCCGCGCTCGCCGGCCAGGGGCTGACGGTGCTCGTCGTCGAGGAGGAGCAGGACGAGGCGGCGTTCGCCCGCTGGAACGTGCCGGGCACGCCGTTCGTCGTGCACGTGGTCGACGGCGTCGTGGCGGCGAAGGGCACCGTGAACACGCTCGAGGAGCTCGAGTCGCTCCTCGACACCGGCCGCGCCAGGATCCATGCAGCCGCCTGACGCGCGGGCGGCCGCGCTCGACCGCCAGGCCGAGCGGCTGTCGGCCAAGCTCGCCGAGTCGACGACGCGGCTCTCCTTCCTCGGCAGGCTGGGCGCGGCTGCGCTCGCCGTCGTCGGCGGCTCCGCGGTCGCCGCTGCGGTGAAGCCCGACGAGGCCGATGCCTTTCACTTCTGTGGGCACATCTGGACGACGGGCTCCTGCCCGAGCCCCTACCCGCCGCTTTCCCGCATCGACCGTAAGGGCTATCCCCTCCATCCGCAGTCGGGGCGCCCGATCGACAACCTCGGCCGCCTCGTCGACTCGGCCGGCTACGCGCTCGACGGGAACGGGGACCGCCTGCGTGGGCCGGACGGGAAGGTGCTGCCGCCGTCGCCGCGGACGCGCGTCTGCGAGGACTGGACGGCGGAGGTGAAGGGCCTCAAGGACCTGCGCGTCCAGGGCTCGTGGTTCCGCTGCTGCGGCGGGCAGATCCGCAAGCTCGTCGACTGCTGCTCCTTCAGCCGCCGCCGAATCAACGGCGACGCCTCGCTCACCGGCTACTGTTGGGGCGGGCGCCGCGTCTACTGCGTCATGTACTACGACACCGGGCTGCCGTGCTGATCGAGACCGGCGTCGCGCTCGCCGCGCTGATGGCGGGTGTCTCCGGCGCCTGGTCGCCCTGAGGGCTCTCGATGCTCGAAACCTTCACTCCCGCCGTGTGCGGGAGCCGCAAACGCCAGCTGATCGCCCAGGCCCTCTTCACGGTGGCGGCTGTTGCGACGTCGGCGGCCCTCGGCCTCGCGCTCGGCTTCGCCGGGGACGTCCTCGGCGGCAGCCAGGCGGTTCTCGCCGCTGCCGCGCTCGCATTGGTCGCCGCCGCGCGCGAGCTCGGGCTCGTGCGCTTCCCGCTCCCGCAGGCTCGTCGCCAGGTGCCGGAGCGCTGGCGCTTCGAGCTACCGCTGACCGTGTGGGCGACCGGCTACGGGGCGGGCCTCGGCGCCGGTTTCTTCACCTTCCAGCCGGTCTCGACCTTCTGGGTCGCGTGCGCGGGCGCCCTCGCCCTCGCCCGGCCGCTCCCGGCGGCGCTCTGCCTGTCTCTCTACGGCGCCGGCCGCGCCGCCATGGTCATCTGGCCGCGCCGCCGCGCCGGCGACCCGACCGCCGCGGTCGAGCGGCTGACCCGGCGCCGCGGGGCGCTTCTGCGGGCGAACGCCGTCGCGCTGGTCGCCTGCGCCGTCCTCCTCGCGGTCGCCCCGGCGGCGGGCGGCGCGCTCGTCGCGCGGTCGGCGCTCGACCCGAGCGTCAGCGGAGCGAACCTGGCGTTCGCCACGAAGAGCGGAAACGTGGTCGTCCGGCCCGCGTCCGGCGGGGACGTGACGTTCCCGGACGCGACACAGCCGGCGCTCTCGGGCCAGCATCTCGCCTATGTCGACGGCCAGGGGATCAGGGTCGTCCGCTGGGGGGACGGCACCGAGGTGGCGCGGATCAACGGTCCGGTCTCGCGCCCGGCCTTGGACTGGCCGAACCTCGCCTTCGTGCGCCGCGAGCCCGGGCATTGGCGACTGGTCGTCCGCAATCTAGTCAGTGGGCAGAGGAAGCTTCCCGCCAGGACGCGCTCCAACGTCGACCTGGGCCGCCCGTCCCTCCGCGACGGGCGCCTGGCCTGGCACGTCGTCTCGCGCACCGAGTCGAAGATCTTCGTGCGCGCGCTGGCGAGCCGGGAGCGGCGCATCATCGCCCGGACGAAGATCGGCAGGCTGGGCAACCCCTCCCTCAACCGGACTCGGATCGTGTGGGTGGACGCCCGCTCAGGAGCGACCTACCTCCGCCAGACACGGATCGGTTCGCGAACCAAGAGGGTGATCGCGAAGATCAAGAGTCGCTCGATGAGCTACTGGACGACGAGCATCTCGGCGAGGGCGACGTACTTCACGCGCTGGACGGTCAGGACGGGCGCCGCCGAGATCCACAGGCGCCCGAACTGAAAACCTTTAGCCCGCTCCCCTTTCTGAGGGACTGCATTTAGTGTGCCCGCCCGTATAGTCCGGTCTGCAGGGCGCTCCGGCGTCCTCTCGGGTAGAGGTACCAACAGGGAGAGAAAACTTGCGGCCAGTTTCATCCATTCGTCTTGTCGTGCTCGCGATCGCGGCCTTCTGCGCGCTCGCGCTCGCAGGTCCTGCCGCGGCGGAGCGGTACGTCGTCCTGTACCCGGCGCACGGCTGGGGCGCGTGGGGCGCAAGGTACGACGTCGCGAAGGCCGGCGGCTCCATCGTCGCCGCCTATCCGCAGATCGACGTCGTCATCGCGGAGTCCGAAGATCCCAACTTCGCCCAGGCGCTCGGCCGAAACCGTGGCGTCGAGGGCGTCGCCGCGGTCGGCAGCGTCACCGCCTCGGCCTCCGGCTGGGGCTGGGACGGCCACGGGCTGCCGAGCTCGCCCGTCCTGAGCGGAGACCCGTTCTCCCCGCTCCAGTGGTACGCCCAGCGGATCAAGGCGCCCGAGGCGCATCAGATCACCGGGGGCAGCCCGAAGGTGCTCGTCGGCGTCATCGACACGGGGGTGGACGCGAGCCATCCCGACCTGAACGACAACGTGGACGCGTCCCGCAGCGTGTCTTGCGTGGGCGGCGCGCCGAACCGCGACCCCGCGGCGTGGAACGACGACTCCGGCCACGGGACGAACGTCGCCGGCATCATCGCCGCCGAGGCCAACGGCCAGGGCATCGTCGGCATCGCCCCCAACGTGAAGCTCGCCGTCATCAAGGCGAGCACCCGCAACGGCACGAGCGACATCTTCCTCGCCGACGCGGTCATCTGTTCCTTCGTGTGGGCGGCGGAGCACGGTGTCGACGTGGCGAACAACAGCTATTCGGTGGATAGCGCCCTCTCCGGCGGGACGACCTCGTTCTGCCGCACGGACCCGGCGCAGCGCACGATCATCAAGGCCGTCAAGCGGGCCGTGGAGTACGCCGACGACCGTGACGTCTCCATGATCGCGTCCGCAGGGAACGACGGGCTCGACCTCGCCGATCCCGCCCTCGACGGCTGCAGCCGGCTGCCGAGCGGGCTTCCGGACGTGCTCACCGTCTCCTCGATCGGGCTCAACGACGGCCTCGCGGCCGGGCCGCCGTCCAACTACGGCCTCGGCGTTGTCGACGTGACGGCTGGCGGTGGCGACTTCATGCAGGGAACGCCTCCCGCGGGCCTGGTGCTCGGCCCGTGGCCGGCCTCGATGCAGGTGCCGCGCCTCCTGTGCGATCCCTGCCAGGGCCCGAACGCAGCCTTCTACCGCTACTTCGCGGGCACGTCGCAGGCAGCCGCGCAGGTGAGCGGCACGGCGGCGCTCGTCGTCAGCCAGTTCGGCAAGCGGAGCTGGTGGTCCTGGGGCGGGAAGATGGATCCGGACCGCGTTTCCCTCCTCCTGCGCCAGACGGCCGATCCGCTGCCCTGCCCGGCCGCCGATGCCCGCTGTGTCACGAGCGGCAACCAGAACGGCTTCTTCGGCAAGGGCGTCGTCAACGCACTCCGCGCCGTCAAGTACGACAAGCGCGACCCCTAGCTCGTAGCGCCCCGCCTCGTCGCGGCCGTCAGGCAGATCAGGCAGCTTTGACGGCCGCGATGAGCCTTTCCACCGAGTCCTTCGCGTCTCCGAAGAGCATGGCCGTGTTCGGGCGGTAGAAGAGGTCGTTGTCGATCCCGGCGAAGCCGGGGTTCATGCTGCGCTTGAGGACGACGACGTTCGCCGAGGCGTCGACGTTCAGGATCGGCATCCCGTAGAGGGGGCTCTCGGGGTCCTCGCGCGCGGCGGGGTTGGTGACGTCGTTCGCGCCGATGACGAGCGCCACGTCTGTGCGTGGAAACTCCGGGTTGATGTCCTCCATGTCGTAGAGCTGCGGGTAGGGTACGTTCGCCTCTGCGAGGAGGACGTTCATGTGCCCAGGCATGCGGCCGGCGACCGGATGGATGGCGTACTTCACGTCGACGCCGCGCTTCTCCAGCAGGTCGGCCAGCTCGCGGACCCCGTGCTGGGCCTGCGCGACGGCGAGCCCGTAGCCCGGGACGATGACGACGCGGTTCGCATACGCGAGCATGACCGCGCAGTCCTCGGCCGAGACCTCCCGGTAGCTGGCCGCCTCGGCGTCGCCCGCCGTCGCCGCGCCCGCCGCGACCGGGGCGCCGAAGGCGCCGAAGAGGACGTTGGCGAGCGAGCGGTTCATCGCACGCCCCATGAGAATCGTGAGCAGCGTCCCCGAGGCGCCGACGAGGGTGCCGCCGATGATCAGCGCGGTGTTTTCGAGCACGAAGCCGGTCGAGGCGGCCGCGAGGCCCGTGAAGGCGTTTAGGAGCGAGATGACGACCGGCATGTCGGCTCCGCCGATGGGGAGGACGAGCAGGACGCCGAAGAGGAGCGCCCCGAGCAGCAGCACGACCGCCCAGACGCCCGCCTCCGTGGAGCCGGCGAGCACGCCGACGCCGAGCAGGGCGGCGAAGAGGAGGCCGTTCACGATCTGCTGGCCCTCGAAGACGATCGGGCGCCCGGGCAGGAGCTCCTGCAGCTTCCCGAACGCGACGAGGCTGCCCGAGAAGCTGATCGAGCCGATCAGGGCCGAGAAGAGCATCGCCCCGATGTGCTCCGGGAGGACGTGCCCGGCCGCCGGCGCGAGCCGGTGGAACTCCGCCGCGGCGATCAGTGCCGCCGCGCCGCCGCCGACGCCGTTGAACAGGGCCACCATCTGCGGCATTGCGGTCATCCTCACCATGCGGGCCGAGGCGACCCCGATCACCGCCCCGACCGCGACCCCGGCAACGATCAGCCAGTAGGTGTCGATCTCCGGGCTGATGAGCGTGAACACGATCGCAATCGCCATCCCGACGGCCGCGACGACGTTCCCGGAGCGGGCCGTCCCGGGCGACGAGAGCCGCTTGATGCCCACGATGAGACAGACGCCTGCGACGAGGTAGGCGAAATTGATGGTGGTCTGCGAGACCGCGAGGATCACTCCGGCTCCTCGGGCCGCTCCGGCCGCCGCTTGAACATCTCCAGCATCCGGTCGGTCACGAGGAAGCCCCCGACGACGTTGATCGTCGCGAAGACGACGGCCACGAACGCGAGCGCCTGCTCGAGCGTCGAGTCCGCCGAGCCCGCGATCAGCATCGCGCCCACGAGGACGATCCCGTGGATGGCGTTCGTCCCGGACATGAGCGGCGTGTGCAGGAGCGCGGGTACCCGCGAGATCAGCTCGATGCCGAGGAAGGCGGACAGGACGAAGACGGTGATGCTCGAGAGGAGCGCCTGGCTCACTCGGCCGGCTCCTTCGTCACCTTGCCGCCGTGCGCGACGCAGGTGTCACGCACGATCTCGTCCTCGAAGTCCAGCTCGAGAGCGCCGTCCTTGACGACGAGCGCCAGGAAGGCCTGGACGTTTCGGGAGTACATCTGGCTCGCGTGGACCGGCATCGTCGCGGGGACGTTCGTGATGCCGACGATGGTGACGCCGTCCACGACGACGGTTTCGCCGGGCTTCGTCACTGCGCAGTTGCCCCCCGCCTCGGCCGCGAGGTCGACGATCACGGAGCCGGCGCGCATCCCATCGACGGCGCTCTCGGTGATCAGCTCGGGCGCCGGCCGGCCTGGAATGAGCGCGGTCGTGATCACCGCGTCCGACTCGGCCGCGTGGTGTGCGATCAGCTGCTGCTCGCGCTCGTGCTGGTCCTCGGCGAGGGCGACGGCGTAGCCGCCGACGCCCTCGGCGCCCTCGACGTCGAGCTCGAGGAAGCTCGCGCCGAGGCTCTCGACCTGCTCCTTCACCACGGGGCGGACGTCGAACGCCGACACGACCGCGCCCAGGCGCCGTGCGGTCGCGATCGCCTGCAGGCCCGCGACGCCGGCGCCGAGCACGAGCACCTTCGCCGGCGGGATCGTGCCTGCGGCGGTCGTGAGCATGGGGAAGAACTTGCCCAGGTGCTGGGCGGCGAGAATGGCGGCCTTGTAGCCCGCGACCGTGCTCTGCGAGGAGAGGGCGTCCATCGGCTGGGCCCGGGTGACGCGCGGAATCGAGTCCAAAGAGAAGGCGGTGACGCCGCGCTCAGCGAGAGCGCGAGTGAGGTCGGCGTCGACCAGCGGCTGGAGGAGCGCGAGGAGCACTTGACCCTCGCGTAGCCGGGCGATCTCCTCGGCGGACGGCTTGCGCACCTTGCAGACGACGTCCGCCTCGGCGTAGAGCTCGCCGGTGTCGACGATGCGCGCGCCGGCCTCTTCGTAGGCGGCGTCGGCGAACGTCGCGCTCTCGCCGGCGCCCCGCTCCACGAGCACGTCGACCCCGTCGCCTGCGAGCCGCCGCGCCGTATCCGGCACGACGGCGACCCGGGTTTCCCCCGGAGCAGACTCCTTGGCGACACCCACCTTCATGGTCGGGACGAGAGTCTAAGACCCCGGACATGACGAGGGCCTCGTCGTAGGGGTGCGATGGTCGTTCCGAGACAAGGACGCAGGGAGCGCCCGTAGCGAGGAGCTACGGGCGCGACCGAGGACGCAGCTCTCGGGGCGAGCGGCGCGGCCCGACGGCTCAGCGCCTCGTTGTGTCGGGGGTCTTCTAAGCTGCGGCCATGGACGGATGGCTGGAGGAGGCGCGGGGGAAGCTCGCGGACGCCGTGGGCGAGGATCTCTCGGCTTACGACCTGACCCGCGCCGACATGGACGAGCTGCTGGAGCTGGCGCGAATCGCCGCCCACGAGAGCGGTGAGCGGACGAACGCTCCGCTCCTCTGCTACCTCGTCGGCCTCGCGCACGGCCGGCACGGCGGCGACCTCGCCGATCTCGTCGACGCGACCGTCGGTACGTCCGGATAGGCATGGCGGCGCTCGAGGGGAGGACGGCGATCGTCACCGGCGCCTCGAGCGGCATCGGGCTGACCACCGCCCGTGCGCTCGCCGCCGAGGGAGCACGGCTCGCGCTCGGTGCTCGCCGAGTTGAGCGCGTAGAGCAGTCGCTGGAGGAGCTCCCCGGCGGAGGCCACTTTGCCTTCCCGCTGGACGTGACCGACGACGCGGGCGCGCAGGAGTTCGTCGCCCGCGCGGTCGAGGAGCTCGGCCGGATAGACATCCTCGTGAACAACGCAGGGTTGGCGCTCGGCCGCGGGCCCATCGCCGAGGGCTCCGACGACGACGACCGGGTCGTGTTCGAGACGAACGTGCTCGGGCTGCTCCGGATGACCCGGCTCGTGCTCCCGCACATGGAGGACTGGCGCGGCCACATCGTCAATCTGGGCTCCTGGGCCGGCCGCGAGGCGTACTCGGGCGGGGGCATGTACGTCGGCTCGAAGACGGCCGTGCTGGCGCTCACGCAGGTGCTGCGCAAGGAGCTCGTCGGCCGCATCAGGGTAACGACGGTCGACCCGGGCATGGTCGGCGACACCGAGTTCTCCGACGTCCGCTTCGGCGGGGACCGGGAAAAGAAGGACGCCGTCTACCGCGGCGTCCGCTACCTGACCCCTGACGACGTGGCCGACTGCATCCTCTGGGCCGTGACCCGGCCCGCGCACATGGTCGTCGACGAGATCGTCGTCAAGCCGCTCCAGCAGGCGAGCCAGGACGCCATCGTCCGGGAGGGGCACTAGATGGCGCTGACGATTCTCGAGGGCTCGACCTTCTGCGTCTCGGACGAGCTCGGCGACATCTCCGGACCAACGATGGGCCTCTTCGCCGACGACACGCGCTTCCTCTCCTGCTGGGTTCTCAGGATCAACGGCGCGCGGCCGCTCCAGCTCTCCTCCCGCAAGGTGGAGTACTACTCGGCGGCGTTCTTCCTCCGGAACCCGGCCGTGGGCGACCTGGCCCACGACGAGATCTCCATCGCCCGCGAGCGCTTCATCGGCGACTCAATGCAGGAGCACGTCGTCGTCTCCAACCACGCGCAGCGGCGCGTCGCCTTCGACCTCTCGCTCGAGATCGGCAACGACTTCGCCGACATCTTCGCCGTCAAGGCCTACGACTTCTCCCTCGGCGATCCCGACCACGCGGAGCCGCTGCCGGCGCCTGTCCCGCCGGTGTACGAGGCCGACGACAACCAGTTCGTCTTCGCGGTCAGCGACAACGGTTTCAACGGGCTGACGCAGGTCGTCCTCTCCGAGCGGGGCGAGGCCGACGGGTCCACGGTGACCTACCGGATCGAGCTCGAGCCACGCGAGACGTGGCGGCTGCGAGCCGACGTCATCCCTGCCACCGACGGGCTGCGGACGGCGGTGCATCTCGCCGAGCGGCGCTTCGGCGAGGAGCTCGCGCGGGTCCGCGCGTCGCTCGCGGCCTGGCGACTGCGCGTCCCGCAGCTGCGGGCTTCCTGGGACGACCTGGGCCAGTCGTTCCGCCAGTCGGTCGCCGACCTCTCCTCGCTGCGCATGGACGAGGATCCCCGCGTGCCGGGCCAGCTGCCCGCCGCGGGGATGCCCTGGTTCATGACCGTCTTCGGCCGGGACACGCTGATCACCTGCCTGCAGACGCTCCTCTTCGGCCCCGAGCTGGCACAGAACGCGCTCGCCGTCCTCGCCGAGCTCCAGGCCCGCGACGACGACCCAGAGTGTGACGCCGAGCCGGGCAAGATCGTGCACGAGGTGCGTCACGGCAAGGGCGCCGAGGCCTGGTTCGCACGCTACTACGGCACCGTCGACGCGACGCCGCTCTTCCTCGTCCTGCTCTCCGAGGCGTGGCGCTGGACCGACGACGCCGGCCTCGTCCGCGACCTGCGCGAGCCGGCGCTCCGGGCGCTCGAGTGGATCGACGCGGAAGGGGATCTCGACGGCGACGGGTTCGTCGAGTACCGGCGACGCTCGGAGCGAGGGCTCGTCAATCAGTCCTGGAAGGACTCCGGCGACTCACAGCTCTTTCGCGACGGACGGCCGGCGAGCGTGCCGATCGCCCCCTGCGAGGTGCAGGGCTACGTCTACGACGCGAAGCAGAGGGTGGCCGAGCTCGCGCGGGAGGTCTGGCGCGAGCGGGAGCTGGCCGATCGCCTCGAGCGGGAGGCCGCCGAGCTCCGCGACCGCTTCGACGAGGCGTTCTGGTGTGAGGCGCGCGGCGGGTACTACGCGCTCGCGCTCGACGGGGAGAAGCAGCGCGTCGACTCGCTCACCTCCAACATCGGTCACCTGCTCTGGAGCGGGATCGTCCCGGACGGGCGCGTGGACGCGATCGTCGACCAGCTCATGGGAGAGGAGCTGTGGTCGGGCTGGGGCGTGCGCACGATGTCCTCCGGCGACGCCGGCTTCAACCCGCTCGCCTACCACAACGGCACCGTCTGGCCGCACGACAACTCCCTGATCGCCTGGGGCCTCGCGCGCTACGGCCGCTGGGCGGAGGCGCAGCGGATCGTCCGGCGGCTGCTCAACGCCTCCTCCTACTTCGACCACCAGCTGCCGGAGGTATTTGCCGGCTTCGCGCGCACCGATACGCCGTTCCCGATCCCGTACCCGACGGCGGCCAGGCCGCAGGCGTGGGCGGCGGGCACGCCGGTGCTGCTCCTCCAGCTCCTGCTGGGGCTCGTCCCCGATCGACGCCGGCACGTGCTCGGCACGACCGCCCCGCCCGACATCCCCTCCTGGGCGGGCTCGGTCCGGCTGACCGGCGTGCGGGCGTTCGACAAGGCCTGGGACGTGCAGCTTCAGGACGGGCGTGTCACGATCGAGCAAGCGTGAGGATCGCAATCCTCTCTCCGGTCTGGTTTCCGGTTCCGCCGTCGGGCTACGGCGGGATCGAATGGGTCGTGTCGCTGCTCGCCGACGGCCTCGTCGACGCGGGGCACGACGTCTGCCTGTTCGCCTCGGGCGACTCGACGTCGAAGGCCGAGGTCGTCTCCCTGTTCCCCGACGCACCCTCGGCCGACATCGGCAAGACGTCCACCGAGCTTCGCCACGCCCTCTCCTGCTTCGAGCGGGCGGCCGAGTTCGACATCGTCAACGACCACTCCGGCCCGCTCGCCGCCGCTCTCGGCGGAGCCATCGAGACGCCGGTCGTTCACACCGTCCACGGTCCGCTCGTCGGCCGCGACGGCGAGCTCTACGCCTCGCTCGCCCGCGTCGCGCCCGGCGTGGGGCTGATCTCGGTGGCGATGAACCAGCGCAAGCCACAGCCGGACCTGCCCTGGGTCGCGAACTGCCACAACGCCCTCGACCTCGCCGCGTATCCCGCCCATACGGAGCGGGGCGAGTACCTCCTCTTCCTCGGGCGCATGAGCGCGGACAAGGGTTGTCACCGAGCCGTGGAGGTCGCCCGGGAGGCCGGCCTGCCGCTCCGGATCGCCGGGAAGATGAGGGAGCCGGCCGAGCAGGAGTACTTCGAGTCCTACGTCGCGCCGTATCTCGGCAACGGGATCGAGTACCTCGGCGAGACGAGCCACGCCAAGAAGGTCGCGCTGCTCCAGAACGCCCGTGCCACGCTCTTCCCCATCGAGTGGGAAGAGCCGTTCGGCCTGGTCATGATCGAGTCGATGGCGTGCGGGACGCCGGTGATCGCGACCCGGTGGGGAGCAGTCCCCGAGGTGATCGAGCACGGCCGCTCGGGGATCATCGTGGACGACTACCGCAAGATGGCAGACGCGCTCGCGGACGCGGACGAGCTCGAGCCCTCTGAGTGCCGGCGGTCGGTCGAGGAGCGCTTCTCGGCCGAGCGCATGGTGCGGGACTACGAGGCGGCGTACGCGGCCGCGGTCGAGGGAACCCGCGCGCCCACCCCGGTGTAGCGACCGGTGTGGGCCGGGCTCTTCTCCTTTTCGCGCTGACCGCGCTGCTCGCCGCCTCGTGCGGGGACGAGCCCGAGACCGCGCCGACCGGGCGGCTCGTCGTCGCCGACGACGGCGACCTCTACATCGTCGAGGCGGACGGATCCGGTAGGCGTGCGCTGGTCGAGGCGCCGGGCCCGCAGCTGGACGCCGACTGGTCGCCGGACGGGACCCGCATCGTCTATCGCGATTCCCGGCACGGCCTCAACGTCGACGACGAGATCTACGTCGCCTCGGTCGTCGGCTCGAGCCAGAAGAACCTCACGAGGAACCCCGCGGGCGACTGGTCGCCGGCGTGGTCTCCCGACGGCAAGTCCATCGCGTTCGCGTCGGACCGGGAGGGCGAGCTACGGATCTTCGTCATGGCCGCTGACGGGTCGGGCCTGAGACGGGTCACGGAGATCTGGGGCGAGTACCCGGCGTGGTCTCCCGACGGCGAGCGGCTCGCGTTCGCCTCGTACGCGGGCGGCACGGGGCCGACCGGCGATCCGAACTACGACCTCTTCCTGGTGAATGCAGACGGGAGCGGCCTGCAACGGCTCACGGAGTCGCCCGCCTACGACATGTACCCGACGTGGTCGCCCGACGGGACGAGGATCGCGTTCGAGTCGACCCGTGCGACGCCGGCGGACTTCGAGGCTCCGGCGCGCGACCTGGAGCGGACGGCCGATTTCGATCTCTTCGTGGTCGCTGCGGACGGCTCCGGAGAGCCGTTGAACCTCACCCGGGACGTCGACCGCCTGCAGAAGTTCCCTGACTGGTCGCCCGATGGGCGCTGGCTCGCGGTGGACGAGGAGGGCGTCGTCGCGTTCGTCCCCGCGGACGGCGAGGGCGCGATTGTGCGGCTGGAGGGGAGCGCGCTCCGCGGCGGCTTCCCCGCCTGGGCGCCTGCGCGCTAGGCCGTTCGCGTGCCCGAGCCGACCGCCGCGAGCGCCTGCTCCAGGTCGACGACGAGGTCGTTTGCCGATTCGAGCCCGACCGAGAGGCGGATCAGGTTGGCCGGCACCGCGAAGGGCGCATCCGCAGTCGAGGCGTGGGTCATCGCTACGGGAACCTCGATCAGGCTCTCGACTCCGCCGAGGCTCTCGGCGAGGGTCCACACCTTCGTCCGGGTGACGAGCGCGGCGGCCTCCTCGGCGCTACCGACCAGGAAGGAGATCATCCCGCCGAAGTCGCGCATCTCCCGGGCGGCCACCTCGTGGCCTGGGTGGTCCGGGAGGCCGGGGTAGAGGACGCGCTCGACGGCCGCGTGGTCGGTCAGGAAGGCGGCGACCGCGCGTGCGTTCTCGCAGTGCCGCTCCATGCGGATCGCCAGCGTCTTCAGGCCACGGAGCACGAGCCAGCAGTCGAAGGGCCCGGGGACGGCGCCGAGCGACTTCTGCAGGAACTTGAGGCGCTCGGCGATCGTCGGGTCGTTGGTCGCGGCGAAGCCGCCGATCACGTCGGAGTGCCCGCTCAGGTACTTCGTCGTGGAGTGGAGGACGATGTCGGCCCCCAGCTCGAGTGGAAGCTGGAGAAACGGCGTGGCGAAGGTGTTGTCGACGACGACGAGCGCCCCTGCGGCGTGCGCGGCTTCGGCTGCCTTGCGGATGTCGATCACGTTCAGGAGCGGGTTCGTGGGCGTCTCGAGCCAGACGATTCGTGTCGTCTCGTCCAGGTGCTGCTCGAGCCCCGTGTCGATCTCCCGCGCGGAGACGTAGGTGAAGCGGTAGCCCTTGGGCTCGTAGACCTGCGAGAACATCCGGTAGACGCCGCCGTAGACGTCGTTCACGCAGACGACGCGATCGCCCGGGTTGACGAGGTGCATGATCGTCGTCGTCGCGCCGAGCCCGGACGAGTACGCGAGCCCGTGGTCGGCCCCCTCGAGGGAGGCCAGGCACGTCTCGAGCGCCGTCCGCGTCGGGTTCCCCGCACGGGAGTAGTCGTAGCCCTTGTTGACGCCGACCGCGTCCTGCAGGAACGTCGACGTCTGGTAGATCGGCGTGATCACGGACCCTGTCGCCGGATCCGGCTGCTGCCCGTCGTGGATGGCCCGCGTCTCGAAGTCCACAGCCTCAGTGTATGCAGCGCGTCTCGCGTCGACATGTCCGGTACCGGTCCCCGAAGCGCCCCGCGCCACCACACCTCGGCTCCAGGCCTATCGGCCAATTGCGCCGCGTCCCCCCGCGGACGTGCCAGGGGTTTGACCCTAGACATGGCTGGATCGGACGTGGCTGTGGAAAGGCTCAGACTCCGGGGCCGGCGGCTCGGCCGTGGGCCAGGTACTCCAGGAGGTCGGCGCGGCTGAGGACGCCCACCGGCTTCCCATCTCGCGCGACCACGACCGCCGGGTTGCCGGCGGACAGGTCTGCAAAGACGGTGTCCACCGGCTCGTCGATGTCCACGGCGGGGAGCGGGGGCTCCATCGCCGCCGCGACCTCCTCGTCGAGCGCGTCGGGGCTCCGGAAGACGCGCTCGAAGAGCCCACGCTCGCGGATCGAACCGACCAGGTCGGCCAGTGAGTCCGCGCCCTCGTGCCGCACGACGGGAATCTGGGAGATCCCGTAGCGCTGCATGAGGTCGATCGCCTCGCCGACCCTCTGGTGCGACTCGAGCATGATCAGCTCGGGGACCTCCGGGTCCTGCTCGCGCTTGAAGGCGAGCACCGCGTCGATGGTCGCCGCGGGCGCGCCGCGCTCCAGGAACCCGTGCTCCATGAGCCAGTTGTCGTCGTAGAGCTTCGAGAGATAGCCGCGGCCCGAGTCCGGGATCAGCGTCACGAGGGTCGCCCCGGGACCCAGGCGCCTCGCCAGCTCGAGCATGGCCCACACCGCCGTCCCGCCCGAGCCGCCGACGAGCAGGCCCTCCTCGCGCGCGAGCCGTCGCGCCGTCCGGAAGGAATCCCCGTCGGAGACGGTCACGTACTCGTCGACGAGGCTCGGGTCGAAGGTCGTCGGCCAGAAGTCCTCCCCGATCCCCTCGACGAGGTACGGATGGACGTTGTTCGGCCGCGAGAAGATCGACCCCTCCGGGTCGGCGCCGACCACGAGGAGGTCGGGCTTCTGCTCACGCAGGTACCGCGCCACGCCGGAGATCGTGCCGCCGGTGCCGACGGAGAAGACGATCGTGTCCAGCTCGCCGCCGGTCTGCTCCCAGATCTCGGGCCCGGTGGTCTCGTAGTGGGCCTGCGGGTTCGCCTCGTTCGAGTACTGATCGGGCTTGAGGGCGCCGGGGATCTCCTCCGCCAGCCGGTCCGACACCGAGTAGTAGCTCTCGGGCGAGTCCGGCGGAACGGCCGTCGGGCAGATGACGACCTCGGCGCCGTACCCGCGGAGGAGCGCCCGCTTCTCCTCGGCGATCTTGTCGGGCATGACGAAGACGCAGCGATAGCCCTTGATCGCGGCCGCGATCGCGAGGCCGACCCCCGTGTTCCCGCTCGTCGGCTCCACGATCGTCCCGCCGGGCCGGAGCTTCCCTTCCCGCTCGGCCGCCTCGATCATCCGGAGGCCGATGCGGTCCTTCACGCTGCCGCCGGGGTTCATGTACTCGAGCTTGGCGAGAAGCGTCGCGCCCAGCTCCCGCCCTACCCGCTGGAGGCGCACGAGCGGCGTTCTCCCGACGAGGTCGAGGACAGTCGGATACTCGCCGGCCACACCGGTAGCGTATTCGACGCCTAGTGGCGGAAGTGACGGCGCGAGGTGAAGACCATGACCGCTCCCGCGGCCTCGACGGCCGCGACGACCTCCTCGTCCCGTTTCGAGCCGCCCGGCTGGACGATCCCGGTGACGCCGGCGTCGAGCGCGAGCAGAGGGCCGTCGGGGAAGGGAAAGAAAGCGTCCGAGGCGAGCGCGGATCCCGCGAGGTCGTGCCCGTGCTCGGCGGCCTTCTCGAGCGCGAGCCGGACGGCGTCGACTCGGCTCATCTGCCCGCCGCCGATGCCGATGGTGCGCAGGTCCTTGGCGATCACGATCGCGTTCGAGGCGACGTGCTTCGCGACACGCCAGGCGAAGAGGAGGTCGCCCCAGCCTTCCTCGTCCGGGTTGGTCTCGGTGACGACCCGCATGCCCTCGCGGTCGTCGACCTCGGCGTCCGTGTCCTGCACGAGGAAGCCGCCGAGCACCCTGCGGTAGTCGCGGTCGCCCGGCGCGGCGCCGCGGCGCTCGCGGTCGCGGAGGATGCGGAGCGCCTCCTTGCCCTGCAGAGTGGCGATCGCGTCGTCCTCGTACTCGGGCGCGATCAGCACCTCCACGAACTGCTCGGCAAGCCGGGCCGCGAGCGCCGGGGCGACCCTGCGGTTGAGCGCGACGATGCCGCCGTACGCCGACACCGGATCGGCCCCGAGCGCCTTCTCGTACGCCTCCTCGATCGTGGCCGCCACGGCGACCCCACACGGGTTCGCGTGCTTCACGATCACGCACGCGGGGAGCGTGAACTCGCGCAGGACGGCGCGGGCCGCGTCGAGGTCGTTGAGGTTGTTGAAGGAGAGCTCCCTGCCGCCGAGCTGGTCGATGCGGGAGAGGAGGTGACGGCGCACGCCGGCCTCGGCGTAGTACGCGGCCCGCTGGTGCGGGTTCTCCCCGTAGACGAGCTCGACCTCCCGCTCGAGCGAGAGGAGCAGCCGGGGCGGGAAGGTCTCCACGTCCGCGAACCAGGCGGCGATCGACGTCTCGTACGCGGCGGTGTGCGCGAAGGCCTCCGCTGCGAGCTTGCGCCGCGTGTCGAGCTGGACGCCGCCGGCCCGGAGCTCGGCGAGGATCTCCTCGTAGCGCGACGTCTCGCAGACCGGCACGACGTCGACGAAGTTCTTCGCCGCCGCGCGCAGGAGGGCCGGGCCGCCGACGTCGATCATCTCGACGGCGTCCTCCTCGCGGACGTTGCGGCGCGCGGTCACGTTCTGGAAGGGGTAGAGGTTGACGCAGACGAGGTCGAATGTGCGGATCTCGTGCTCGCGCAGCTCGTCCAGGTCAGCCTCGAGGCCGCGCCGCGCGAGGATGCCTGCGTGGATTCGCGGGTGGAGCGTCTTCACCCGCCCGCCGAGCAGCTCGGGAACGTCGGTCAGCTCCTCGACGGGAACGACGTCGATGCCGAGCTCGGCGACGTACGCGGCAGTGCCCCCGCTCGCGACGATCTCGACGCCCAGGTCCGAGAGACCGCGGGCAAAAACATCCAGCCCGGTCTTGTCGAAGACCGAAATGAGCGCGCGACCCACCTGCATGCGTGACTCAGGAGCGTAAAGCGCCGGCCAGATAGAGGCGAGCCGCCTCGGGGAGGAGGCGGTGCTCGACCTCGTGCACGCGCTCGCGCAAGGTCTGGGCCGTGTCGCCGGGGAGGACGGGGACCGGCTCCTGGAAGATGATCGGGCCGGTGTCGACGCCCTCGTCGACGAAATGGACGGTCACGCCGGTCTCGGCAACGCCCGCGGCCAGCGCGTCCTCGAGCGGGGTCGTGCCGGGGAAGGCGGGCAGGAGCGAGGGGTGGACGTTGATCGCCGTGTGGCGCCCCAGGAACTCGGACGTGAGCAGGTGCATGTAGCCCGCGCAGACGACCAGCTCGACGCCGTGCTCGGAGAGCCAGTCCGCCATGGCCTGATCGCGCTCCCCGCGCGTGGCGAAGTCCTCCAGCGCGAAGACCGCCGTCGGGATCCCCACCCGCTGGGCTCTGGTGAGCGCTCCTGCGCCGGCGACGTTCGAGGCCACCGCGCGTACGGGGAGCCCCTCGTCGATCAGCGCCTGGAGGTTCGAGCCGCGGCCGGAGACCAGGACGCCGATCACCGCACGTCGGCCCAGGAGACGCCCTCGGGGCCCTCCTCGAGACGCCCGATCACCGGGATCCCGGCGCGCTCGGCATCCCCCGCCGCCACGACCGCGCAGAAGCCGACGCCGAGGTTGAAGACCCGCCGCTGCTCATCCTCCGGAACGCCGCGGTCGTCCAGCCAGGCATAGACGGCGGGACGTTCCCAGCTCTCGGGATCGAGCAGGGCTCCGAGCCCGGCGGGAAGGACGCGGGGGAGGTTCCCCGGGAGGCCACCCCCGGTGACGTTGGCCAGCGCGCGCACGTCGCAGGTCGCGCGCAGCCGACGCACGTCCTCCAGATAGAGGCGCGTCGGCGCGAGGAGGAGATCCGGATCGAAATCCTCCTCCCCGAGCACGCTGCGCACCAGCGTGAAGCCGTTTGCATGCAGGCCCCCCGAGGGCAGGCCCAGGACGACGTCCCCCGGCCGGCAGCGCGAGCCGTCCACCAGGTCGGCGCGCCGGACGAGCCCGACCATCGTCCCTGCGAAGTCGAGCTCGCCCTCCCTGTAGATCCCGGGAAGCTCCGCCGTCTCGCCGCCGAGAATCGCGCAGCCGGCGTCCCGGCAGACGGACGCCGCGCCCGCCACCAGGTCGGCGACCTCGGCCAGGTCGAGCTCGGCAGCCGCAGCGTAGTCGAGGAAGAAGAGGGGCTCGGCGCCGACTGTGAGCAGGTCGTTGGCGCAGTGCGCCGCCAGGTCGACGCCGGCGTCGAAGAGCCGGCCTGCCCGGCGGGAGAGGATCAGCTTCGTGCCCACGCCGTCGGCCGTCGCCGCGAGCAGCCGCTCCTCGTCGAGCGCGAAGAGGCCCGCGAAGCCGCCGAGCGCGCCCTCGACCCGCCCTGTGCGGGTCGAGTCGACCGCGTCCCGAAGCCGCGCCACGACTTCCTCGGCCTTTGCCAGCGAAACGCCCGCTTCCCCGTAGGAGGTCACAGGAGCACCTCGGCGACGAGTTCGGGCCGCCCTTCGGGACCGCCGCCGTCGAAGCGGACGAGGGTGTCGCCGACGAGGACGTCGCAGTCGAGGCGGTCGACGCCGAGGATCTCGGAGAGCGCCACCGCCTTCTCCTCCGGATCCTGTGCGCGCAGGTGGAGCTCGCCGAGCCGCAGCTCGTCCGCATGGGCGATCAGCTCGTCGATCCAGTCGCGTGGCGGATGGATCTCCAGCCGGTAGCCGGCCTCCGTGGCGATGAAGGTGCGCTTGCCCGGGTGATCCTGGATCTTCAGGCCGAGGTCGGCGGCCCGCTCGAGCGCCTCGGTGTAACCCTCGTCGTCGAGCGCCACCCCGATGTGGTCGACGCGCGGGTGCTCCCAGTGGCCGGGCTGCAGGACGACGTTGACCGCTCCGCGCGCGAGCTCGACGAGCCGGAGGCGGAAGCCGATGGAGTCGAGCTCCTCCCACGAGGTGCCTGCCTCGAACCACTCGGAGGCCTCTCCGCGCCAGCCGTAGCGGCCCAGTAGGCCGAAGCCGAGCTTGCCGAGGTAGCGGGCCTCCAGGAGCCGAACTTTGCTCGTGACGAGGTGGTAGTGGAAGAGCTGCACCAGGCCGCGCCATCGTAACGGGCGGACCGGAACGGTCGGTTACGATGCGCGGCGACATCCCGAGGAAGGAGACGTCGATGTCGAGCACGCAACCGTCGCCGCCGCCCCCGCCGCCTCCTGCGACCGGGTACGAGCGCCAGTACTACCCGGTGCCGCCGATGGCCGCGCCCCCGGCGGAGCTCATCGTCTTCCTTCTCGCCTGGGTCGTGGCGCTCATCGTCACGGTCGCTGCCGACTCGGTCGGCTGGCCGGCGTTCCTCACGGCCACGACGGTCATCTCCGCCGCCTTCATCATCTCGCGAGGGATCGCGAAGGCCGGCAAGGTCTTCGAGGGCCGCTAGCGCGCGTTTCTGGCCCGCGGGGCGCGTTTTCGCGTTGCCTTGCCGGGATTTCCGGCGTACCGTTTGGCCTCGATGTCGAAGGGCCGGACATGCTGACGGTGCGCGACCTGGCAAGCCTGCCCGACCTTCAGCTGTCGGTTGCGGCGGGCGCCGGAGGGCTCGGGAACGAGGTGACCTGGGTGCACGTCTCCGAGCTCGCCGACCCGACCCGGTGGCTCGAGGGCGGCGAGTTCCTTCTCACCACGGGTCTCGGAGTCGGCGAGTCGCCGCCGACCCAGCGCGCCTACGTCCGCCGGCTGGCGAAGCATGGGATCGCCGGGCTCGGCTTCGGCCTCGGCTTCGGCTTCACCGCGGTGCCCGACGCGATCGCGGAGGCGGCGGAGAAGGGCTCTCTCCCCGTGCTCGCAGTGCCGTACAAGGTGCCGTTCGTCGCGATCACGAAGGCCGCCTTCACGCTTCTGGCCAACGAGCGGCTGGAGCAGCAGACGCGGGCGCTCGAGGTGCACGAGCGGCTCTCGGACGCCGTCATCCGCGGCCGGGGCGTCGAGGCCCTTCTCGGCGTCCTCTGCAGCCATCTCGCGTGCAGCCTCGCGCTCGTGGACGAGGACGGCCGGGTGGTCAGCGAGCGTCATCACCGCCGGCGCGCGACCTTCGAGGGCGCGATCGAGCTTCCGGTGATCGCCGACGGCGAGGTCGCGAAGCTGCGGGCGGCGCGCGAGGGCAAGCCCTTCGGCGAGTACGACAGGCTCGTCCTTCACCATGGCCAGACCGCGCTCGCCTTCGAGCTCTCGCGCCGCCGCGCCGTCAGCGCCGCGGAGCTGCGCCTCGCCGGCGACCTCCTCGAGGACCTCGAAGGTGAGCGGCTCGACGAGCGCGAGACGGACCGGCGCATGGCCGCCTTCGGGCTCGAGCCGGCGAGGAGCTACGCGGCCCTCCTCGCTGCGCCGCGCAACGGCCGCAGCGGCGAGCAGACCCGACGGGAAGTGGCGGAGCAGCTCGAGCGGCGCAGCGTCCGGTACCTCTCGACGGCGCGGCGAGACCGCGCGACCTTCCTGGTGGAAGCGGCCTCAGAGGACGAGGTCCTCGCGCTCGCGGAGAAGATCGTGCAGGCCGGCCCGAGCGCCAGGGTCGGCGTGGGCAGGCCGGCGCTCGGCCGGGCGCTCGGCCGGAGCCTGCTGGAGGCCCGCGCCGCGCTGGACGTCTCGCGCGGCAACGTCGCCTCCTACCGCGACCTTGGCTCGCTGGAGCTCCTGCTCAGCCTGCCCGATGCGGCGCTCGAAGCCTTTGTCGACCGCGTGCTCGGCCGTGCCGCGGACAGCGAGCGACTAATGAGCTCCCTGGCGGCGCTGCTCGACTCGGGCTGCCGCTGGAGCGACGCCGCCGAAGCGCTCGGCGTGCACAGGCACACGCTCCGCTACCGCATGGAGCGCCTGCGCGAGCAGACGGGTCGCCACCCAGACGACCCGAGCGAGCGCATGGAGCTGTGGTTAGCCGTCAAGGCCCGGCAGGCGCTCGCCGCCAGGCACGCAGTCTCGCCTTAGGCGCTCTTAGGATCCTGCAAGCCTCCGCATCTGCTCGGCGAGCTCGCGGGCGCCGTCGTCGTCACCGGCCTCCTCGAGCGCGTAGATGCGGCTGAGCAGCGTCCGGGCGCGCTCCCGGCTGAGGCCGTGCGCGAGGTGCTCGCGCCAGAGCTCCTCCATCTCCACGGATACGGGCGTGCCCGGCCGCGGCTCGGCCTCCTCTAGCTCTTCGTCGGGCCGGCCGCGGGCTGCCAGCGCCGCCAGGAGCCCAAGCAGCGCGGCGAGCGGAAGCCAGGCCAGGAGCTGCGTCACGAGCGTGACCGCGCGGTCCTCTGGCGAGTAGTCGAAGCCGAGCTCCTCGCGGCGGCCGACCTCTCCCGCAGCCGCGATCCAGATCGCGAGGACGACCACGAGGCAGGCCAGAGCGGCCTGCGCTCCCGCCAGCAGGGCAACTCCGACGCGAGCCGGGTCGGCGAGGCCGGCGAGCCGGCCGGGCGGCTCCCTAGCTCCGAGCAGGACCGCGATCGCGGCCAGCGCGAAAACTGCGGTCGGAAGCGGGCGAAAGTCCCAGAGGGCGGCGCCGGCACGCTCGGGAGCGGAAAGCCCCTCCAGGTCGACGGCGAAGCGGGCCCGCAGCGACCAGGCGGTCTCGGCGCTCGCCGCCAGCGCCCCGGCTGCTCCGCCTGCGAGGAGCAGGTCTCCGCGCCTCATGACCCCAGCATCCCGTGTGCGCTTTGTCCGTGCAAATCGCTGCGTTACACTCGCTCGCACGAGTGAGCGAGACGGGAATCACCCTCGAGGGCGTCAGCAAGCGCTTCGGCAGCGTCGAGGCGGTGAAGACCGTCTCGCTGGAGATCCGGGAAGGCGAGTTCTTCTCGCTGCTCGGGCCGAGCGGCTGTGGCAAGACGACGAGCCTCCGCATGATCGGCGGCTTCGAGCAGCCCGACGAAGGGCGGATCCTGCTTCGCGGCGTCGACGTGACCGGGGTGCCGCCCAACCACCGCAACGTGAACATGGTCTTCCAGCACTACGCCCTCTTCCCGCACATGTCGATCCGGGACAACATCGCGTTCGGGATGCGCCTGAAGCGCGTCGACAAGGCGGAACAGCGGGAGCGGGTCGCGGACATGCTCCGCATCGTCCGCCTCGAAGGCTTCGAGAAGCGCAGGCCGGGGCAGCTCTCCGGCGGCCAGCAACAGCGTGTCGCCCTCGCCCGCGCTCTCGTGAACCGGCCCGCCGCGCTTCTCCTGGACGAGCCGCTCGGCGCCCTGGACGTGAAGCTGCGAAAGCAGATGCAGCTCGAGCTCAAGCGCATCCAGGCGGAGCTCGGGACGACCTTCGTGTACGTGACGCACGACCAGGAGGAAGCCTTGGCCATGTCCGACAGGATCGCCGTCATGAACGACGGAGTCGTGGAGCAGGTCGCGCCGCCCCGGGAGCTCTACGAGCATCCCGTCACGTCGTTCTGCGCCGACTTCATCGGGTCGCTGAATGCGCTCGAGTTCCGGGTGGACGGCGTCGACGGCAGACAGCTGGTCTCGCACGTCTCCCCGACGGAGCGTTTGATCGTTGAGGCGGAGAACGGCCACGCCCGCGGGGACGAGCTCAAGCTCGCGGTCAGGCCGGAACGGATCCGCATCGATCCCTTGGGTCGGCCGGTGCCGGAGGAGGGCTCACGCCTCGAGGGCGTCGTCGCCGAGGTCATCTACCTGGGCTCGCTGACGCAGTTCCACGTCGATACGAAGGTCGGACGTGTCGTCAGCTACCGCATGAACGACGAGCCGCAGGCGGGGGTCGAGTCCGGCCGGGACGTCGTCCTCACCTGGCCGGTGCACGGGAGCTCCGTGCTCGCCGGCGCTCTCCCGACCTAGGCGCTTCCGGCCGGCGGCGCCGTCGGCTCGGTCCCGAGCCGCCGCTCGACGACGCGGCGGCCGATCTCGGCTCCGATGAGGAGGAGCACGGAGGCCGCCATGACGATGCACGCGACCGCGATCACCTGCGGAAGTAGGGTCGGGAAGCGGAGCTGGGAGAAGAGGTAGAGCGGGAAAGTGGTCGTCTGGCCGTTCACGAAATTGGCCACGACGATCTCGTCGAAGGAGAGCACGAACGCGACGATGTACGCGGAGACAAGCGCAGGGAGGAGGAGCGGCAGGGTGATCAGGCGGAAGGTCTGGAACCAGCCGGCGCCGAGGTCGCGCGCCGCCTCCTCGAGCCGGATGTCGAGGCGCTCGAGGCGGGGCACGAGGATGAGAATCGTGTATGGGATCGCCAGCACGACGTGGCCCATGACGAGCGTCGGGATCCCGAGTGGCACGCTCACCTCGTTGAAGAAGACGAGCAGGCCGATGGCGAGGGCGATGTAGGGCACGACCAGTGGGCTTAGGAGTAGCGCCGAGGCGGCGGACTTCCCGACGATTCGCCGGCGAACCAGTGCGATTGCTGCCAGGAGTCCCAGCAGGACCGCGCCGAGGCTCGCGATCGAGGCCACCTTCGCGCTCGTGACGACCGAGGCGCGCAGCTCCGGATTGGCCGCGAAGTCCTGATAGGCCTGAGTGGTGAAGCCCCGCAGCGGGAAGACCGGCAGGTTGTTGTCGTTGAACGAGAACATGAGTAGGAGGCCCAGCGGCGCGTAGAGGAAGAGCACGACGATCGCGAACCAGACGTTGAGGACGCGCTTGCCGTTGCGCGAGACAGCGATGTCCATCGCCGGGGTCGCCATCAGCCCGTCGCCACCCGCCGGACGGTGAGGAAGCGGGCGAAAATGCTCATCAGAACGGCGACGACGACGAGCAGGAAGAAGGAGAGGACGGAGCCGTTCAGCCAGTTGAGGCTCTGCCCGAACTGGTCCGCGATCGCGTTGCCGAACATCGTCCCCTCGACGCCGCCGACGAGGAGCGGTGTGAAGTACTCGCCGATCGTCGGGATGAAGACGAAGATGAAGGCGGCGATCACGCCCGGCATGGACAAGGGCAGGGTTACCTTGCGGAAGGCCTGCCAGCGACTTGCCCCCAGATCCGAAGCTGCCTCGAGTAGCCGCCGGTCGAGCGACTCGAGCGAGGCGAAGATCGGCAGCGCGACGAACGGGATGTACACGTAGATCAGGGTCAGGATCACAGCGAACTGGCTGTAGAGGAGCCAGGACACCGGTTCGTCGCGGATGCCGGTCCAGGTGAGGAACGAGTTGATGACGCCCTGGTCGCCGAGGATCACCTTCCATGCGAGCAGGCGGAGGAAGTAGCTGACGAGGAACGGCGCGAGGATCAGGAGGAGCAGCACGTACTTCCTCTTCGAGGCGATGAGCGCGATGAAGTAGGCGATCGGGTAGGCCGCGACGACGGCCACCACCGAGACGATCAGCGCCATGCGGATGCTCTTCCAGAAGAGGTCGAGGAAGGGCGAACCGTCGAGGAAGTTCTTCCAGGCGTCGAGCGTGAAGGCCTGCTCTCCCGGGAAGAAGGAGAAGACGTTGACGCTGTAGAGGAAGATGAGGACGACAGGAACGAGGAAGAAGACCCCGAGCCAGACCAACGGCGGCGCGAGCAGCGCCGTCGTGACCAGGCCCGTATGCGGCCGGGCGCTGACGCCCGGCGGGGGCGCCGTCGTCTCGATCTTCCGGGCCTCGACGGCCATCGGCGCGGCGAGCGCTCGTTCCCTCTAGGCGGCCTTCACCTCGTCCCAGCGCTGCGCGTAAGCGGCCCGGCGTTCGGTCGAGACCGGAACCGCATAGTGCGCATTCGGCTCCTGACGGGCCTCCGGGTCGTCGAGGTGGAAGACGGCCACGTAGTCCTCCGGTACGTTCGCGAGATTCACGCTCGTGTTCGCGTGGCCGTAGGCGTAGTTGTTGATGATCCACTCGGCCGAGTCGGTGCTCGACCAGGCGTCCACGAACTCATGGGCGTGGCGAAAGTTCTCCGTCTCCGCCATGAGGACGAAGCCGCAGTTCCAGCCGAGACGCCCCTCCTTCGGCTCGCTGTAGACGACGTCGAGCCCCTCGTCCTTGGCGGCGACATACGAGCCTGCCCAAGCGTAGGCGATCCAGATGTTCCCGGCCGCGATGTCCGCGTCGAGGTCGGTCTGAGAGGACCAGAAGTTACGGCAGAGGTGCTTCTTCGACATCAGAAAGTCGCGCGCCTCGTCGAGCTCCTCGTCGCTCATGTCCCACGGGTCCTCGACCCCGTTCACGTAGCCCCAGATGACGAAGTTCTCGAGCGGGCTGTCCCACCAGGAGATTTTCCCCTCGTAGCGATCGTCGTAGAAGAGCGTCCACGACTCCTCGCCGTCGGGCTCCACCTGATCCGCGCGGTAGAGCGGAGAGGAGAAACCCCAGTCGGCCGGGATGAAGTACTGCTGCCCGTCGATCTGGCCGCCGGTGACGAGCGGCTCCTCCAGGTCGGCGAAGTTCGTGATCAGCGAGGTGTCCCACGGCTGGACGACGCCCATCTCGACCCAGTTGCCGATGTAATCGACGCAGGGGTGCACCATGTCCGGGCGGTAGCCCGCCCGAACCTTGCCGAGCGCTTGGTCGTCGGAGGTCAGGAAGGTGAACTTCGGCTTCCCGCGCGTGTCGACGTACGGCTTGAGCACGCCGTTCTTGCCGCCGTAGGCGGGATACTCGTAGCCCGCCCACTCGAACACCTCGAGATCGCCCGGCTCCTCCTCGATCGGGGGCCGCTGCTCGACCTGATCGCCTTCTCCCGTCTGGCCGCCGGCCGACGGCTCGGGCGCATCCTCGGCGCCGCAGGCGGCGAGGACGCCGGTCCCCACCGTGACCGCGCCCAACCGAAGGAAATCGTCCCGACCCAGCCGACGCTCGCTCCGCTCCTCGTGCTCCGTGCCCATGACAGCCTCCTCGCGGCGCTCGGTTGACTGACCCGTCAGTCAGGCGCTAGAGATTAAGGAGTTCGGCGGACGGGGGGAATGGACACGATGGCCAACAAAGCAACTATGCCAGGGACGACGAGGCCAACGGCCAGCGCGATTCTCGCTGCCGCGAGCCGGGCGATCGTCCGGCGAGGAGCCGACGCAACCCGGATCGCCGACATCGCGGCCGAAGCCGGCACGTCCACAGGCACCGTCCACTACTACTTCGAGACCAAGGAGGACGTCCTCATCGCGGCCCTGAAGTGGGCGAACGAGCGCCCCTACCAGCGGATCGACGAGCTCCTGGGCCACGAAGCCGGCGATCTCGAGCGCCTCGGGACGCTGCTGGAGCTCTCCATCCCGTACGCCGGAGAGGCACGGGAGGAGTGGATCTTCTTCCTCGAGCTCTGGGGGTGGATCCTCCACCGGCCGGAGCTGATCGCCGACAGCGCCGCGCTCGACTCTCGTTGGCGGAGCTACTTCGTCGACATCGTGCGCTCCGGGAGCGGGAGCGGCGTCTTCCGCCCGGTAGCCCCTCCGGACGAGGTTGCCGACCGGCTCGTCGCGCTCGTCGACGGGCTCGGCCTCAAGGCCGTGCTCGGCCAACCGTGGATGACCCCCGCGCGGATGCGCGGGATCCTCCTCCGCTTCGCAGCCGGCGAGCTGCAGGTCTCGCACGAGGCGCTCGAGCGCGCCGCGACGCTCGGCTAGGAGGAGACCCAGAGCACAAGGGCACCCTGCCGATCGCCGGCGCCGATCTCGAGCCGCCAGCAGCCCGGGTTGGAGAAGAGGATGCGCGAGCCCCACTCGCGGCCCGGACGGGGCCAGGCGAGCCCGCCGCCACGGAGCTGCGGGATCACGGGTGACGGTCCGAACTCGACGGCGAGCCGGTGGCCGTTGCCGTCCACCCCGGTGAGCTCGAGGGGGCCCGGCACGAATCCGTCTGCCCGCCAGAGCACCGTGATCCGCTCGCCCGCGACCGGCGGGTAGGCCAGCCACGCAGACCAGATTCCTTCGCCGGCCGTCAGCTCCACCGCGTCGCCCGGGAGTCCTCTGGGCCGCTCGCTTCCGCAGGGCGGCGTCGGCGCCGCTCTTCCCCCGGAGGAGAGCGCAAGGCTCGCCACGGCGACGAGCAGCGCGGCGGGCCCGGCCGCGAGGAGGGCGAGCCGCCTCATGCCGGACGGTACTATCACCGCCCCGGCACGCGAGCAAGCTCCCCGAAGGAGGCCGAGCACGCTCGAAAGGCTCTTCAGCCCGCTCCGTATCGGGCCGGTCGAGCTCCCGAACCGGATCGTCTCGACAGCCCACCAGACGACTCTCGTCCACGAGAGCCTTCCGACCGAGGACTTCGTCGCGTACCACGAGGCCCGCGCGCGCGGCGGCGTGGGCTTGATCGTCCTGGAGGCGACTGCCGTGCACCCCTCTGGCCTCCTGACGCCGCACACGCTCGGCGGCTACCGGGAGGAGATCGTGCCGTCGCTGGCGCGCGTCGCCGAGGCCGTCAGGGCGCACGGGGCGCGGCTCTTCGTCCAGCTCTTCCACGGCGGCCGCGAGCAGATCTCCAGCCCTCCTCGCGCGCCTGCGCTCGCTCCCTCGGCGATTCCCAGCCTCCGCTTCCACGTGGAGCCGCGCACTCTCTCGCCGACGGAGATCGCCTCGGTGGTCGAGGGCTTCGCGGTCGCGGCGGGTCTAGCCGCCGAGGCGGGGCTCGACGGTGTCGAGATCTCGGCCGCGCACGAATACCTCGCTGCTCAGTTCTTCACACCCGCGCTGAATCGGCGCGAAGACGAGTGGGCCGAGCCGCTTCGATTCCTGCTCGAGGTGCTGGCCGCCGTACGCGACGCGGCACCGGGTCTCGCACTCGGCGTCCGCCTCTCCGCGGACTCCGAGGCCGCCGCGGAGGTCGTCGGCCCGCTGGCCGCGTCGGTTGACTACGTCAGCGTCGCCCTGGGCGCCTCCTCCACGTATCGAGGCTCGACCGGCATCGTCCCCCCGCCGCCGCTGCCGGAGAACGCGATCGCCGCGCTGACCGCGCCGTTCCGCGTAGGCCCGCCGCTTGTCGCGACGTCGCGCATCGTCGACCCGGTCGAGGCCGACCGGCTGGTCGCCTCCGAGCGCTGCGACGCCGTGGGCATGACCCGTGCCCTGATCACCGATCCGGAGCTGCCTCGCAAGGCCCGGGAGGGGCGGCTCGAGGACATCCTCCGCTGTATCGGATGCAATGCGTGCATCGCGCACTACCACGCGGGCACGCCGATCGCCTGCGCGCAGAACCCGCGGACCGGCCGCGAGCGGACGCTCGGTCCCGCGACGCGAGCGGCCGCCTCCCAGCGTGTCCTCGTGGTCGGCGGGGGGCCGGCGGGTCTCGCCGCGGCGGCCGAGGCGGGTGCGGCAGGTCACGAGGTCCTGCTCCTGGAGCGGAGCGGCCGCTTGGGCGGGCAGGTCGCCCTCGCCGGAGCGGCGCCGATGCACGCAGAGCTCGCGCGCTCGCTGGCGGACAACTACGCGAGGCTGCTCGAGGCCGCCGGCGTCGAGGTTCGCCTCGAGTCGGAGGCGGATCCCGAGAGCGTCGCCGCCCTCTCGCCGGACGCCGTCGTCGTCGCCACCGGCGCGCGACCGCACGCGCCAGATCTTCCGCTGGCCGGGGTCGAGGTCGTCCAGGCGTGGGACATGCTCCGCGGACCTCGGCCGCGCGGCCGGCGAGTGGTCGTGGCCGACTGGGGTGGAGGCCCGGCGGGCCTGGCCTGTGCGGACCTGCTCGAGGCGGCCGGGAACGACGTGACCGTGGCGGTGGGGTCGGCCGCTTTCGGAGAGACGCTCCATCAGTACCAGCGGAACCTCTACGCGGCGCGCCTCTACCGTGCCGGCGTCCGGCTCGAGCACCATCTCGAGCTCGTCGGCGCCGAGCAGGGGCGGGTGCTCTTCCGGAACCTCTTCGTGCCCGAGCTCGAGTCGGCGCTCCCGGCCGACCTCCTCGTCCTCGCGCTGGGACGCGTCCCCGACCGCGCTCTCACGGAGGCCCTTGCCGGCGCCGACGACGGGGTGTACGAAGCCGGCGACTGCCTCGGCCCGAGGGGCCTGGAGGAAGCGATTCTCGAGGGCACGCTCGCCGGTCAGGAGGCCGGCGTCCGCTCCTCGAGCCGGTAGAGCTCGGGGCGGCGGTCGCCGAAGACGTCGTTTCGCTCGTTCCAGGCCTTCTCACGAGCGCGGGCGAGGTCGCAGTCCGCGACGACGAGACCGGAGCCGAACCCCGGCGGCGGCCCGGCAAGGACCCAGCCCCACTCGTTGCAAACGACGCTGGCGCCCACCCAGTCCGCGCCGCGCTCGGGGCCGCAGCGATCGCAGACCGCCACGAAGGCGTGGTTCAGGTGCGCCGTGGCCATTGCGAGCGTCACCTCCATCGGACGCTCGTCGTTCGGTCGCGGGTAGCGAGGAAAGTTCGCCGGCAGCGCCACCAGGTCGGCGCCGGCGAGCGCAAGGCTGCGGGCGAGCTCCGGGAAGTTGAGGTCGTAGCAGACGCCGACGCCGATCCTCCCGACGGTGGTCTCCACGACCGGGGCCGGCTCCGAGCCCGGCTCGAAGAAGAGCTGCTCCCGATCCCAGAGGTGGATCTTGCGGTAGACGGCGAGCACGCCGCTCGCGTCGACCATCGCCGCCGAGTTGTAGAGGCGCCCGTCCTCGCCCAGCTCGCAGAAGCCGCCGACGACGACGGCATCGCCGGCCGCGGCCTCCTCCGACCAGCCGAGCAGGGCCGGCCCCTCGGCCGACTCGGCGCAGGAGCGCGCCTCGTCGACGGAGTCGAAGACGTACCCCGACGTGACCAGCTCGGGCAGGACGACGATCTGCGCGTCCGCCGCCACCGCCTCCCGGACTGCCGCACGCGTCAGCTCCCGGTTTGCCTCGAGATCGCCGACGGTCGGCGCGATCTGCGCGCAGGCGACGCGGACCTGGGTCATGTCGCGGCCTCGTCGTGCTCGCGGGCGAGGGCGGCGAAGCGCGCGGGACTTGCGCCCGATCCGGCGGCGAGGAGCGTCAGCACCGCCTCGCCTCGCTGCCAGGCTGCGAGGAACGTGGGCAGCTCCTTCTTGCAGGTTCCACAGCGCTCGAGCGCGAACGCGACGCCCGCGTCACCCGGCGGACTGATGGTCGCGGGAACTGCGCGGCCGAGCACATCGTCGCCGTGGCCCCGGAGCCACCCGAGGTACGCGAGTGCGCCGTCCGCCGTCTCGAAGACGAGGGTGCGCGCGACGACATGGTCGAAGGTCTTCGTCTTCCCGGAGAACTCGCGCTCGCTGCCTGTCTCGAAGCCGGACTCGTCCAGCAGCGCTTGGAGGGAGGCCGGTTTCAGCGCGTCGAAGGCGACGGCGGCTGCATCGAGGGTGCGCGCGCGGCTGTCGAGCTCCGGCAGCGCCGTTGCCCCAAGCGTCGCCGGGGGTGCCTGAGGGCCGTCCGAGCCGCACGCCGCTGCTCCCAGGACGATCACGAGCGCGAGCGGAAGGAGCTTCACAGCGCCCAGTATGGAGCGAGGGCTGCGCGGACGGAAGTAAGCTCGGCGTCGGCGTGACCCTGGTCGTCCGGGAGGTATGCGCACGGATCCTCGAGGCCGCTCTCGACGCCGAGGACGCCCGCGAGGGTCGCGTGCAGGCAGAACGCCGAGTAAGTGCGCGCGTAGCCGCCTTCCTGGGCCAGGACGATCCGTCCGCCGGAGTGGCGTTCGGCGAGGGCGCGCGTCGCCTCGCCGAGGGCGCGAAAGCCCTCCATGGACACGCACTGCCTGCCGTTCGGATCGAACTGGTTCGCGTCCTGGCCGCAGGCAACGAGGAGGAGGCCCGGATCGAAGCGGTCGACGACGGGCGTGACGATCTCCTCGAAGGCGCGCAGGTAGCCGGCGTCGCCCGTGCCGGGCGGTAGCTCGATATTGACGTTGAACCCGCTGCCGACGCCGCTCCCCAGCTCGTCCGGGGCGCCGGTCTGAGGATGGGCGTCGCTCCACGAGCCGTGCCGCATGTGCAGCGACACCGTGAGGACGTCGTCGCGTGCGTAGAAGCACTCCTGCGTCCCGTTGCCGTGATGGACGTCCCAGTCGAGGATCGCGACCCGGTCGACGCCCTGCCGGCGCGCGTGCTCGGCCGCGAGGGCGACGTTGTTGAAGAGGCAGTAGCCGTCCGCCTGAGCCGGCTGCGCGTGATGGCCTGGCGGGCGGACGAGCGCGTAGGCAACCTCGGTCTCGCCGGCGAGCACGGCGTCGCACGCGGCGAGCGTCGTGCCCGCCGCGGCCAGTGCGGCGTCCCAGGAAGCGGGCGCGACAGGCGTCGACCAGGTGAGGATGCCGCCGCCGCCCAGGCAGAAGTCCCGAATCGACTCGACGTACGCGCCGTCGTGCACGAGCCGCAGCTCCTCGGGATCCGCATGCCGGCCCTCCCGGCGTCGAATATGCCCGGCAAGCGGCCCGCGCTCCAAGAGCGCCTTCATGTTTCGGATCCGGACTGCGTTCTCGGGGTGCAGCTCCGGCTCGTCCAGGAGGGGCGAAGGCGGCTGCTCGAAGAGCCCGCTCCCAGTGTCGTGGCGCAGCGCGTCCTCGTGCCAGAAAAGATCCATCAGGCGGAGCCGGTCTCCGGTGCGGCTGTGCTTCCGAACACCGCCCGTTGCGCGGCAGCGAGCGTCACGACGCAAAGCGCCGCGGCGAGCAGGTAGGCGGCCGCGTCCCCCGCCGCCTGCGCAAGGACACCGCCGAGGGCGGCGCCGACCACGTTCGCCGGCGCCCAGGCGACGTTGAGGAGGGCGAAGCCGAAGCCCTGGTCGAGGCCGGCCTTCTCCGCGCCGTCGGAGAGCAGGGCGGTTCCGGGCACCCAGTTCACCCCGTAAGCGACGCCCGCGACGATCACGAGCAGGAGGTACGGCCAGGCGAGGTCGACCCACGGGATCACGAGGGAAACGGCGATCGCCGCGAAGAGGCCCGTGCGGACGGGCGCCAGGCGTCCGTGCCGGTCCGACCAGCGGCCGATGACGGGGCTGAGCGCTGCTTCGATCCCGGCGGAGACGAGAAACGCCGCGCTGATGCCGAGCGCGCCCCAACCGAGCTCGTCGAGACGCAGCGGGGCGACGACCGAGATGACTCCGAGCAGGAAGGCCGCCAGCGAGACGAGCCAGAAGCCGGAGACGACTTCGCGCACGCGCGGGGCGCGGCGCAGCACCCCGAGCGGCTGGGGCTCGTCCCTGGGCTTGAAGGAGGGCGTTGCCCACGCCCACACACCGAGTGCGACGCCGACCGCGGCCACGGCCGCAAACGCGGGCGCCGGCCCGACGACGGAGGCGACGCCGCCGAGCACGGGACCGAGGAGCGCCCCGGCAATCGCAGAGCCCATGGTGATGCCGATCAGCTCACCGCGGCGTTCGCGCGGCGCTGCGGCGATCAGCCACGCCAGGCCGCCCGTCCAGGCGAAGGCGCTCCCGACTCCCTGGCCGAAGCGCGCGGCGTACAGGACCCAGGCGCTCTCGGCGAGCCCGAACGCGATGCTCGTGGCCACGATGATCGCGAGGCCCGCCAGCACGGTCGCCTTGACGCCGGCCCTGACGGCAAGGATGCCGCTCGGGATCGCCCCGGCGAGGCCGCCCAGCGCGTAGACGGCGGAGAGGATGCCGAGCGCCGACGTCGAGAGCCCGAACTCCTCCTCGTAGTACGGCAGGAGCGGCGCGAGGACGGCGAAGAACGTCGACTCGAGCAGGACGGTGGCGCTGACGAGGGTGAGAAGGCGCCGCATTGAGCGAATCTAACGCGCCGGGCCGTCCTCTATGCAGGCCTTGTGTTTGCCTGATTGAATCGGCTGCGCAGCTCATGGCGGTGACGACTGACCATCTCTGGCGGCACTTCACCCCGGCCGGCGCCGGGCGGATCGTGATCGAGCGGGGAGAGGGGGCCTACATCTGGGACGCCGAGGGGAAGCGTTACCTCGACGCCCTCTCCGCCCTCTACTGCGTCAACATCGGCTACGGCCCGTGGCCGGAGATCGCCGAGGCCGCGAAGCGGCAGGTGGAGGAGCTGCCGTTCTTCTCCAACTGGGTCGGCTTCGCACACGAGCCGGCGCTTGCGCTGTCGGACAAGCTCTCCGAGCTCCTGCCGATCGAGGCCGGGCGCATCTTCTTCGTCGGCGGCGGCTCGGAGGCGATCGAGTCGGCGCTCAAGATCGCGCGTCAATACCACCGGCTGCGCGGGGAGCCGACGCGGACGAAGTTCGTGACGCGGCGCAGCGCCTACCACGGGACGACGCTCGGGGCGCTGTCCATCAACGGGAGCCCGGCGCTGCGCTCCCAGTTCGAGCCGCTGCTCCCAGGCTGCTTCCGTGCGCCGATGCCGTACCGCTACCGCTGTCCGTACTGCGCCGAGAAGCCCGGCTGCACGCTGCGCTGCGCGGACGAGATCGACGACATCGTCAAGAACGAAGGCCCCGAGACGGTCGCCGCCGTCATCCTCGAGCCGGTGCAGAACTCGGCGGGCTCGATCGTCCCGCCGGAGGGCTACTTCGACCGGGTGCGCGCCATCTGCGACGAGAACGGGCTCCTGCTCGTCGCCGACGAGGTCATCTGCGGCTTCGGCCGCGTCGGCGACTGGTTTGGATCGACCCGCTACGGGATCCAGCCCGACCTCATGACCCTGGCGAAGGGAATCACGTCCGCCTACGCGCCGCTCGGCGCGGTCGTCGCCTCGACGAGGGCGATCGAGCCGTTCTTCTCCGAGCCGCAGAACTTGTTCACGCACGGGATCACGTTCGGCGGCCATCCGCTCTCGTGCGCGATCGCACTGGCCAACCTCGAGATCATGGAGCGCGAGGGCCTGATCCGCCGTGTGCAGGAGCTGGGACCGGAGCTCCGCGCGCGCTGCGAGCAGCTCATGGCCGAGCACCCGATGGTCGGCGACGTGCGCGGCGACGGGTACTTCTACTCGCTCGAGCTCGTGAAGGACAAGGAGACCAAGGAGACGTTCGCGCCGGGCGAGCGCGACCAGCTGATCAAGGGCTTCCTGACCCCGCGCATGCGCGAGCTCGGCGTCTACACGCGCTTCGACGACCGAGCGGAGACGTGCGCCCAGTTCGCGCCGCCGTTCGTCGCCGGGCCGGACGAGTTCGACGAGATGGTGGGAGCATTGCGCCAGGTCCTGGACGAGGCCTGGGAGCGGACCAACGCATGAGGAGGATTCGATGGCTGTCACCGTGAGGACGCTGCAGAACTTCATCGCCGGCGAGTGGGTCGACTCGACGGGCGACGACGCGCGCGAGATCGTCTCCCCGGTCACGGGCGAGAAGCTCGCCGACGCGCCCAACGCGAGCGAGGAAGACATCGCGCGGGCGGCCCGAGCGGCTCGGGAGGCCCAGCCGACGTGGGCTGCGCGCTCCGCCTGGGAGCGCGCCGAGGTCTGCCACAAGATCGCCGATCTGATCCTCGAGCGCCGCGACGAGTTCGCGCGCGAGCTCTCACTCGAGCAGGGCAAGCCGTTCACGGCCGAGGCGATTCCGGACATCGACGAGACGGCGGAGAACTTCCGGCTCGCCGCCGAGGACGTCAAGCGGATGGAGACGGCGATCATCCCTTCGCAGGACGTCAACAAGAGGATCCTTACGT
>Ga0081538_10000298_pt1 | contig 57143 bp, 57 predicted proteins | sample TabmetS5T2R1_FD_71022 | JGI IMG/M metagenome (GOLD analysis project Ga0081538, IMG submission 71022) | Tabebuia heterophylla rhizosphere microbial communities from the University of Puerto Rico - S5T2R1 | ecosystem: Host-associated > Plants > Roots > Rhizosphere ...
CTGAGACCGCTCTTAGAGGACCTCATAGCAGGATGGCTCAAGGTGAAACGCTTCTTTGCAAGTGAACGTTCAAAGGATGAGCCTGAGTTGCCGCAGGAGTTGCTAAGAGCGTTAGAAAACATACGTGACCTCCGGACTTATCACGGGGGCAATCAAATGGGGTGATGCCAATTTCGCATTCCCGCAGCTCAGACGCCAGAGAAGCCACACTCTTTGGCCGCGCCCGTAGTAACTATTAGGCGCTTGCAGCGATAATCCAAGTCCACATTCACGGCGGCCACGCTCGAATTGCCCGACCCGGAGTAATGGCATCAAGCCCTCAAGGATCGACCCCTGGGTCTGGGTACATGATCCTAAGCATTGGCCGTGCCCAGTCGGCCGCTCCGGTTCTGGTCGCGCAGGACCGGAGCGCCGAAGGCGGCCGCGAACCGGTGGGACACGACCTCAACGGTGGCGCTTGGCTGCCGCCTGGCGCTCGGCGACCAGGTTCTCGGCCACCTCGGCTTGGCGCTCCAGCCAGTCCAGCCCGGGTGCCTGGTACATGCGAGCCACCTCCTCCCTGGCAGCGATCAGCCATCGATCTCCGCGCTCGAACTGATGTTCGCCAGATGCTACGCGTTCATGGCAAGCTGTCAGCGGTTTGTCAGCAGCGATCCCATGCGCGGCCTCACGTCGCACCGCGCCACCCGGTTCTGTAACCCGCGTGAGCAGGGCTGACGCGGTGCTATGGAAGGTAGCGACGGACATCGCGAAGGGGCGCGCATGGCCTGACACGGAAGAGGTCACAGGTTCAAACCCTGTCGCGCCCACCATAGCCAACCTGACCCGCAGAAATGCTGGTCAGGTTGGCGTTCGGGCCAGATCAGCGGACCGTGAGCCCACTGAAGGGACGGTCGATCGGCCGTGTAGCGGATGAGACCACTTAGCCTGTTAACCAATTGAGGTCAGGTACACCGATCCGGGCCACTCCGCTGGTTTGCTTGCGCGAGCGGCACCCGCGCCGCCTACCGCGCCGCCGCGAGGGATCGAACCCAGTACCACGTCCGTAGTCCACCATCAGCCCCCGCCCGTCCTTGCCATGCCTTCGCGTCCCGTCGGTCCCGCAGTTGACGACAACCCCGTACGGGCGACCGGATCGCGCCAGCACCCAGGCGGCGCCGGTGGCGGAGCGGGATGCCTCTGCCTCCTGCGAGCGACCGCCTCAACCGGTCACGTGGACCAGGCCGATCACGGCGCCCTCGGCCTGGTTCCAGACCGGGATCGTCTCGGGTGTCGGCAGCAGCTCCACCCGGCAGCGGTGGCGCTTGAGGAGGTCAGCCGCCTCCTCCGACAGCCTGACCCTGTGCTGCTGCCCGGCACCGATGAGCAGCCGCACGGCCCCCTTCCGGTGAACGTGCCTGGCCTCCGCCAGCGAGATGGCGTGCGAGGTACCATGGACAGCCTTGGACAGCTTCTTCTTTCGGACATCCTCCGGGCAGGCCTCCTCCCTCGTCCCGACAGGCAGTGGCGCCTCCTCCTGGTTGTCCCCCGAGGAGTTTCGCTCTGACTGTCCGCCGAGCCGCGCCGGACCTGTGGCGATGCGGCTGCTCATCTGCGCGTGCTGGCGTGGTTTGATAACCCTTACGGAAGCCATCCGGACCTGGATGGACCGTGGAGGGCCGGGCACGGTGGGAGCTTCGCCACTGCTGGAGATGGAGCGGGTCAACAAGTGGTTCGGTGACCTGCACGTGCTCCAGGACATCGACCTGACCGTCGACGCCGGTGAGGTGGTGGTGGTCGTCGGGCCGTCCGGCTCGGGGAAGTCGACGCTGTGCCGGACGATCAACCGACTGGAGCCGATCGACGGCGGCGCCATCCGGCTGGACGGCCGCCCACTGCCAAGCGAGGGGCGGGAGCTGGCCCGGCTCCGCTCCGAGGTCGGCATGGTGTTCCAGCAGCTCAACCTGTTCGCCCACCGCAGCGTGCTGGACAACGTCACGCTCGGGCCGATCAAGGTCCGCCGGCAGCCGCGGCGGCAGGCCGAGCAGAAGGCTCGCGAGCTGCTCGCTCGGGTTGGCGTGGAGGACCAGGCGGCCAAGATGCCGGCCCAGCTCTCCGGCGGCCAGCAGCAGCGGGTGGCGATCGCCCGCGCGCTGGCGATGGACCCCAAGCTGCTGCTGTTCGACGAGCCGACCTCGGCCCTGGACCCGGAGATGATCAACGAGGTCCTGGACGTCATGCGCGACCTGGCCGCCGCCGGCATGACGATGGTGGTGATCAGCCACGAGATGGGGTTCGCCAGGTCGGCGGCCAACCGGGTGGCGTTCATGGACCTCGGCCGGATCCTCGAGCAGGCCCCGCCGGAGGAGTTCTTCGCCAACCCCAGGACCGAGCGGGCCAAGGACTTCCTCTCTAAGATCCTCAGCCACTGACCAGGCGGCCCGGCCGCCGGTATGAAGGAGGGACAAACGATGCGGAGACGACGGCTGACCGGCATGGTGGGAGCCGCGCTCGCCCTGATGTTGACCGTGGCGGCCTGCGGCGGCGACGAGGAGGGGGGCGGCCAGGCAGGCGGGGGTCCGAGCTTTGCCGAGGGGTCGACCATGGCACGGCTGCAGCAGGCGGGCAGCGTCAAGGTGGGCACCAAGTTCGACCAGCCGCTGTTCGGCCTCAAGAACCTGGAGGGCAAGCCGGAGGGGTTCGACGTCGAGATCGCCAAGATCATCGCCGGGGAGATCGGCATCGCGGCCGACAAGATCGAGTGGGTGGAGACGGTCTCGGCCAACCGCGAGCCCTTCATCCAGCAGGGCAAGGTCGACTTTGTGGTCGCCACCTACACCATCAACGACGAGCGCAAGCAGGTGGTCGACTTCGCCGGTCCCTACTACGTCGCCGGTCAGGACATCATGGTCGAGAAGGGCAACCCGTTGGGCATCAAGGGCCCCGACGACCTCGCCGGCAAGAAGGTCTGCTCGGTGGCCGGCTCGACCCCGGCCGAGAACATCCGCACCAACTACCCCAAGGCGAAGCTGACCGAGTTCGACGTCTACTCCAAGTGCGCTGAGGCGCTCAAGACTGGCCAGGTCGAGGCCGTCACCACCGACAACGTCATCCTGCTGGGGCTGATCAACCAGGACCAGGAGGCCTTCGAGCTGGTCGGCAAGAAGTTCACCGAGGAGCCGTACGGCGTCGGCGTGAAGAAGGGCGACACCCAGTTCCGCAACTTCGTCAACGACGTTCTCGACAAGACCTACCAGGACGGGCGCTGGCAGCAGGCCTGGGACGCGACCGCCGGCAAGGTGGCCACCGAGCAGGCCAGCCCGCCGCAGGTGGACCGCTACTGAACGGGGCCGGCCGTCGGAGGGCCGGGACGTGGACGCCGTCGTCGACAACCTCGATGCCTACCGGCAGGGGTTCGTTACCACGCTGGCGCTGACCGTGCTGGCGTCGGTGCTCGCGCTGGCGCTGGGCACCCTGCTCGCCGCCATGCGGGTGTCCCCGGTTCCGACCCTCCGCGGCGCTGGCACCGCGTACGTAGAGATCGTGCGCAACACGCCGCTGACGGTGGTGTTCTTCTTCGCGGTGTTCGTGCTGCCGCAGCTCGACATCGGCCTGTCGTTCTTTGCCTTCGCGGTGATCGCGGTGACCGTGTACCACGCGGCGTTCTTCTGCGAGGCGGTGCGCTCGGGCATCAACGCGGTCGGCGTCGGGCAGGCCGAGGCGGCCCGCTCGATCGGGCTGACCTTCACCCAGTCGCTGGGGCTAGTGATCCTGCCCCAGGCGTTGCGCACGGTGGTCCCGCCGCTGATCAACGTGGTGATCGCGCTGACCAAGAACACCTCGATCGCGGCCGCCTTCGGGGTGGTGGAGCTCACCGCGGTCGGCACGCGCCTGGCCAACGCCAACGCCGACGCGGTGCTGGCGGTGCTGGCCGGGGTGGCAGGCTGCTATCTGTTGCTGACCCTGCCGTCCGGCTGGCTGGCCGGGCGGCTGGAGCGGCGGGTGGCGGTGGCCAGGTGAGCGAGGCTGTGCTCTACGACGCGGTCGGCCCGCGGGGCCGGCGGCGCGTTGTGGCCGGCAGCGTGGTCGGCGTGCTGCTGGTCGCCGCCGTCCTGGGGGTGGCGGCGGCCCGGATGGCCGCCAACGGCGGCTTCGAGGCCGACCTGTGGCGAGTGCTCACCCGCGGCGACCTGCAGCGGCTTCTGGCCCGCGGCCTGGCCGCCACCCTGCGTGCCGCCCTGCTGGCGATGACGCTGTCGATGGCGGTCGGGGCGCTGCTGGCAATCGGGCGCCTGTCACGCCGGCGCTGGCTGGCAGGGCCAGTCGGGGCCTGGGTGGAGCTGTTCCGCGGGCTGCCGCTGCTGCTGCTGATTCTGTTCGTCTTCCTTGGGCTGCCCGCCCTCGGCGTCACCGTATCGACCTTCTGGGCCCTGGTCGTCGGCCTGACCCTCTACAACAGCGCGGTGATCGGGGAGATCTTCCGCGCTGGCATCCTCTCCCTGCCCAAGGGCCAGACCGAGGCCGCCTACGCGATCGGGCTACGCCGCGGCCAGGCGCTACGCATCATCCTGCTCCCCCAGGCCGTGCGGCGGATGCTGCCCGCCCTGGTCAGCCAGCTGGTCACGCTGCTCAAGGACACCTCGCTGGGGTTCGTGATCGGCTACGCCGAGCTGCTACGCAGCGGCCGCACCGCGGTGGAGTTCCTCGGCGGCAGGTACTCCATCCCCATCTACACCGCCATCGCGGTCATCTACATCGCCGTCAACGGGTCGCTGTCGTTCCTGGCCCGCTGGTTGGACCGCTACACTCGGCGGCGGTACGGCCGCACGGTGCAGCCCAGCGTCGCCGACGAGGCAGCCTGAGCCACGCCCTAACCTCATCTCCTGGACATCGAGGTTCCCCGGGAGGGACAGGCGATTGCGAGCGGGTTTGCCTGTTTGCGCAGCACAGCCTCAGGGCACGGCCAGCTTGGCCTACCTAATCTGCCTCCTGTCATCTGCCCCTGTCCCCGGATCGCCATACGGTGAGGCAGTTGCCCGAGGAATGGGTAAGGGTGCTATTTGAGCCGTCAGCTACCGCGGAGACGCATGTGTGCAGGTTGCTGGTATTGAGCGAGTGCGAAGCCGCAATGATGCCTCGGTAGCGGCGCGCTTCGAGGCGTGCGAAAGAGCGCTTAGCTGAACGCGAAGTGAGCACTAAACTTTCGCCCTTACGGGTCGAGCGTGACCTGGGAACACGGCCGTCCCCACAGCGGTTCCCGGTGGTTTGCTGACACGGAAGAGGTCACAGGTTCAAACCGTGTCGCGCCCACCAGCACGACGCTGACCAGCGGAACCGCTGGTCAGCGTACTGTCTGGGGGCGGTTCGGCGGGTTGGGTATCGGATGGAGAGCGTTTCCCTTGCTTAACCTTCCTGTCCATGGGACCGGCTCGGCGACGACCCGCTCACCCGCTCGTTGGAGCGGCGCCCAGGATTGTCTGCCCTGCTTGGCTTGACCGAGCAACCCGATTAGGTCAAAATCTTGACCAATGAGTGAGACGTTGCCCTTCTCCGAAGTCAAGGCCCACCTCTCTGAGGTGGCGGATCGGGTCGAGCGCGAGCATGACCGGATCGTGGTCACCCGCAACGGACGACCCTCCTTCGTCCTGGTCAGCCCCGACGACCTCGAGTCGCTGGAGGAGACGGTTGCCATCCTCCAAGACGACGAGCTGGTGGAGTCGTTACGGACCTCACGCCGGCAAGCCGCCACCGGCGACACCGTGCCGCTACGCGATCAGGCGTAGGACCGGCCTCGTGTTCGAGGTCGAGATCACCCGGGAAGGCCTGCGGCACCTCAACCAGCTTCCTGCCAAGGTCCGCGACGCGGCGATCCAGGCCATGCTTGGGCCCATCGCCGAGCACCCGCGACGGGTTGGCAAGCCCTTAGTCGGCGAGCTGACCGGGCTGTACTCGGCACGACGCGGGGACTACCGAGTGATCTATGAGATCGACGATGACCACAAGGTCGTGATCGTGCACCGGGTCCAACACCGTCGCGTCGCCTACCGGCCACGGTGATCCTCGCCCAGGTGAGGCACTATTCCGGCTGCAGTCGCTGCGACGGCACGTGTGCTCTACCCTCCTAGAAGGATGTGGGTTGAGAGTAGGGCGCCGCGGTGGCTGGCATCCGGTACATTGCGGGCTTGATACTGAATATTGGCGTTGTCGCTTGTTACTGTGCTAGCGCATGGGCGCGGGTGCGGTGATTCATGAGTAGTGGGCCTAGGTTGACCTGGATGGCGATCTGATCTCGAACGCCAGAGAGGATGGTTCCCGACTGGGCAACCTCCTGGGAGTCCTACGCCTGCCGCAGACAGCAGACGGCACCGGCTCGTTCGCTCCTCAGGTCAGGCCCTGTAGCCCGGGACGCACACGTCCTTGCCGCGTGCTGCTCGAACGATCTAGAGACCCGTCGCGCACACGACCAACGGCGCGAACCACGGGCTGTGCGGTCATGGCGACGGCACTCACGGAGCAGGCGGCGGGCCGAGCAACGTGACGCCGCGCTCCTTCGCCAACTCCGCGACCACCGCTGGAGCCGGCGCCGCGCCGCCCGTCGCCCGGACCACGTCGTGGAAGAACCTCTCCCATCCGCTCGGGAAGACGAACCCGAGGTGCCTGGCCGGCGCCGCGGTGACCACGTAGCCGTGAGGAACCCTTCGAGGAGCGAAGATGAAGAACCCCTCCCGGGCGTCGAACCGGTCGTTGCCCACCGTCACCTCGTAGCTTCCCTCCAGCACGTAGAACGCCTCGTCCTCGCGCTCGTGGACGTGCGGCGGGGGGCCGGACCCTTGGGGTGTCGACACCTCCACCAGGCCGAACAAGCCGCCGGTCTGGGCGCCTGAAGCCTTCACCCGATAGACCTGGTCGAGGAACTCGACGGTGTCGCCGCCGTCCATATCCAGCCAGAAGGGCCGCTTGTCCTCCATCGAACCTCCCCTGCCCTACCAGTTCAGCCCTCGGTTGCAGCGCACGGCGCAACCGCCGACCACCGGCTGCACTCCAGGAAGCATCGCGTCCTCGTTCGGCAAGGAGCCGCTTCCCGCAAGCCGGGCAGGCCACGAAGGTACGCCAGCACCCGCCGGCGTGGCTCAGCGCGGCAGCACCATCCCGCGGTGCAGGGCACGGAGGGCGTCCAGGCAGCCGCCCTACCTTGACCTTCCTCGATGCCTGCTGCCGCCTCGTCGGCCTCCGCCACGATCCCCACCCGCCACCATGGCCCCGGCTGGTCCGCCAGCCCATCCCAGCTGGTGGGCGGGAACCCGACTCCATCCCCAAGTGCGGCTGGAGTACTAAGATCCGCCGCTGCCAGGAGCGCCCGGGGCGGCGGGGCCGGCGCGCAGCGGCACCTCCTTGAGGAACAGCGCCACCACGAACGCGGCCACGGTGAACGGCACCCCGATCAGGAAGACGTTGTCCAGGGCGTGCGAGAAGGCGCCCAGCACGACGCTCTTGACCGGCTCGGCGAGCTGCTGGATGGCCTGGACGTTGTTGGGGTTCACGTTCACTCCGCCTGCGCCGGACCGGATCCCGGCCTGGGCGAGCGCCTCGGTGACGTAATGGGCCAGGCGGCTGGACAGCACCGCCCCGAACACGGCCGCGCCGATGGAGCCGCCCATCTGGCGGAAGAAGATGACCGAGCTGGTCGCCGCGCCCAGGTCGCGGAAGTCCACCACGTTCTGGACGGCGGTGACGATCGTCTGCATGGTGAGTCCCAGGCCGGCGCCGAACAGGAACTCGTACAGCGCGACCCGCCAGAACGGCGTGTCCACCCCCAGCCGCGACAGCAGCAGCAGGGAGCCGACCAGCACCACCGCGCCGATGATCGGGTAGATCCTGTAGTGGCCGGTCCTGCTGATCAGCTGGCCAGAGGTGACCGAGGTCGAGAAGATGCCGATGATCGCCGGCAGCAGGGCCAGCCCGGAGGCGGTCGGCGACATGCCCTTGACCGCCTGCAGGTAGATCGGCAGGAAGATGATCCCACCGAAGAACGCCACGCCCCCCAGGAACGCGTAGGCGTTGCCGACGCTGAACACCTGGTTGCGGAACAGCCGCATCGGGATGATCGGCTCCGGGGCGCGCAGCTCGACCCCGACGAAGGCGACCGACAGCACGACGAAGCCGGCCAGCAGGGCCAGCGCACCGGGCTCGGTCCAGCCATACTGGTTGCCGCGCCAGTCCAGGTACAGCAGCAGGCACGCCACGGCGGCGGCGATGGTGGCCGCGCCCAGGTAGTCGATGCGGTGCTGGTGCCGGACCACCGGCATCGTCAGCGCCATCGAGGTGACCACCAGGGCGGCCAGGCCGACGGGCAGGTTGATGTAGAAGATCCAGCGCCAGCCCGGCCCGTCGGTGAGCCAGCCGCCCAGCAGGGGCCCGGCCACGCTGGAGACGCCGAACACGGCGCCGAAGTATCCCTGGTAGCGTCCCCGATCGCGGGGTGGGATGACGTCGCCGATGATGCTGAGGGCGATCGCGAACAGGCCGCCGCCGCCGACGCCCTGCAGGGCGCGGAAGGCGATCAGCTCGCCCATGTTCTGGCTGAGCCCGGACAGGGCCGAGCCGACCAGGAAGAGCCCGATGGCGACCTGGAAGATCACGCGCCGGCCGTAGAGGTCGGAGATCTTGCCCCACAGCGGCGTGGACGCCGTGGAGGTCAGCAGGTAGGCCGTGACCACCCACGACAGCTGGTTGAGGCCGCCGAGCTCGCTGACGATGCGGGGCAGGGCGGTGCTGACGATGCCCTGGTCGAGGGCGAACAGCAGCATGCCCGCCAACACCCCGCTCAGGACGACGAGGATCTGGCGGTGCGGGAGGTATTGCGGGCCATCGCCGGGCCCGGGCGGGGCGGCCGCCACGACGGCTGGGGGCTCGCCGGCGGGTGTGGTCATCTCGCCTCCATTTGCGCGGCCGACCGGCCGTCCCAGCCGGCTTCATCTCATCGTGCGGCGGCCGCGGTCGCGTGTCTTGCCTGCCAGCACCCATTTGAGGGTCCTCCTGGTTGGAGTCTTGGGCGCCTGCTACCTGCAAGCTCCTGGCCGGCAGACGTTCTGCTGGCCGACCAGCTCGGCGAGATGGAGGGCGTGACCGCGTCGACATGCCGGACAGGCCGAGCCTGCTGCTGTTCGAGCTGCGACGCCGCGGACGGGGCCGCTGCTGGTGGTCTGGGAGCAGCGCGACCCTCCGACGGGAAGAACGAGCCGCCGATTGCTGCTAGCGGGTAGGTCAGGATCCCGGCAGGCAGGAGGCGACGTTGGGTGCTCGCCACGACGACACCAGGCCGCCGGGGCGCCATCGTCGGTGGAAGGTCGGCCCGACACGGTGACCACAACAGCTGGTGCACCCAAGGCAGGGCCCGGGTCCAGCGAAGGAGAGAACGCACGTGCGCGTATGGAATGGCACCAAGAGGCCGCCTCCCAGGAGGTCGGGACTGCCGCGTCGCCCGCTGGTGGCGCTGGTCGCGCTGGCAGCGGTTGGAGTGCTGGCCGCGGGGTGCGGCAGCAACGGCTCGGGCTCGGGCGGCTATGGCTCCAGCGGCACCGCCCCAGCCAGCGGTGGGGCGTCCAGCGTGGCGACGGTCTCGGCCACCAGCACCGACCTGGGGATGATCCTGGTCGACGGGAGCGGGCGGACGCTGTACCTGTTCGAGAAGGACCAGCCGGACCAGTCGGCCTGCGCCGGCGCGTGTGTGGCCGCCTGGCCGGTCGACCAGTCCAGCGGCACGCCCAAGGCGGGCAGCGGCGTCAAGGCCGCGCTGCTGGGCACCATCAAGCGTGGTGACGGCTCCACCCAGGTGACCTACGACCACCACCCGCTGTACTACTACTCCGGCGACAGCCAGGCTGGCCAGCGGAACGGCCAGGGCGTGGACGCCTTCGGCGCCAAGTGGTTCGTGGTCGCCCCCGCTGGCGGTGCCGTCAGGGGCGCCACCGCCACCACCACCGCCAACGGCGGCTACGGCGGCTAGCAGGATGCCAGCTCTCGACCGGACCGGTCGGGCCAGCGCCGCCACGGTGTCTGCCCAACGTGGGGCGCTGGCGCGATCCCGGTTCGTGTCGTGGACGCTGCGGGTCGCCACGGCCGCCGCGCTGGGCGTCGACGCGGTCGTCCACTGGCAGAACGCGCCGGCCTACGACGCGGTCACGGCCACCCTCAGCCAGGGAACCTTGTTCCGGGCCGAGGCGGCCGTGGCGGTCGCGGTCGGGCTGCTGGTCCTGGTTCGGCCCCGGACGAGCAGCTGGGCGGCGGCGTTGCTGGTCGCCGCCAGCGCGCTGGCCGCGGTGCTGCTGTACCGCTACGTCGATCTGGGGGCGCTTGGGCCGCTGCCGGACATGTACGAGAACACCTGGCAGGTGCCCGGCAAGCTGCTGTCGGCCTGGGCCGAGGGCGCCGCCGTCGTCCTTGCGGCACTGGGCCTGCTCGCCCACCGCGGCGCCGCACCGCCCCACGAGGCCGCCGGTTCCCAGGCTGCGGGTGCTGAGGCGAGATCGGGACCGCGCCTGCCAACACGATGAGATGGCAATGCGGTCCGAGGAAGGTGACAAGGTGCCAGTCAACCCGTTGACCAAGGTCCTCTACACCGCCGAGGCGACCGTGCAGGGCGGCCGCGCCGGCCACGGCCGCACCGCCGACGGCCGCCTGGACCTCCAGCTGTCGGTCCCCGAGGACATGGGCGGCCCCGGCGGCCCCGGTACCAACCCCGAGCAGCTGTTCGCGGTCGGCTTCGGCGCCTGCTTCCAGTCGTCGCTGCTGGCGGTGGCCCAGGGCTCCAAGCTCGACGCCAGCAACGCCACGATCACCGCACGCGTGGGGATCGGCCCCACCGGGCACGGCGGCTTCGGCCTGCAGGTGGCCCTGGACCTGCATGCCCCGCACCTCTCGCCCGCCGACGCCGCCGACCTGATGGCCCGCGCGGACCGGCGGTGCCCGTACTCCAACGCCACCCGCGGCAACATCCAGGTCACCCTCAGCGTCGACGGCACGCCCCTCCAGCACGCCGCAGCCTGACCCGTGGGGATGAAGCGACTCGGTGCCGCCGGCGGTGTCACGCACCGGACAAAGAGCGTTGACGGCGTGTGTGGCCTGGCTGGCAGCCGGCGGCAGGTGAGCGGTCACCAGCCATGACGCGAACCCGAAGACGGGATGCCGGCCCGCCGCCGAACGATACTTCGCGAGCGAGTTGCGAGCGACCAGCGCCCAACTCCCCTACCGGCTGGCCGGTATCCCAAGATCACCGCCCGCGGGAATAGCGAACGGATGCTGGCGGTGCAGACCGCGGGCCGCCGCGGCGCGATCCTCGGGCGGTGACGATCGACGTGCACCCGACCACCGGGAGACGCGACATGCGGCAGGTGCGGGTCACCAGGCAGCACCCGACGGGGGACGCTCGCCGGCGGCGGCGCGAGCCGCTGCTGCCGCTCGACCCTCGGGACAACGACGTGGTCCGCGCCAAGCACCTGCAGCGCCGAGGGGTCAGGCATGGGCCGGGGAGGTCGCGGTGAGCCACTCCTCGGTCTTCGTCACCACCTTCCTGGCCGCCGCGGTCGAGGTCATCGAGATGGTGATCATCGTGGTCGGCGTCGGCAGCGTGCGCGGCTGGCGGTCGACCTGGCTCGGCGCCGGTGCCGGCTTCGGCGTCCTGGCGGCGCTGGTGTTGGCGCTGGGGACGGCGCTGCGGGCGGTGCCGATCGGCGCGCTGCGGCTCGTCGTCGGGTCGCTGCTGCTGGTCTTCGGGCTGCAGTGGCTGCGCAAGGGCATCCGCCGGGTTGCCGCCAACGGCCTGCGGGGCATGGGAGAGCGGGCCGCCTCCGCGGAGGGCGTGCCTGCCGAGGGGGTGGACTGGACCGCGTTCGTGCTGTCGTTCAAGGGCGTGCTGCTGGAGGGCCTGGAGATCGCCTTCATCGTGGTCAGCTTCGGGCTCGCCGCCCAGGCGCTCGGGACCTCCGTGCTCGGCGCGGTGGCCGCGTTGGTGGTCGTGGCCGGCGCGGGCCTGCTGGCCGTCGGCTGGGTAGCGCGGATCCCGCGCAGCGCCCTGCAGCTGGTGGTGGGGACGCTGCTGTCGAGCTTTGGGACCTTCTGGGCGGTGCAGGGCCTGGGGGTCGCCTGGCCGGGCGATGAGGCCGCGATCCTTGGCCTGGTCGGCTGGTACCTGCTGGCGGCCCTGGGCTACGTGGCACTGGGGCGCCGCCGGGTGCAGCGGCTGGACGTCCTGGAGGTGGGACGGTGACCCTGATCCTGGGCTGGCTCAAGGGCTTCGGTCTGTTCTGGTACGGCTTCGTCGTCGGCGACGACTGGACGGTGGCAGCGACGGTGGCGGCCGCGCTCGTGGCGACCGGGCTGCTGCACGCCGCCGGCGTGGCCGCGTGGTGGTTGGCGCCGGCCGCCGCCGTGGCCGCCGTCGGGCTGAGCCTTCGCCGCACAGGATGGTGAGCGACCCGGCCGACCCTGGCCACCGCCGCGAGAGCCCGGTGGGTCGTTCCACCCCGCCCGCCGCCAGGCACCTCGAGGTGCTCCCACCAGCCCGCGATGGGTTGCTGGTGCTGCTGGCCGGCGCCGCGGGCTGCATCGACGCGCTGTGCTACCTGCGCCTGGGCAACGTCTTCACCGCCAACATGACCGGCAACGCGGTGCTGCTGGGGATCGCGACCGGCCAGCAGGTGGGCGCCCGGGCGCTGCATTCGGCGGTGGCGCTGGCGGGCTTCGTGCTCGGCGTGCTGGCCGGTGCGGAGCTGTGCGGCCGCCACCGAGGGTCCCAGACCGGCGGCTGGCCGCTCGGGGTGACCCTCGCGCTTGGGGTCGAGCTGGTCCTGCTGGGTGCCTTGGCCGTCGGCTGGGCCCTGGCCGGTGCTGACCCGGCTGGAATCGCCGAGTACGGGCTGGTCGGCATCTCGGCGCTGGCCATGGGCCTGCAGAGTGCCGCGGTGCGGAAGTTGCCGGTCGGCGGCGTGGCGACCACCTACGTGACCGGCACCCTGACCGGCCTGCTGGCCGGCTTAGCCCTCGGGGGCACCTCCCGCAGGGTGCGACTGCGCCAAGCCGGGGTGGTGCTGGCCCTGGTGGCCGGCGCGGTGATCGGCACGGCGGTGCTGGGTGTGGTCGGAGCCGTGGCCGCCCTGATCCCGGTCACGCTGGTCGCGGTCGTCGTGGCCGTGGCCCTGCGGGCCAGGCCGGCACCCCAGGGCTAGGAAGCCGCTGAGACGGTCGCGGCCATGGGTCATCTCCTCGGTAATGCGACCGTCTCGATTGATCTGTCGATGCATAAGCGCAGGTAGTCGGCCCTCCCGCGCCCACCGTACCTGCGGTGACCAGGTTTGTACCCTGGCTCGTCTTAACCGGAGGCGTTCACGTCGGCGAGAAGCAGGAGGGACCCGCCGTCGACCTTGGCGGACGGACGTCCTCGGGACTGGCCGGCCAGCTCAACCTAACCCCTTGCGGGAACCTCGTGGCCGCGCAGCCTGCGCATGCGGTACGCCTCGCGGGCGGCGGTCCTGAGCAGCCAATCCCCCAGCCGCTCGGGCTGCTGCAGGGACCCGAGGTGCTGGGTCAGCAGCAACCAGGTGACCTGGCTGACGTCGGTGGCGTCGTCGGGGCCGAGGCCGTGCTCGCGGGCGACCGCCCAGACCAGAGCGCCGTACCGGTCCACGAGCTGGTCCCAGGCGACCTGATCGCCGGTGCCGGCCCGCGCCACCAGCGCGGGTGTTCCCGCCGACGCCGCCGCGCGAGCACCGGTGTTGGGTGCCCGGCGGTCGGCTCGGCGGCGATGGGCAAGCCGTTCATCCACGACCACGGTCTGCATCAGCGACCCCTTCTCGTGCTGGACCGGCCGCGATCCGAGACGAACGGCCGTGTGCTGTGGGTCACGCCACCGACTCGCACGTGCTGCCAGCGTCACACGCGGGCGAACATCCGCGCTGGTGGCCGCGGGTTGGGCTGTCTTCATCGGGCCACCCCGCCTGGGCAGGCCTACGGCACCCCCTCCGCGCTCCAGGCGTGGAGCGTTCCTTCACGTCGCAGGTGGGTTCGGGTGGTCGCTACCTGTGGTTGGGATCATGTTGTGCGGCCGAGGTCGGTTGCGCATTGGGAATTCTCCCCAACTGCTCGGTGCGTGATCCCTTACGCGTCAGCTCATGCCCACGCGCCGGTGCACCGGGACAACATGCTGGGCTTGGGGACTTGACCTTTTCGTCCTGGTCACCGGACGTGATACTTGGGCCATGACGGGCCGGGTCACCAGTGCCAGCTTCATCGGCCGCCAGGAAGAGCTCGGACGGCTGCACCGGGCGTTGCAATCGGCGGTGGCCGGCGAGCCGACAACGGTGCTCATCGCGGGTGAGGCTGGTGTCGGCAAGACCCGGCTGGTGGAAGAGTTCGCTGACCAGGTGCGCCAGAAGGCTGCGGCCTTGGTTGGTCGCTGCCTGCAGCTGAGTGGCGGCGGCCTGCCCTACGGCGCAATCGTTGACGCGCTGCGTGACCTCACCCGAGGCCCCGGCCCGGCCGACCTAGGGGGACTCACGGGTCCTGCCTCCGACGACCTCAAACGACTGCTGCCAGGCGTAGCGCCCATACGGTCAACCCAGCGGGTCAGCGAATTCGCTCAGTCCCGGCTGTTCGAGTCGATCCTGCGGTTTCTTGACCGGCTGGCGCAGCGACAACCGGTCGTGCTGGTCATTGAGGACGTCCATTGGGCGGATCGCTCGACGCTGGACCTGCTGCGGTTTCTGGTCCGGATGGTCCGCCACGAGCGGCTGCTGGTGGTGGCGACCTACCGCAGCGACGAGCTCCACCCTCAGCATCCGCTCCAGCTGGCCCTGGCTGAACTCGACCGCAGCCGGCACCTCGAGCGGCTAGAGCTCGTACCATTCGACCGTGAGGACCTCAGCCGCCTGCTCGGCGGCATCCTTGGCCGACTGCCCTCCCCTGCTACCGTCCAGCGCATCTTCGCGCTGTCAGATGGCAACGCGTTCCTGGCTGAGGAGCTGCTCGCGGCCGAAGGTAGCCAGCCTGGGCAGGAGCTCCCACGACGGCTACGAGCCATCCTCCTGGCGCGCGTCGCGGCATTGACGGAGGACACCAGGCATGTCCTGCGGCTGACCGCGACAGTTGGACGGCCAGCCGAGCACCGCCTGCTGGCGGCGGCCGCGCAGCTCCCCGAGCCGCGGCTGCTGGCGGCGACCCGGGAGGCGGTCGACCGCCAGGTGCTCCGCCCTGAACGGGACGCGTACGGATTTCGCCACGTCCTGCTGCAGCAGGCCGTCTACGGCGAGCTGCTCCCCGGGGAGCGCCTCTGGCTGCACACGGCTGTGGCACGGGCGCTCACCGAAGACCCGCATGCCAGTGCGCTGCGCCGGACCGCCGCCGAGCTGGCCCATCACTGGTCTGTCGTCAGTGACTTTCCTCGGGCTCTGAACGCGTCGGTCGCAGCCGCCCGGGCCGCCGCCGATGTCTACGGGTTCACCGAGGCCCATCAACACTACGAACGCGCACTCAGCCTGTGGGAGCAGGTGTCCGACGCCCACGAGCACGCTGGCCTCACGCTGCATGATCTGCGACTGGAAGCGGCCGAGGCCGCTGGTTGGGCGGGACTGGCCGACCGAGCAGCCACGCTGATCCAAGAGACGCTCGTCGACATGGGCGCTCATGTTGAGCCAGCACGGGCAGGTCTGCTGCGTGCCCGGCTGGCTGAATGGCTGTGGGACGCCGGCGACACCAAGGCCGCCCTGGCCACCTACGAGGAAGCCTCCCGCCTGGTGGCCCACGACCCCCCCTCTGCCGGCAAGGCCCGCGTGTTGGCTGGCCACGCCACCGAGCTCATGCGTCAAGGTCAGTTCTCGGCCTCCCGCGTCGTGTGCGAGGACGCCCTCGCGGTCGCTCGTGCCGCCGACACGCTCGCCGAGGAGGGCCGGGCTCTCAACACCCTCGGCTGCGTCCTCGCTGAGCTGGGTGACCCCGACGCCGGCATCACCGCGTTGCGCCGAGCGCTCATCCTCGGCGAGGAGGCAGGCAGCTTCGACGACCTCCAGCGGGCCTATCTCAACCTCAGCTATGTGCTGGACGTCGACGCGGGACGCCCACACGAGGCGTTGTGGGTCCTCCGACAGGGCCTTCAGCGACTCCGCGAGCTCGGGCTCGAGCTGGCCTTGCCTGGCAGCACGCTCCGCACCAACCTGGCGGCGACCCTTTGGTTCGTGGGCCGCTGGCAGGAGGCCGAGGAACTACTCAACGAGGCGCTGACGAGGGATGCGCCGGCCAGGTTCGCGCTTCAGCTGCCCCTGTTTCGCGCTCGGCTCCACATCGCCCGCGGACAGTTCGACCGAGCCCGCGAGCAGGCCCAGACCGCCGCGCGGATGGCCGAGCGGCTTATCGACCCAGCATCGCAGACCTCGCTCCAGAAGTTCCTTGCCGAGCTGGCCATCTGGCAAGGCGACAGCGCCGCGGCCCGGTCGGCGACCGCCAAGGCACTGCAGTACCTGACCGCCGACGACCGCAGCTATGCGATCATCGTGTGCCGTACGGGCCTTCGCGCCGAAGCAGACGCGGCCGAGCGAGCCCGCGACCGACGGGCCGACCCCGCCGAGGTGGCGGACATCCACGCAACCGGTCAGCAACTGCTCCGCCATGCCCGCGAGTCGCTCGCCTGGCTCGGAGCCAACCTCTCCAGTGCCCGGGTCCACGCGGCCGGCTGCGAGGCGGAGTTCACGCGGCTGCAGCTTCGTTCGGATCCCGAGCAGTGGGCAGCTCATGCCGCCACCTGGGATGCGATTGGCGGACCTTACGAGGCGGCCTACGCGCGCTGGCGGCAGGCAGAAGCGCTACTTGCCACCAAGGCACGTGGGGCCGCCGCGGTCCTTCGACAGGCGCACCAGACGACCGTTGAACTCGGGGAGGTACCGCTGCGTCACAAGCTCGAGCGTCTCGCTCAGCGGGCACGGATCGACCTCCAGGCTCCGACCGCCAAGCGATCACACACCAGCCCTGGACGCATGGCCTTGGCGCAGGGCCTCACCCCGCGCGAGCAGGAGGTGCTTCAGCATCTCATGGAGGGCCGGACCAACCGGCAGATTGCCCGCACCCTGTTCATCAGCGAGAAGACCGCCAGCGTCCACGTCTCCAACATCATGAGCAAGCTTGGTGCGGCCAATCGATCAGAGGCAGCAGCCATCGCCCATCGCCTGCGCCTGCTGGAGCCGTCTGCTTGATGCTCGACGGAGCTGCCGAGAGCGATGCTCGGCTCTCGGTCGAAGAGAGCGCTTACGTCGGCCCTTACGGTCGAGCGCCACCTGGGAACACGGCCGTCCGCACAGCGGTTCCCCGGGTGGTTGCTGACATGGATGAGGCGTAGACGAGACGAGCGTATAGAAGGGGACAATAAGGGCGCGAGACCGCAAGAGTCGACGAGGCCACTGGGGGGTTCGCAGATGGCGGAACACGAGGAGATAACTCGGCGGGAGTTCCTCACCGGCCTGGGTGCGGCGGCGGTGCTGGTGCCGGTCGCGCTGCATGAGCCGGGCGGCACCCTGCTCGAGGCGTCGCGGCGTTCCGAGGGCGTGCCGAGAAGCGTCCGGCTTCGCCGCGCGGACCGCACGCCCGCTGGGCTGCCACGCCAGGTCACCTCCGAGGTGACGGACGCGCCCTGTTGGAGCGGCGACTCCTCCAGGCTGCTCTACCTCAACAACGGGCGGATGCGCATGGTCCCCGTCCACGGTGGGCCCCCCGCACCGTGCCAATGAGGCTGACCTGGACGAATGTCCAGCCGCGAGGCCGGACGGTCATCCACTGCTTGGCCAGGGCGTCCCAGGTCGGCACGGTGCGGACGGTTTCTGGATCGGAGACGGCGCCCACCCATCCGCGCTCGTATTGCAGCTAGCAGGTAGCTGAAGACTCCCGCCAGCCGGCAGCGAAACCGGCCGCTGGCAATGAAGACGCCGCGCCGCCGGAGCGCGATGCTCGATGCCCGGAGGTGCCATGACAACCGTCCAGCATCGCGCGGGGGATTTGTCGATGGCGTGCCGCAGGACGGAGCTGACCGGCCGCGACGCCGAGCGCCGGGTGCTCGACCGGCTGGTGGGGGCTGTCCGCGCCGGCGGGAGCCGGGCGCTGGTGGTGCATGGCGAGCCGGGTGTGGGCAAGACGGCGCTGCTGGAGTACCTGGGCGGGAGCGCGCCGGGCTGCCGCATCGAGCGGGCCGCCGGTGTCCAGTCGGAGATGGAGCTGGCCTTTGCGGGGCTGCATCAGCTGTGCGCGCCAATGCTGGATCGGCTGGAGGCGGTGCCGGTGCCGCAGCGTGAAGCGCTGCGGACCGCGTTCGGCATGAGTGCCGGGCCCGCGGCGGACCGGTTCCTGGTGGGCCTGGCCGTGCTGAGCCTGATGTCCGCCGTCGCCGAACGGCAGCCGCTGATTTGCCTGGTCGACGACGGGCAGTGGCTCGATTCCGTCTCGCGGATGGTCCTCGCCTTCGTGGCCCGCCGGCTGGGGGCGGAGTCGGTTGGCCTGGTCCTCGCCACGCGTGGCGCAGGTGGCGATCTGGCGGGGTTGCCGGGGCTGGAGGTCGGGGGCCTGGAGGAGGCCGATGCGCGGGTGCTGCTGGAGGCGGCGCTGCCCGGTCCGATCGATGCGCGGGTTCGCGACCAGATCGTCGCCGAGACGCGAGGCAACCCCCTAGCGCTGCTGGAGCTGCCACGGGGACTGACGGTGGCCGAGCTGGCCGGCGGCTTCGGGCTTCCCGGCGCGGTACCGCTTGCGGGCAGCATCGAGGAGAGTTTCGGGCGCCGGGTCGGCGCCCTGCCGCACCAGACGCGCAGGCTGCTGCTGCTCGCGGCGGCCGACCCGTCCGGCGACCCGGCGCTGGTGTGGCGGGCAGCCGCCCGCCTCGGGGTCGCCGCGGAGGCGGCGGCGCTCGCGGCCGAGGCCGGCCTGGCCGAGTTCGGCACCAGGGTCCGGTTCCGGCATCCACTGGCCCGCTCGGCCGCCTACCGGTTCGGGTCGGCTCGGGAGCGGCAGGAGGCGCACGGCGCCTTGGCGGAGGTCACCGATCCGCGGCTCGATCCCGACCGCCGTGCCTGGCACCGGGCGCAGGCCGTTCCCGGGCCGGATGAGGACGTCGCCGCCGAGCTTGAGCGCTCGGCCGACCGGGCGCGGGCGCGGGGCGGCCTGGCCGCCGCGGCCGCGTTCTTGAATCGCGCGGCGACGCTGACGCTCGACCCGTCGCGGCGGGCCGGGCGGGCGCTGGCCGCCGCGCAGGCCAAGGTCCAGGCGGGTGCGTATGACCCGGCGCGGGACCTGCTGGCCATGGCCGGGGCCGGGCCGCTCACCAGCGGCCAGCAGGCCACCGTTGACCTGGTCCGGGCCCAGCTCGCGTTCCTGACAAGCCACGGTAGCGATGCCCCGTCGCTGCTGCTCAAGGCGGCCAGGAGCCTCGAGCCCATCGACGCCGGCCTGTCCCGCGCGACCTACCTGGACGCGCTGTCGGCCGCGATGTTCGCCGGCCGTCTGGCCAGCCCCGGCAGCGGCGTCATGGAGATCGCCCCTGCCGTAGCCGCGGCGCCGCCGCCGCTCGCTCCGCGCGCACCCGATTTCCTGCTCGACGGCCTGGCCGCGGAGTACAACGACGGGTATGCGGCGGGAACGCCGATGCTGCGCCGGGCCCTGGCCACCTTTGGTGATGGCATGTCCGCCGAGGAGGAACTGCGCTGGCTGTGGCTGGCGAACGTCGCGGCCATGCGAGTCTGGGACGATGACGCCTGGGAGGCGCTCTCGGCCCGGCATGTCCGGCTTGCCCGCGAGGTCGGAGCGCTCAGCGAGCTTCCGCTTGCGCTCACCTCGCGCACGGCCATGCTCCTGTTCGCCGGCGATCTGACCGCCGCGACGTCACTGACCGGCGAGTCACAGGCGGTCAATGAAGCGACCGCCAGCAACCTCGCGCCGTACGGCGCCCTGGGCCTGGCCGCGCTGCGCGGCGACGAGGCAGGGACGCTGGCCCTGCTCGAAGCCACCAAGGAGGAAGTGACCCGGCGTGGGGAAGGCGCCGGGATCACCTTCGCCGAGTGGGCGAACGCCGTGCTCAACAATGGGCTCGGCCGTTACCCGGACGCCCTGGCCGCGGCCTGGCGCGCCACCAGTTACGACGCGGACCTAGGCTCCATGATCTGGCCCACGGTCGAGCTGATCGAGGCCGCGGCACGCAGCGGGGCGACCGAGACCGCGGCCGGCGCCTGCGAGCGGTTCGCCGCGATGACCGATGCCAGTGGCACCGACTGGGCGCTCGGACTCCAGGCGCGTTCGCACGCGCTGCTGAGCGAGGGTGAGGAAGCCGAGCACTGCTACCGCGAGGCAATCGCCCGCCTGGGCCGGACCCGGATGCGCGTCGACCTCGCCCGCGCCCACCTGCTGTACGGGGAATGGCTGCGCCGGGAACGCCGCCGCAGCGACGCGCGCGAGCAGTTGCGCACGGCTCACGGCATGCTGGAGCGGATCGGTGCGGAGGCGTTCGCGGAGCGGGCGCGCCGCGAGCTGCTGGCTACCGGCGAGCGGGTCCACAAGCGCACCGTGGCGGCCAGCGGCGAGCTGACCGCCCAGGAGGCCCAGGTCGCCCAGCTGGCGCGCGACGGGCTGTCGAACCCCGAGATCGGCAGCCGGCTGTTCCTCAGCGCGCACACCGTCCAGTACCACCTGCGCAAGGTGTTCGCCAAGCTCGGCATCACCTCGCGCAGCCAGCTCGGCCGCGTCCTGCCCGGCATCCCGGCCAGCGCCGAGCGGACCGGGTAGCCCGCCGTGGCGTGGGTGCCCACGAGCTGGCCGGCGGTGGCGCCGCTGGCGCGGCCCTCGGGTATGCGCGCGGGTACGTCGTGCTCCCCGGCGGCCAGCGCTGGGTAGGGTGCCGGTCGGCGATGGCGAGACGCATCCGGGGCTGCCTTCGGGTGTGCGACGGCAGTCCCACGGCCTGCGGCGTGCCCAGCGTCCACGCTCCCCCGCACTACCCGTCATGGCCAGCCATCGGGGGATTCGAACGCGGCCCAGCCGACGGTACGGTCGGACGGTGCTCACCCACCGAACCGAAAGGAACGATCGAATGAAGGCGAACTGGAACTGGCTCCAGGACCAGCACCCTCACGCCGACGGGCCCGAGATGGCGCCGGCCATGTCCGTCTTCTCCGGCCAGAAACTGGTCGTCGTCGGCGGCAGCAGCGGGATGGGACGCCAGACCGCCATCGACGTCGTGGCCGCCGGCGGCAGTGCCATCATCATCGGCGAGGACGCCGGCAAGGTTGACGACACCGTCAAGACCTTGGCCAACGACGGCAAGGCCTACGGCATCACCGCCGACCTGGCCGACCGTGAGCAGGTCGAACGGGTGCGCCGGCAACTGGCCGAGGAGCACGCCGACGCCACCCTGCTGGTCAACGCGGCGGGCCTGTTCATCCCGAAGCAGTTCCTGGACTACGACGGCGCCTCCTACGACTCCTACCTCGAGCTGGACCGGGCGATCTTCTTCCTCACCCAGACCGTGGCCCGCGGCATGGTCGCGAACGGCCAGGGCGGGTCCATCGTCAACGTCGGCAGCATGTGGGCCCACAAGGCCATCGCCGCCACCCCGTCCTCGGCGTACTCGCTGGCCAAGGCCGGCCTGCACGCCCTCACCCGCAACCTGGCCATCGAGCTGGGGCCGCACAAGATCCGGGTCAACGCGGTGGCCCCGGCCGTCGTCGCCACCCCGATCTACGAGCGCTTCGTCCCAAAGGACCAGCTCGAGCAGACCCTGCACAGCTTCGACGGCTTGCACCCGCTCGGCCGGACCGGCACCGCCCGCGACCTCGCCAACACCATCACGTTCCTGCTCTCGCCGGCCACCAGCTGGGTCACCGGCGCCATCTGGGACGTCGACGGCGGCGTCATGGCCGGACGCAACTGACGGCCCCGGACGCCCGTGCGCCGGCGGCATCTGGGCCGGCGCACGGGTCACCTCCGCCTACCGCAGGACCCCGCCGATGCAGGCCCTAACGATCCTGGAGGACCCGATGACAGCGGACCGGGTCCTGCCGCGGGACGAACCCGGCCAGCGGCTGCCCGGCCTGCTCAGCGACGTCAAGCTCGCCGTGATCGAGGGCGGCCCGCCTGGCATCGCCTGGCCCCACGCCGGCCAGGCGAGCACGGCGCTGCTGGGCTTCCTGCGCAGCCGATACCTGGCCGCAGCTCCACCATCTGAACAATTACCACCCAAGGAATGACCATGTCGAACCACTTCAGTGCCGCCAACCTCAAGCACCCTGGCGACGATGCCCGTCTGGACCTGACCGACCTGTTCGTCTTCGCGGCGCCCGACAACCCGAACCGGACCGTGCTGATCATGGACTCGAACCCCTTCACCAAAGGCGACGGGTTCCACCCCGATGCAATCTACCGGTTCAACATCGACAACGACGGGGACGCGCTGGCGGATGTGGCCTTCAGCTTCACGTTCTCCGAACCTAAGGACGGCCGGCAAACCGCCACCGCGTGCTACGCCACCGGCAGCGAGGCCCGGACGCGTGAACCACGTGGTGAAGTCCTGATCGAGGCCACTCCGGTGGGCTTCGATGCCATGGCCACGCCCGTCCAGGCGGGCCCATGCCGGTTGTTCATCGGCAGACGCAGCGACCCCTTCTTCGCCGACGCCGACGGTGTCCTGCACTGGCTGGTCGACGGCCAACAAGGAAACTTCCAGTGGACCGGGAACGACACCTTCGCCGGCGCCAACATCCTCTCCATCGCCTTGGAGGCACCCAACGACATGCTCGGCCGCGGGCCGAGCATCGGCGCATGGATAACGACCAGCCTGCGCCGCGACGGCATGCTCGTGCCGATGGACCGGGAAGGGAACCCGTCGTTCAACCCGATCCTCAACGCGAACGACATCAAGGACGAGTTCAACTCCACGGACCCGGTCGACGACGTGAGGAACTACCTGCAGCCGCTGTCGGAAACGCTGCAACGGCATGGCTACGCACCGAACGAAGCCACGGCTGCGGCCCACACCCTGCTGCCCGACATCCTTCACTACGACCGCACCATGCCGGCCCACTACCCCAACGGCCGGGCCATGACCGACGACGTCTTCTCCGCCCGCATGGCCTTCATGACCCACGGGCAGGCCACTCCCCAAGGCGTCAGACCACACGATGATTTGATGGCCGTGTTCCCGTTCCTCGGGATGCCGAACCCTTGAGGCGCACGGGCCCATCCCAACCTGCCGCGGGACCGCAGATGCAGTCCCGAACGATCCTGGAGGACCCGATGACAGTGGAGTGGGACGACGTGACACGGGCTGAGGTGTTGCGCGCGATACAGGAGTACGACCGGCTCGGGCCGGAGGAGTTCTTCTCTGAGCATGGTTTCGCCCCGACCACGACGTACGACCTGGTCTGGGATGAACGCCGTTACCCGCCGAAGGCGATCTTGGGCACCGCCTACGAGTTCGCCACCGGCCAGCGCCTTGCCTCCGGTGATTTCGAGGGCGGCAAGAGCGGCGCCGTACGAGTGCTCGGGGACCTAGGATTCACCATCCGCCCGCGGCAACCCGCCAGCCGAAGCTGACCCGGACGTCGGCAGAAGTGCCAACGGCAACGGCAAGGGAGGTCCAACCGTAGCGCCGAGCTCGGCGGGATGCGCGGGGCCTGGTTCAAGGACCCAGAGGGGAACATCCTGTCGGTGGTCCAGCCCTCGGCAGCCTGATCGACGGGCGAGCGGCTCCGGCCACCGACTGCCGGAGCGCCGCCCTGCACGGTGGGGTGAGGCTTGCGACCCGCTGACCGCCGTATCCGGGACCCCGGCCGGTCCGGACCTCGTTGAGACTTCGGCCCCCTGCGTAGAACGATGACGCCATGGCGGATGACTCCACGACGCTCGAACTCAGCCGGTCCGAACTCCGCGAGGTCGCCGGCTACGCGGTGGCGTGCGCGCGGCCTGCGTTGGCGATCTTCGAACGTGCACGCCCCGACGACCGGCGCCCACGAGCCGCGATCGACGCCGCCCAGGCGTTCGCGGATGGAGCCGAGCGGACCAAGGCGCTCCGTGACAGCGCGTGGGCGGCACACCGGGCGGCGCAGGAGGCCCGCGACGCAGGACAGGCTGCGGCGAGCGACGCTGCGCGCGCGGCCGGCCACGCGGTCGGTGCGGCGTTCCTCCACCCCCTGCCAAAGGCTACTCAGGTCAAGCACATCCTCGGATCGGCCGCGCATGCCGCACGAGCGCTCGAACTCTCCGCCGGGGACGATCCCACCATCGGAGCCGACCACCTCGCGCGGTCGCGGATCCTTGCGCATCCCGTCGTGGTGGAGGTCCTGCGGCGCTACCCGGTCGCCCCGGGGGGTGGTGGGCGGGTCGGAGCGCTGCTCCGTCAGTTGGACGCCTCGCTGCGGTGATCCCCGACGGTGTGCTGCTGGGCGAGTTCCGTCGACCGTGAGCCGCGGCAAGCAACCCGGGCTCTCCGCCTCATTGCGCCATCGCGGTGAGGACGACGAGGGATGTCGCCGTTGCCGTGCAGGTCGAGCCCGCCTGCGCCGGTGAGCGCGGAAGCTCCTCCGCCGACGCTTCCGAGGTGGGGGTGATCACCTGCCCTGGCCGTAGGCGTCGTGGTAGTTCCACCACCCGTACGGCGGGGTTTGCGGGTAACCCTCCGGCGAGTCCTCCCATTCCTCCTGGCGGCCGAGCGCGGTGATGTCGAGGTAGTTCCACGCGCTTCCCATCTGCTCGTCGCCGCGGGCGTCGATGAAGTAGGTGCGGAAGATCCGGTCGTCCTCGCGGATGAACGCGTTGGTGCCGTGCCATTCGTCGACGTCGAAGTCCTTGTCGAAGTCGTCCGTGATCGTGTACCAGGGGATGTGCCCCCATCCGTGGCGCTCCTTCAGGCCCCGGATCTCGGCCTGGGGGGCGCGCGAGGCGAACGCGAGCGTCGTGTTCCGCGCGTTCAGGTGGGCGGGGTGCGCGACGTGGTCGGCGACGAACGAGCAGCCCACGCACGCCCGCTCCGGGTACGAGCCGCCCTCCGCGTACGTGGTGACCTCGGGCCCGTAGAAGGCGCGGTAGACGATCAACTGACGGCGGCCATCGAAGAGGTCGAGCAGGCTCGCCATGCCGTCGGGCCCGTCGAACTCGTACGCCTTGTCCACGGCCAGCCATGGCATCCGCCGACGCTCGGCGGCGAGCGCGTCACGGGCGCGGGTCAGCTCCTTTTCCTTGACGAGCAGTTCCTGGCGCGCAGCTTGCCACTCCTCCGGCGACACGATCGGGGGTGTCTTCATGCGGACTCCTCTCAAGACTTGGGGCCGAGGTCGTCCCGAGCGTCCAGCTTCGAGCCGCGACCACTGGGCGGTAGGGCGTCCGGTAGTCCGCTCATGCGACTCGTGCAGCATCGCATGCCGGTGGAACAGGTTCCACGTCACGGGCGAGCGCAGCGACGAACGTCGGCACCTGCCGGCAACCCTTGCGGAGTTGTGGCGTGGATCGGTGGACAATGAGCATGGTGGGTGTTCGCGTTACCGGGTGCCCCTGTGTTTGCGTAGTCTTCGAGATCGGCCGCGCTGAGCGGTTCAAGGGCGGAGATCGTGCTCGGGAGAGGGAGTTGGCATGGCCGGAGACAAAGCGCGCCTGCCACCGCGGTGGTTCATCGTGACCTTCTGGCACCTGCACCGGTGGATCGTCCGGGCCAGCGGGGCGCGCAGGGGGCTGTGGCCTCCGCGCCCGGGGAAGTACGGCGCCTTGCGGCTCACCACGAGGGGCCGGCGCAGCGGCGAGCTGCGGAGCGTGGTCCTCGGCTACTACGAGGACGGGCCCAACCTGGTCTCGATGGCGATGAACGGCTGGGGTGCGGCTGAGCCAGCGTGGTGGCTGAACCTGCAGGCCCATCCGGAGGCGGTCGTCGAGCTGGCCGGTGGGATCCGGCGCGGGGTGCTCGGGAGGGCCGCGGTGGGCGAGGATCGTGAACGGCTGTGGCAGCGCTGGCGCGAACTGGACCGGAACCTCGACGGCTACGCTGCGCGTCGTCCGCGAGAGACGGCGGTCGTCGTCCTCGAGCCGCGCGCGGTGACCGAATGAACCACCGTCTCCACGCCGCAACTCGAGCAGGGGCTGGGGCGCGGTCGCGTCCGGACGCGAGGTGCCCGATGGCGTCAGCGGTACCGCGAGCGGGAAGGTGGGTCAATCACCGGCATGCCACCCTCATCCGGGGGCCGGGCCGGCCTCCTCGACCACCTCGTGGCGGCGGATGTAGGTGGCGCTGAAGGCCTGCAGGGTGGCGGTGACCGGCAACGCGAGCAACGCGCCGACGCCGCCGAGCAGGGCCGCCCCGGCGATCACGGCCCCGAACGCCACCGCCGGGTGCAGCGACATCGTGCGGGCGGTGATCCTCGGGGCCAGCAGGTAGTTCTCGACCTGCTGGTAGGCGGCGATGAAGGCTACCACCCAGACGGCGTCGAGCGGGCTCGACAGCAGCGCGACCAGGGTGGGCAGGGCCCCGGCAAGGTAGGCCCCGACCGTCGGGACGAACTGGGACACCACCCCCACCCAGATGGCCAGGGCGAGCGGGTTCGGCACCCCGATCAGCCACAGGAACGCCCAGGTGGCAACGGTCGACGCCGCGGCCAGCAGGACCCGCGAGTAGACGTAGCCGCCGGTCTGCTCGACGGCCAGGTCCCAGGCCCGCAGCACCTCCCGCTGGCGCCTTGGAGCCAGCACCGAGAGCACGGCGCGCCGGAAGCGCGGCCCGTCGGCGGCCAGGTAGAAGCTGAACAGCGCCACCGTGAGCAGCTGGAACACCAGCGTGAGCAGCTGCACCCCGACCCCCAGGGCGCTGCCGGCAAGGCCGGTGGCGAACCGCCGCACCGGCGACTCGGTGCTGCTCAGCTGCGCGACCAGGGTGTCGCTGGACAACCTGGTGTCGAAGGTGCGGTTGACGAAGGCGATCGCTTCCTCGACATAGCCGGGGAGGGCGTCGGCCAGGTTGGACACCTGGTCCACGACCAGCGAGCCAATGGCGACGACGAATCCGGCCGCGGCGACGAACAGCACCAGGAAGACCACCGCGGTGGCCACGCCCCGGCGCCAGCCCCTGCGGGCCAGCGAGTTCACCGCCGGCTCGATGGCGATGGCCAGGAACAGCGACACCAGCACGAGAATGAGCAGCGTGCGCAGCCGCTGCAGCAGCCACCACACGACGAACAGCCCGGCCACGCCGAGCAGGCACAGGCCGATCGCCCGCGGCAGCCACGGCGGCAGAGCCCTGGGGTCGGGAGCCTGCGGCGCTCTGGCCGGCGACGTCGGCCTGCCATCGGCGGGATCGTGCAGGTCGGACATGGCCGGCAGGCTACGACGGCCTGGCCTGCCTCGTCACTCCCGGGTTGGGCTACGGACCACTCGCCGGGCTGGAGGCCTTCACGGACGACCCGCCCGCCCGCCGGGCGGCTGGAGCGGGTGCTGGGCGGTCAGCGTGGGGCGCGCAGCACGGTCAGGGACCGCGGTCCCACGGTCACCGGATCGCCGGCGGTGACCGCTGGGGTCCGCTGCGTGTTGGTGGCGCTGCCAGGCGGCCTCACGGGCGGTGGCCGGTCGAGGCGGCGGCCCAGCCCGCGCAGGGAAGGCGGCGCGGCCGTGGATGCTGCTACCACCATCCGTGCCGCTTGGCCCACCGCATCAGGGTCGCGGACATGGCTGCCATGACCACCAGGACGACCGACAGGAGGCGGTGGTCAGTGCAGGCGCACTTGCCAGTCAGAGGGTACGCGGCCGGCTGGACCGGGAACCGGCTGGTCGAACGGATGATGCTCGGGAGAGGCCAGCGTTGGCCCATCGTCGTAGAGCTCGTCGGTCTGGTAGTTCCAGAACCATGCCTCACCCGGCTCGAAGCTGCGGACCACCGGGTGCCCGGTGGCCACCGCGTGCGCGCTGGCGTGCTGCGACGGTGAGCTGTCGCAGCAGCCGACATGCCCGCACTGGGCGCACCGGCGCAGGTGAAACCACCATCCTCCGGTGGCCTCGCAGTCGGCGCAGCCGCTCCCGCTGGGCGGCCTGGTTGTGTCGACTCCGGGCAACGTGCTCACGCTGGCTCCCATCCTGGCCGTCGCCGGCGCCTCACCGGCTTGCTCGGAACCACCATCGGCTTGATCCCGAGCTGGCCGGCCACGCCGAGGTCCTGGCTGCTAGGCGGGGGCGCCCCACGCGCCGTCGCCGTGGTCGCGCGAGCGCGCATCCTCGGCCGCCGCCGCGTCGCCGGGTGCGAATCCCGCCTGCGTCAGCATCCGCCGCAGGTCCACGATCATCTGCTTGTCGATGTCCTTGCCCCGCGGGGGCTGGAGGACCTCCGTCTCGGCGCCGAGCTCGACCTTGACCTTGCCGTTGTGCTCTTCGGTCGTCGTCCCGATGGTTTCCAGGAGCGAGAGTACCTGGCGCCACTCGATGTTCCCGCTCGAGGGATGGCTGAAGATCCTCTCGACCGTGTCGCGATGGTGGTGGGTGAGCTCCGCTGCCATGAGCCGTCCTCCTCGGGTTTGCCCACAGGCTACCCGCACATCGACAACGGCATCGCCGTCGCGGCGGGCCGGAAGCGCCCCGTCCAGGCACACGCCGGTGTCCGAAGCCGAGAGGTGCACGTCAGCCTGGTCGGTGCAAGGACCTGACCGGCGGGATCGACCGCCGGCGCCGAACCGGCCGCCGGTGAGGTCGCCGCGGCTGAGGCTGTCCAGCCAGGGGCTCTGGCCGTAGCGGTCGTGGAGCTGGTGCAGCGTGGTCATTGGATGCTCCCGGCGGTGAGGGCGGCGGACCGCGGTCCGGCGACCTGGTCCATGGGGACCGTGGGGTCGGCGAGCCGCGCCGGGTCGACCGGTCGCCCATCGCGGATCAGGGTCTGGATGGGTTCGATGGCGTCCCAGATGTTCGCGTGCATACCGGCGATGACCCGCTGGTCCTTGAGCCAGAAGGCGATGAACGCGTGCGTCGCGGGATCGCCGCGGAACACCACCTGGTCCCAGGCGCCGCCCAGCCCCGCGTACTGCATCCCGAGGTCGTACTGGTCGGAGAAGAAGGAGGGGAGCCGCTCGTAGCTGGTGGGGATGCCGAGCATGCTGCGGGCCGCGGCGGGTCCCTGGTTGAACGCGTTGGCCCAGTGCTCGACCCGCAGGTGGGTCTGGTAGCGCGGGTGCCAGGCGGCGGCGACGTCGCCGGCGGCAAAGACGCCGGCCGCCCCGAGGACCTGTAGCCGGTCGTTGACCAGCACACCGTTCTGGACCGGCAGGCCGGCCGCCACGGCCAGCTCGGTGCGTGGGATGGCGCCGGCGCCGACCAGCACCAGGTCGCAGGGGAACACCCGCCCGTCGCTGGTGATGACCGCCTCGACGCGGCGGTGGCCGCGGAAGCGGGCGACCCGGCTGCCGGGGACCAGCTGGACGCCGTGGTCGGCGTGCAGGTCGCGGTAGACGCCGGCGACCTCGGGGCCGAGCACGCGGGCCAGCGGCGCGGTGTCCGGGCCGAGCAGCGTGACCTCGCGGCCGAGCTGGCGTAGCGAGGCGGCCGCCTCGCTGCCGATCCAGCCGGTCCCGACCACCACGACGTGCTCGGCACGCGCGGCGGTGGTAGCCACCAGCTCGGCGTCGCGGCGGCTGCGCAGGTAGTGGACGCCGACCAGCTCTGCGCCAGGCAGCGGCAGGCGGCGCGGGGCGGCGCCGGTGGCCAGCAGCAGCCGGTCGTAGCCGATGCGCTCGCCGGAGGCGAGCTCCAGGCGGTGAGCGGCCGGGTGGATCGAGCGGACCGGCGTGGAGGTGTGCAGCTCGATGTCGTGGGTGGCGTAGAACCCGTCCTGGTGCAGGTAGAGGCTGTCGCGGTCGGTCTCGCCACGCAGGTAGCCCTTGGACAGGGGCGGGCGGTCGTATGGTCGCTCGGCTTCGTCGCCGAACAGCAGCAGGCGGCCGCCGAAACCCTCGGCGCGCAGGGTCTCGGCCGCCTTGGCGCCGGCCAGGCCGGCCCCGACGATCACAAAGGTTGGACTGCTGGGCATCGGAACTCCTCGCTGTTGGCGATGGGGTGGCAATGCGCTGCCGTCAGGCCTTGGCGGCGTCGTGGGTGGGCCGGAACGCGGTGGCGAGGCGGGCCAGGGCCAGCGCGGCCAGCAGCAGGCCGAAGTCCCGCAGGGCCACGTCGTAGTGGTCGCCACCCAGCAGCAGGTTGGCGATGATGCCGGCCAGCCACGCGGCCACCAGGTAGCCGCCGACCCTGGGCCGGAGGGCCACGACCAGCCCGGCGACGATCTCGACGACGCCGACGGCGAGCATCGCGCTGGAGGCGCTGCCGGGGACCAGGCGGTCGATGGCGGGAGCCAGGTAGGCGGTCCAGTCGGCCAGCAGGTTGGTGAACTTGTCCAGGCCGAACAGGATCGGGGCGACCGTGAAGCCGCTGCGCAGGATCAGGAAGGCCTGGTAGGCGGGGTTGTCGAGGGCAGGTCTGGTGTGGGATGCGACGGTGGTCATGCAGCCTCCTCCTCTATCGCGAATGTTTCCTTCTTATAGAAGATCTCACGCTGGCTGTCAAGAACTCCTTGTTTTAGAATGTGGGCATGAACCCAACCGACCTCGACCGGCAGCTCACCGGCCTCGCCGGGCTCGGTGACCCGCTGCGGCGCGCCCTCTACCGCTACGTGGCCGAGCGTGGGGAGCCCGTGAGCCGCGAGGACGCCGCCCACGCCGTCGGGATCAGCCGCCCCCTGGCCGCCTACCACCTCGACAAGCTCGTCGACGACGGCCTGCTGGAAGCCCGCTACCAGCGCCGCAGCGGCCGCCAGGGGCCGGGCGCCGGCCGCCCGGCCAAGCACTACGTCCGCGCCGCCGGCCAGATCGAGCTCAGCCTGCCCGCCCGCGACTACGCCCTCCTGGCCGAGCTCCTCGCCGGCGCCGTCGAGGCCGACTCCTCCGGCGCCGCCCAGGCCGCCCTGAACCGCGCCGCCAGCGCCCTGGGCGCCGAGCTCGGCACCGAGGCCGCCACCCACGCCGCCGACGACGGCGACCCCACCCAGGTCCTTGCGGCACTCCGCCAGGCGCTGGCCGCCCGCGGCTACGAGCCCTACGACGACGCCGACGGCGCCATCCGGCTGCGCAACTGCCCCTTCGACCGCATCGCCAGCCGCCACCGCGACCTGGTCTGCGGCGCCAACCTGGCCATGCTCCAGAGCCTCACCGACCGCCTCGGCGGCGACCCGCCCGTCCGGGCCGTGCTCGACCGACAGCCCGGACGCTGTTGCGTTGTCCTAACCCGCGAAGGCCGCGCGGCCGACTCGGCCTGACGCGGGTGGTCCGCCCAGCGGTAGCCGACCGGGCGATGCGGCGGCGGTCTGGGCCGTAACGATCCCGTACCGTCGACCTCGCGGCTGGCCGTCGGCGCCGGCAACCTGGCGGTGGCCGCTGCACCGCCGAGTGCAGGACCTGGTCGACCGCCGGTTCAACCGCCGCCGCCCGCACCGACGAGGCTCGCCGTCAACCTTGAGATGGGCACCCCGGTGCCGCAATCGGCCCTGGAGCCGAAGGCAGGCTTGATGCGGGAGGAGGAGTTCGCAGCGGAAGGATCCAGGAGGACAATGGCCCCGTGACCGCCGAACGGTTCTCGAACCCGCACCACCACGCCAGCCCCCCACCGAGCCCGGATGTTCCTGAGGACCTCGCGAGCTTCGTGCTGGCCGCCGACCGGGTCCCCGCCGAGGCGGCCGAGCTCGCGGGGGTCCTTGCTCGGGCTCAGCACGGAGCGGCGATGCAACGCATCGGCGAGGGGTGGGCTCACGCCCGCACGTCCTCGCCGTGCAGGCGATCCGGGAGTCGGCGGAGGATTCGGTGCGAAGGCTGATCGCGTCCGCGTTCGTGACGCTCGACGGCGTGATGGAAGCGCCCGGGCATGAGCCGCATCCGGACGGGAAGAACGCCTGGGCCTTGCGCTACGTCGGCGAGGACCAGCAGCGGTACAAGGCCGAGGAGGTCCTCGAGGCCGGCGCCGTTCTCCTGGGGCGCGTGACCTACGAGATCTTCGCCGCGTTCTGGCCGACGGCTCCGGGCGACGACGGCTTCGCGGATCGGATGAACTCGATCCCGAAGTACGTCGTCTCCGGGAGCTTGAGGACGGCCGGCTGGCAGAACTCGACCATCATCGGGGGAAACCCCGTCGAGAGGATCGCCGAGCTGAAACAGCAGCCTGGCGGTGACATCTTGCTCGTCGGCAGCGCCGACCTGCTCAACTCGCTCATCAGGCATGACGTGATCGACGAGTTTCGCATCATGGTGTTTCCCGTGGTGCTTGGAAGCGGCAAGCGTCTCTTCCGCGACGCGACGGACATGACGCACTTGCAGCTCGTCGACGTCAGGGCCTTCCAGTCCGGGGTCACCGTTCTCACGTACCGGCCGGCGGGCCGAGTCCCGTCGAGCAGGTACGTGGAGGCGTTCGCCTGGACCCAAGACCAGTTGCGATCGTGGCAGGCGGCGCAAAACGCCGATCGCGTCCTTGCGACCGTGCTGTTCACCGACATCGTCGGGTCGACCGAGCAGGCAGCCGCGCTCGGCGATCAGGGATGGCGCCGGCTCCTCGATCGCCATGACCGGGTGGCGCGCGCGGAGGTCGAACGCTTCCGCGGCCGCTTCGTGAAGTCCACCGGGGACGGCATCCTCGCCACCTTCGACGCGCCCACGCGGGCCCTCCGGTGTGCCCTCGGCCTCAATGCCGGCCTCGGCGACCTCGGGCTTGCGATCCGCTCGGCGATCCACACCGGTGAGATCGAGTTCCGCGACGACGACATCGGAGGGATCGGCGTTCACATCGCGGCGCGGGCCCTTGCTCACGCCGGGGGTCGCGAGGTCGTCGTCACGCGAACCGTTCGAGACCTCGTCACGGGCACTGACCTCGCCTTCAGCCCGCTCGGCGCGGTTGGGCTCCGCGGAATTCCCGGTGAGTGGGAGCTGTTCGCTGCCTCGGCTGGATGACAGCGTGATGAGGCCGCCCTTGGAGGCGTTGCCGGCGGCGTCGCGGAGCCCACCCTTGACTTCTCTGTTGTCGCCGATCCGCGCTAACCTGCCATCGCCCATCCCGTGTCACGACCAAGGAGGGTCGGATGGCGTCGCGACTCAACCCGTACATCAGCTTCGAGAACAACGCGCGGCAGGCCATGGAGTTCTACAAGGGCGTCTTCGGCGGCAACCTGACCCTGAACACCTTCGGCGAGCTGGGCGCGCCGGATTCCCCCGACGCCGACAAGGTCATGCACAGCCAGCTCGAGACCGACAGCGGGTTCACGCTCATGGCTGCCGACACCCCGGCCGGGATGCAGCGCAACCCCGGGGACAACATCACCATCAGCCTGAGCGGGGACGACGCCGACGAGCTGCGCGGCTACTGGGGGCAGCTGTCGGACGGTGGCACGGTGACGATGCCCCTCGAGAAGCAGATGTGGGGGGACGAGTTCGGCATGTGCCTGGACCGGTTCGGCGTCCCGTGGATGGTGAACATCAGCCAGCCGCAGGCTTGATCGTTCACCGGCCACTCCCCCACCCTCCCGCCGCCGTCATGGCCGCGCGTCCGCCAGGGATGGACGTGCGGCGCGCGGGAGCGCACTCCAGTGAACGCACAGCCGCCCGCGCAGCGGTTCCCGGTGGTTAGCTGACCGGAAGAGGTCACAGGTTCAACCCTCGGCCAGGTAGCCGCAGGACCTCCGCCCACTGCAGCCTTGACGTATGCGCCAAATGGAGCGAACATATGTTCGATCATCGCCGAGGCGGGGTCCTCCTCCAGGGCGTCGAGCTGTGTGGAGCCCGCCGAAGGGAGTGAACCATGCGGCTGAAGACGCAGACGGTCGTGCTGCTCGCCCTCGTGGCCCTGTTCGCCTTCTTCCTGGGCCGCGGCACCGTCAGCGCCTCGGCCGGCAAGCAGGCCGGGGTCGTGAACCAGCAGGGCCAGGACCAGACCCGGACCTCCCTCCAGCAGGAGGCTCAGCAGCAGGCCCAGCTCGCCGAGCAGCCCCAGGCCGACCCCGGCGTCAGCGGCTCGGGTGGCGAGGGCTCCGAGGGTGGCGCGGAGAACGAGGACTGCGAGGAGCCGGGCGCCGAGCCTGGTGAGGTCGAGGACCAGGACGAGCCGGGCGACGTCGACAAGCCCTGCCCCGAGCGGCCGTAGCGCAGGAGGCCGCCTCACGCCCCCCGGCCAGCATCGACCGGCAGCTCGTAGTCCAGCCAGCGGTCATCGCGGGTCGCCCCGATCCGCTCGTAGACGGCCTGCGCGCGGTGGTTGTCGACCGCCGTCTGCCAGACGAGCTGGGTCGCGCCGTGCTCGCGGCAGCGCTCCAGGCAGGCGGCGATGAGCCCGTCGGCCACGCCACTGCCGCGCGCCTCAGCGGCCACGTACAGGTCGTTCATCACCCCGACGCGGGTGGCGGCCAGCGTTTGCCAGGTCCAGAACAGGGTGGCGAAGCCGACCGCCCTGCCGCTGTCGTCGCGGGCCAGCAGCTGCAGCCCCTCCCGCTGCGGGTCGACGAGCAGCGCCTGCGACAGCTCCCGCAGGGCCTGGTCGCTGGGGGCTACCTCGTAGAAGTCGCAGTAGGCGCGCATCAGCGGCAACAGCTCTGGCAGGTCGTCGGGGCCGACCACGGTGATCTGCACGGGGCACTCCTCCTCACGCCAGTCGAACGCGACGCGGTTCAGTCCGCTGGAGGATTTCACAGCGTGGCCGGTCAGATGGGGAAGGCGACCAGGGTCGCGGAACTCGCCGACCTCGCGCCGGCCGTGGCGGAGCCTGCCGCGGTCGCCCGCGGCCGGGAATAAGGGGTCAGCGGGGTCCGTGATATCGTGGCGGGTCGCCGTCCGCGACCTCGCTCCCCGCTGAGCGTCGGGCATCCTCGTTCAGCCTCCGGTAGGGCGGCCTCCCAGATCCGGTGTCGACTGGGCCGGCCTGCGCCACGTCGATCTTACTGACCGCTCGGGACAGAGGATCCGCGGGGTCAACCCGCAGGCGCGAGCCCCCCGGGTGGGCGCTACAGCCGCCCGTCGTCGTCCACGGCTGCGCGGGGCCGGTCGGGGCGCGGCGTTGCGCGGTAGAGGTGCACGCACAGCGCCGCGAGCCAGGCCCAGGCGACGACGACCGCGAACCAGAAGCCGAGCACCACCGGGGGGCTGCTCGACCCGGAGGCGATGCCGACGAAGCCGGCGAGGAAGACCAGGCCGGTCGCGCGCGAGTACCAGGCCCACCCGGCCTGGCCGCGGTCGGCGAAGCGGTGGGCGAGCACGAAGCACGCCGCCACCAGGCACGCGAACCCGATCGCCCCGCTGATCACGTGCAGCAGGCCGGCGGTGCTGACCGTGGCCGGGGGCCCGTCGGGCGTGCCCGGCGGGAACCCGTGCATCGGGTCCGCGACGAACACCCCCGCGCCGACCAGCCCGGCGCCGTAGACGGCGAGCAGCGCGGGCCCCCAGGACGCGGCCGGGCCTGGGCGCATCGCGCGGCGCACCCCGACCGAGGCCGCGATCACCATCAGCCCCGTCAGGACGAGGTTGGCGATCTGGATCCAGCCGTACGGACCGTTGGCGAGCAGGCTCAGGTCGTGGCGGACGAGGTCGTAGCCGTCGCGGGTGAGCGCCTGTGCCAGGCCGACCACCAGGTAGAACGGGCCCGCCAGCACCCCGTAGCCGAGCAGGGACCGGGTCACGGCGGCGGCCCGGTCGAACGGCGGACGGGTCGAGTCCACCCCGCCCGACGTGTGCTCCGCGGTCATCGTGAACCCCCTTCCGATCGGTACTACACTGAATAGTACCATCCGGTACTGCCTCGTATAGTACTCTTACTCCATGGAGCACCCTGAGGAGGCGGTGGAGGACCGGGCGGACGAGTCGCTGCTCGTGCGGGTCTCGCCGGCCGGGCTCGGCGACGCCCGCCGCGGCGCACGCGTGGACCGCGCGCAGGACCCGCGCACCCGGCGGACGCGGGCGGCCATCGTCGAGGCCGCGACCACGCTGTTCCTCCGGCACGGCTACCAGGGGACGAGCACCGACGAGATCGCGCGCCTCGCCGCGGTGTCGAAGCGGACCGTCTACAACAACTTCGGGGACAAGGAGCGGCTGTTCACCGAGATCGTCCTGGGGACCACGGTCACGGCCGAGCGGTTGGCCGACGAGCTCGCCTCGGAGCTGCCCCACGCCGAGGACGTCCCCGGCGCGCTCCGCGACGTCGCACACCGCCTCCTGGAGACGGTGACCCGACCGCTGGTCCTGCAGCTGCGGCGGCTGCTGATCGCCGAGGCCAGGCGCTTCCCGGACCTCGCCCGCGAGTACTACCGCGGCGCCCCCGGCCGCACGCTCGGCGCACTCGCCGCCGCCTTCGAGTCACTGGCCGAGCGCGGGGCGCTGGTCGTGCCCGACCCGCAGCGGGCGGCGGAGCACTTCGCGTTCCTGGTGCTCGGAGCGACCCTGGACCGCGCCATGTTCGAGGGCGAGCGGAGCGTTCCCTCCCCCGCCGAGCGGCAGCGCACCGCCGACGACGCGGCGCGGGCGTTCCTCGCGGCCTACGGGGCCCGCTGACCGCGAGCGGGAAGGGCGGCCACGCTGGCGTGGCCGGCGGCCTCAGTCCGTGGTGATGGCGCGGAGGACGCCCATCCTGGCGGCGCGCCGGGCCGGCCAGATCGCCGCGACGACCCCGAGGACGGCGGCGGCCGCCATGGAGAGGGCGAGCTGCCCGTAGGGGACGCGCAGCACGTCGATCCCGTCGTCGGCCAGCACCCGCTGCAAGGCCCACCCGAACGCCACCCCGATGCCGAGGCCGAGGCTGGCGCCGAAGGCCGCGATCATCACCGACTCGTAGCGCAGCATGCGCCGCAGCTGCCGGCGGCTCATGCCGACCGCGCGGAGCAGGCCGATCTCGCGGGTCCGCTCGGTCACCGACAGGGCGAGGGTGTTCACGATCCCGAGCGCGGCGATGATGACCGACAGCACCAGCAGGGCGATGATCATGCCCAGCAGCTGGTTGACCTCCCCGCGGGCCGCGGCCTTGGCCTCCTGCCGGTCCTGCAGCTCGACGTTGGGGTAGGCGGCCAGGGCCGACTCCAGCGACCGGCGCGCCGCCGGGCCGTCCTCGGTGTCGACATAGGCCAGGTGGATGAGGTTGCCGGGCGCGTGGGGCCGGTAGCTGGCCGGGCTCATGACGTAGGGGCGGTCCGCGGTCAGCTGGTTGTCGGCGTAGATCCCGGCGATCCGCAGCGACGCCCTGGTCCCGTCCGGGTACTCCCCCGCCACGACGCTGCCGACCCTCCAGCCCCACGCGTCGGCCGTCGCGCGCGGGACCAGCAGCTGGTCTGGGCCGAGCGTCCCGGCGCCGCTGTCGAGCCGCAGCCGCACCGGCTGGGCCAGCGCCGCCGGGTCGGCGACCGTCAGCGGCAGCTCCACGCCCTGGACCTTGATGGTGCCGAACCGGACCGCCGTGACGCCGCGGACGCCGGGCGCCCCGGAGGCCGCCGCCACCGCCGCCGGGCTGAAGCCGCTGAAGCCGGTGGCCCGCAGGGCGTAGTCGGCGCCGAACCCACGATCGAACGCGCCGTCCACCGAGGCCTTCAACGACTGCGCCAGCACCGAGACCATGGCGACCAGGGCCAGCCCGATCATCAGCGCCGACGCCGTGGCCGCGGTCCGGCGGGGGTTGCGCTGGGCGTTGCCCCGGCTCATGCGGCCGACCGGGCCGGCCAGCCGCGCGAACGGCCAGCCGAGGACCCGGATGACGGGTTGGCTGAGGGCAGGGCTGAGCATGGCGACGCCCAGGAACACCACCGCGGCGCCCACACCCACCAGGCCCGGCGCCTGGCGTCCGCCGCCGGTGAGGCCGCCGGCGAGCGCGGCCACGCCGCCGGCCACCAGGGCGGCCCCACCGGCCAGCCGGAACCGCATGGAACGGGCCGGGAGGGCGACGTCGTCGCGCAGCGCCGCCACGGGCGGGATCCTCGCCGCCCGCCGGGCCGGGAGGTAGGCCGCCACCGTGGTGACGACCATGCCGACGACGTAGGACCAGACGACCGTCGGGGCGGTGAGCACGAGCCCGGTCGCCGGCAGGTCGATGCCGAAGAGCTTGAACAGTGCCCGGAGCCCCAGGGCCAGCCCGCCACCGGCGGCCAGGCCGAGCGTGGAGCCGACGAGGGCGATGCCGACCGCCTCGCCGAGCACCAGGCGGGTCACCTGCCGGCGGCTCGCCCCGACCGCCCGCAGCAGCGCCAGCTCGCGGGTGCGCTGGGCGACCAGCATCGAGAAGGTGTTGAAGATGATGAAGGCGCCGACGAACACCGACACGGCGGCGAAGACGAGCAGGAAGATCCCGAGGATGTCGAGGAGCTGCTTGATCTGGGCCCTGTCCTGGTCGATCGACTCCTGCCCGGTGACGGCCTCGTAGCCTGCGGGCAGCACCGCGGCGACCTGGTCGCGCAGCTGCTCCTGGGACACACCGTCCCTGGCGCCGACCAGGATCGTCGAGTAGTGCCCCGGCCGCACCAGGAGCTGCTGGGCGACCTCTGGCGTGAAGGCCGCGAAGGTGACCAGCGAGCCCAGCGTGCTCGAGGGCCCGAACGTGAGGATACCGCTGACCCGCATGGTCCGGGTCGGGCCCTGGGTCAGGATCTTGACCGGGTCGCCGACCTCGAGCTTGCCCTTTCCGGCGCTCTGGGCGTCGATGGCCACCTCGTCGGCGGCGCGGGGCGGGCCCCCCGACACGATCCGCAGGGCGGCGTCGGGGTCGGTTCCGGCGTCGGCGGGCCAGTCGCCGCCGACCTGCGCCATGGCCTGGCCGCCGATGACCCGGCCGTCCTTGCCGACGATCGCCGCATAGCCCTCGGCGGCGCCGTGGACGTAGTCGGCGCCGGGGACCTGACGCCGCAGCGTCGTCAGCACCGACCGCGGGATCGGGGTGGGCGCGGCGTCGTCGCTGGCCGCGAACGACTGCTCCGCCCGGACGATGAGCTCGACGTCCCCGTAGGCCTGCTCGAACAGCTGGTCGAAGCCGCGGGTCGTGGTGTCCTTGAAGATGAGCGTGCCCGCCACGAACGCGACGCCGAGGATCACCGCCACCGCGGTGAGCCACAGTCGCAGCCGGTGGGCGGCGAGGCTCCGCAGCGTGAGCTTGGCCGTCATCGGGCTGCGCCCCCTTCGGCCCCCGGCAGCTCCAGGCCCTTCATGCGCTCCAGGACCCTCTCGGCGGTCGGGTCCGGCAGCCGGCCGACGACGCGCCCGTCGCGGAGGAAGAGCACCTCGTCGGCGTAGGCCGCCGCCACCGGGTCGTGGGTCACCATGACCACCGTCTGGCCCATCTCCCTCACCGAGCTGCGCAGGAACGACAGCAGCTCGGCGCCGGACCGGGAGTCGAGGTTGCCGGTCGGCTCGTCGGCGAAGACGATCTCCGGCCGGCCGGCCAGCGCCCGGGCGAACGCGGCACGCTGCTGCTGGCCCCCGGACAGCTCGCTCGGCCGGTGCCGGAGCCGGCTGCGCAGCCCGACCGTGTCGATCACGGTGTCGAGCCAGTCCCGGTCCGGCTTGCGACCGGCGATGTCGATCGGGAGGGTGATGTTCTCCAGGGCGGTGAGCATCGGCACCAGGTTGGACGCCTGGAAGACGAACCCGACGCGGTCGCGGCGCAGCCGGGTGAGCTGGCGCTCGTCGAGGCGTGTCAGGTCCACGTCGCCGACCAGCACGCGGCCGGCGTCGACCGTGTCGAGCCCGGCCATGCAGTGCATGAGCGTCGACTTGCCCGAGCCCGACGGCCCCATGACGGCGGTGAACCCGCCGCGCGGGATGCCGACGGTGACCTCGTCGAGCGCGGTCACCCTGGCGTCGCCGCCGCCGTAGGCCTTGGTGATCGCGTCGGCCCGTGCGGCCAGCCGACCGCTCGCGGGGCGGCCGAGGTCCTCCGACGTCGTGGGCGCGGCGTTGGTCACGATGGTCTCCTCGCGTCGTCAGGGGTGGTGTCGCCGGAGGCCGCGGCGGGCCCGCTGCGGCGCCAGTACTGCCGCTTGCTCTCGTCACGGAGCACGACCCCCAGCCTGGCCAGGTCGGCGCGCAGCTGGGCCGCCTCGTCGCCGTCGCCCTTGTCCAGCGCCCGGGCGCGCGCCTTGAGCAGCGCGTTGGCGCCGGCGGGCAGGTCGGGGAGGTCGTCGACCCAGCGCCGGTACTGGTCGATGTGCGGGTCGCCGCCCGACCGCCAGGGGAACCCGTGGACCACGAATGCGTCCCTGAGCCGGTCGGCCTCCAGGTCGGAGCTCTCCCTGGCCAGCTCCTCGGTGGCCCGACCGAGCAGCACCAGCCGCCTTCCGTCCAGGAACACGGCGCCGACCAGGGGCCGCTCGACCGTGCGGGTGACGCCACCGCGGGTGAGGGTGACCTGGTCGTCGGCGACGGCCACGGTGAGCCGGTCAAGCGCCGCCAGGGTGGCGAGCACCAGGCCGGCGAGCCCGCCAACGGCCAGCGCCCCGATGCTGGCGTGCGGCTCGGGCGCCGACGCCACCAGCTTGAACGGCCCCTGGAACGGCACCCACGGAAGCGACGCCACCCAGCCCGCGACCGCCTTGAGGAGCCATCCGGCGGGGAGCCCGAGCAGCGGGAACCCCGTCCACACGAGGACACGCCGCCATCGCGGCTCGGCCACCACGGTCTGGCCGCGTGGTGGCGCTGCTCCTGCTCGCTCGGGCTGGCCGTGTGCGTCCATGTCGTTGCGACTCGCTCCTCCTCGGGGACCTCGGTGGCCAGTCTCGGGTGGCCCGGTGGGACGGCGCATCGGCCATCGGGTGCGTTCTGGCCGCCGGTCGGCCAGCGTTCGCCGACCAAGGTCGACGCCGCCATGGCCACCTGGCCACTACCGGAACCGCGGCCGCGCCAGTAGCGTGCAGCGCGGAGCCGAGGGAGGGGCCGGAACTGGACACCAAGACCACCTCGACGTCCCGGTCCGCGCCGGCCGGCGCCCCAGAGGACCGGGAGGCGAAGGCGTCCGCGGGGCGCTCGCAACAGTCGGCTCGAGACCGGCTGGCCGATGTCGCCTGCGTCGGTGTTGCCGTCCTGCTGGGTAGCCTGTTCATCCTGGGCAGCCTGGCCGAGACGCCACCGCAGCCCGTGCAGCTGGGCTGGGAGCTGGTCTTCGGCGGGTCGGCCTGCGTCGCGCTGCTGCTGCTGCGGCGACGCTGGCCGGTTGCGCTGGCCCTGGTCCTCATCCTCGCCTCGCCGCTCTCGGCGCTGGGCCTCGGCGCGGCCCTCATGGCCGCGTTCACCGTGGCCACCCGGCGGCCCTGGCGGGTCACCGCAGCCGTCGGCGGGCTGCTCGCCGCCGTGTTCACGAGCACCTTCGCCCTGGCGGCCCGCACCTCCTACGAGTACTGGTCGGCGGCGGCGACCGTCCTGTTCCTGCTCGCCGCGCTGCTCGCCTGGGGCATGCTGGTGCGTTCGCAGCGCCTGCTCGTGCAATCGCTGGAGGAGCGGGCCCGCCAGGCCGAGGAGGGGCAGCAGCTCCGCGTCCAGGAGGCGCGGCGGTTGGAGCGGGAGCGGATCGCCCGGGAGATGCACGACGTGCTCGCGCACCGCATCTCGCTGCTGACCCTCCACGCCGGCGCGCTGGAGTTCTCCCCTGGGGCGAGCCCCGAGGAGATCGCTCGCGCCGCCGGCGTCATCCGCAGCTCCGCCTTCGAGGCCGCGGAGGACCTGCGGGAGGTGATCGGCGTGCTGCGCAAGGACGACGACACCGTCGACCCCGAACGTCCGCAGCCCACCCTGACCGACCTGCCGCAGCTGCTCGACCAGTCCCGGCGGGCCGGCATGCCGGTGACCATGGAGAACCGGCTCGCCGATCCCGGTGCGGTCCCGGCCGGGATCGGCCGGCACGCCTACCGGATCGTCCAGGAAGCGCTGACCAACGCCCGCAAGCACGCGCCCGGCGCGCCGGTGCGGGTGACGGTGGCCGGGGGGCCCGGGGCCGGGCTGACGGTGGAGGTTCGCAACCGGCTGCTCCCGAATGCGGCGACGGAGCAGGTCGCCGGCACCGGCGCCGGGCTCGTCGGGCTCGCGGAGCGGGTCGGCCTGGTCCACGGGCAGCTGGAGCATGGCCCCACACCAGACGGTGACTTCCAGCTCCGGGCCCGGCTGCCGTGGCCGCCGTGAGCGCCCCCGTCGGGGATGCTGTTCGACCTCGTGGTCGCCGGGGATATGGACACGGTGAGGGCCGACAGGCCCACCAGGAGGTCGACGAGGCATGGGCATCGACCGGGCGGTGCTGCGGCTGCAGCTGCGGGCCCGGCGGATGGCGGCTGGTGTCGTGCGACGACTCCCCGCCACGGTCGCCGACCGCCTCCGCGGCCCGGTCACCGCACCACCGCAGTCCCGACGTCACCGGGCGCACGACGCGCTCCTTCGGCTGCTGCGCCGCGGCGGGATCCCTGCCCGGGTGAGCACCTTCGCGCTTCGCGACAACCGGGAGCTGACGTTCGTCAACGCGGAGTCGCTGGTCCTCCACCAGCTGTACTGGTTCGGGGAGCAAGGCTGGGAGCCACAGCTCCTGCTCTGGTGGCGTCGCTTCTGTCGCCGCTCCTCCGCCATCCTCGAGCTCGGCGCCAACGTCGGCTTCTTCACGGTGGAAGGGGCCAAGGCGGCGCCGCACGCGCGGTACCTTGCCGTCGAGCCGTACCCCGCCTCCGCCCGCGTGTGCCGTGCCAACCTCGAGCTCAACGGGGTCGAGTCGGTCGAGCTGGTCACGGCGGCGGCCGTGGCCCACGCCGCGTTGCCAGCGGTCGAGCTGCAGGTTCCCTCCGATCAGCTTGCGACCCCCACCGTCGCGTTCGTCGGTTCCGACACCGAGCTCCCGGAACGGATGAGCCGTCACGTCGCGCGGACCATCCCTGTGTCGGCGGTGGACGTGCGGTCCCTCCTGTCCGGGGTTGATCTGCTCAAGCTGGACGTGGAGGGGCAGGAGCACGCGTTGCTCGCGGCCAGCCGCCAGCACCTGCGGACCCGCCGGCCGACGGTGTTCGTCGAGGTGCTGCCCGGGACCCCCAAGCTCCGGCGGCTGATCGTGGACCTCTGCCACGACGACGGCTTCCACTGCTACGTGCCGCGTGCTGGCGCCCTGGTCCGGCTCGAGGTTCCGGACATCCTCGGCGCTCCGTTGCTCGACCGGTACGGGTGCCAGGACCTGATCCTGTCCGCGGAATCACACCTGGACCGGTGGGGGGAATAGCCGTTCCGCCCGAGTCACCCTTGATTCTTACTATCTAACTGTGTTAGACAGTTAGAGGCCGGTGGTCGATCTCGGGAGGTCGGGATGTGGGACCAGTCGTTGCTGACGTCGGCGGGGCAGGTGGAGGCGCTGCGCCTCCTGTCGGAGTGGTGGGACTCGTCCCGCCGGGCCGCGGGCGGCGCGGTGGCCGACGTGCTCGTCCTGCCCCCGGGCTGCCGGCCCGCGCACCTGGACGAGCGGCCCGCGAAGGTGGGCTGAGCGTCATGGGCGGCGGCACGCGCACAGGGCGGCACCGGATCCGGGTGGCGACGGTGGTCATCGACGCGACCGACCTGGAGGAGGCGGTGGCCTTCTGGTCGGCCGCGCTGGACACCCCGGTCGTCACCGGCGATCCGGCCCGGGATCGGTACGTGTCGCTCGGCCAGGCGGCCGGTGGCCTGCGGCTGCTGCTGCAACGGGTGCCGGAGCGCGGCGGCGACAAGAACGCCGTGCACCTCGACCTGGAGACCGACGACCCGGAGGCGGAGGTGGCACGCCTGACCGCGATCGGCGCCAGCCGGGAACGCCCGCTGGGCCACGGCGCCTGGGTGCTGCAGGACCCGGCCGGCAACCGGTTCTGCGTCATCTACCCCGAGACGCCGGGCTGGCCGCAGGGCTCCAAGGAGGTCGCCGCCGCCACCCCGACCGGCCCATGACCGCCACCGGCGGCACCCCCGGTTCGGAGTCGCGCCGGGCCCTGGAGCGGCTCATCGGCTTCGTCAACACCAACGACGTCCAGGCCTCGGAGGACCGGCTCCGCGGTCCCGACGAGACCCGGAGCTGGCTGGTGGCCGAGGGCTTCGAGGCCGGGGAGCTCGATCACGACGACTGGGCGGCGACGATCTTCTTCCGTGAAGGGGTCCGGGCCGCCGCCGCGGCCAACAACGGCTACGGCGTGGACGCCGACGCGGTCGCGGCGCTGCGGGGGGCGGTCGACCGGCTGGGCTTCACCGTCCGGGTCGGCGCCGACGCCGGCCTGGAGGTCGCCTCCGCCTCGCCGGCCGGGCGAGCCCTCGCCCCCCTCGTCGGCGCCCTGATGGCCGCCCAGGCCGACGGCTCCTGGGCGCGGGTCAAGGCCTGCGCCCGGGACTCCTGCCGCTGGCTGTTCTACGACACCACCCGCAACCGGTCCCGGACCTGGTGCACCAACAGCACCTGCGGCAGCAGGGAGAAGGCCAAGCGGGCCTACCGCCGCCAGCTGCAGCGCCGCACGCCCGACCGGTCATCCACCAGCAACCCCGACGCCGACCCGCCGACGCCCGACAACCCCCGTTGAGAGGAGCGCTGCCTTCGAGCTCCGGGAGGCCGTGGGTGCGCTCAGGTTGCGGCGAAGAACGCCGCGATGTCGCGGGCGAGGCGCTCGGGCTCCTCGGCGGGGGCGAAGTGGCCACCACTGGGCATTGGCGTCCACCGGCGGACGTCGTACAGGCGCTCTGCCCACTCACGTGGGGGTGCACCCTCGTCCACGAACTGCTTGAAGACGGCGATTCCGGTGGGTACCCGGACGAGGTCGCCGGGACCCGGCGTGACCGCGAACCAGCGGTTGTCGTAGTAGTCGCGCATCGACGGCGTGATCGTCTGCGTGACCCAGTAGATCGTCAGGAGGGTCAGCAGGAACGCCCGGGAGAAGCGCCCGTCCAGGTCGCCGCCGGAATCGGCCCATGACCGCCACTTCTCCAGGACCCACGCGGCCAGCCCTGCCGGCGAGTCGTTCAGCCCGTACCCGAGGGTCTGGGGCCTGGTCGACTGGATCGCCTTGTACCCACCCTCCGTCCGCCACCACGCCTGGTTGCGCTCCAGGTAGGCACGCTCGGCCTCCGACAGCGGCCGCGACCCCGGACCGGTGTAGGGCGAGAGCTCCAGGTTGCTCAGGTGGACGCCGAGCATCGGTTCCGGGTCGTCCAGTGCCATGAACGTGGCGACCCCGGCCCCGAAGTCCCCGCCCTGCGCCCCGTAACGCCGGTAGCCGAGCCCGCGCATGAGCCGGTGCCAGAGACCCGCGACGTACCGGTAGTTGACCCCGGTTCGGGCGGGCCGCTCGGAGAACCCGTAGCCGGGCAGCGATGGGATCACGACGTCGAACGCGGGCCCGTCGATGCCGTGCGCCTCTGGATCGGTCAGCAACGGCGCCAGCGGCAGCAGCTCGACAAAGGCGCTGGGCCAGCCGTGGGTCAGCACCAGCGGGATCCCGCGTCCGCGTCTGGCCTGCTGGTGGACGAAGTGGACGTGGATGCCGTCGAGCTCGGCGCGGAAGTGGTCGAACCGGTTCAGCTCGCGTTCCTGCGCGCGCCAGTCGAACTCGTCGGCCCAGGACGCCAGCACGTCCCGCAGGTAGGCGAGGTCGGTGCCCTGTTCCCAGCCCCCGCCGGGTGCCTGATCGGGCCAACGCGTGTTGCGGATGCGCGCCCGCAGGTCGGCCAGCACCGGTTCGGCGACCTGGATCGAGAACGGCTCGATCGGCAGGCGTGGTCTCGGCTGGGTCATCGCTGCCTGGCCGGGCGGTCAATCCGGGCTGGAGCGCCGGCGTCCCAGGTGGCTGGATGCGCGCCGTTCGGCCTCGGCCTTGACCGTGGCGAGCGAGGCCGCGACCGTCTGTTCCCAGGTGCGCGCGACCAGCCCACTCCAGCGCTGCCCGACGCGCCACAGGTCGGCGCCGATCTCCCCGTGGTAGGCCAGGCGCGTGCTGGCGCCATCGGCCTGCTCGGTGAGCTCGAACGCCTCCACGACGTGGGGGACCGGCCCGCGGACCAGCCGGAAGTCGACCCGCTCCGGCCGGGTGAACCGGACCGTCTCCACCGTCTGGGCGACCAGGCCCAGCCGACCGCCGAGCGGGGTGAAGTGGGCCGCCAGCACCATGTCGCTGCCGCGTTCCAGCACCCGGAGCTTGTCGGCCAGCGCCCGTGGGGCCCGGCCGAGGTAGGGCTCGGCGAGGACGTCGAAGACCACCTCACGCGGGGCGGCCATCTCGACCAGCTGCGGGCCGAGCGGCCGGACACGCCGGCCAACGCCGAGGTCGACCGGGCAGGCGCCGGTCACCAGCCCGACGTAACCGGCCGCGGTGACCCCGGCGCCCACGGTCGCCCAGCCGAGCAGTCGAGGGATCCAACGGGTCATGGAGGCTCCCTGGCTCCGACCACGGAGCCTGTCGGCGTCGCGCGTCCATTGTCACTCATCCAGCCGAGCCGATGCCGTTCAGGACCGTGGCGACCAGGTCGGCCACGAACCCCGGCGGCACCTTCAGCTCGCTGGGGGCCGCCCCGCTGAACAGGTGGGGCAGGACCAGCTCGTGGCAGGCGCCGTTGAGCATCGTGGCGGCGGCGTCGACGTTGGCGGTGGCGGGCAGGCGGCCCAGGCGCTGCTCGGCGCGGAGGTAGTCGGCCAGCTCGTCACGCAGCTCCCGCCCACCGGCCGCTGGGGAGGACAGGGTGGTCACCTGGGCCAGGACCCCGGGCTGGCCGAGCAGGCCGGCGAAGGCGGGCAGGACGGCCGCGTGCAGGGCCAGGTTCCGCTCGAGGTGGGCGGACAGGTTGGCTTCGACGGTGCCGCTGCCCGGCGGCGGCAGCGGAGCCAGCCCGGCGTCCACGGCGCGGACGTGCGCGAGCACGGCCAGGGCGAGCAGCTCCTCCTTGTCGGCGAAGTGGTTGTAGAGCACCCCGTCGGCGACCCGTGCCTCCCGGGCGATCTCCCGGACGGTCAGCCCGACGGTGCCGCGCCGCGCGATGAGGCGTTCGGCCGTGGCGATCAGGTGCTCGCGCAGGCTCTGGTCGCCTTCATCACGCAGCGCGGCCGCTCGTCGGGGTGCCATGTCAACCCTGACGCTAGCGCCGGTTGCCGTACAGGTGCATCGTGAGCGGGGCGAACACCGCCGTGACGACGGCGGTCGCCGCCAGCACCCAGCCCACCTGCCCGGCCGTTGCCGTTCCGGCCATCAGGCCCCGGACGGCGGTGACCACGTGGGTGATCGGGTTGACGTCGACGAAGCCCTGCAGCCAGCCCGGCATGGTCTGCGGGTCCACGAAGATGTTGCTGGCCAGGGTCAAGGGGAACAGCACGAGCAGGCTCAGGTTGTTGACCGCGCTGGGGGCGCGCAGGACCAGCCCGAGCGTCGTCCAGACCCACGACAGGCCGAAGGCGAACCCGAGCACCAGCGCCACCGCCGCCAGCACGCCGACGATCCCGCCCTCAGGCCGGTACCCGAGCACCAGGCCAAGGGCGATCACCAGGGTCGAGGCGAGCAGGTAGCGGCCGCTGTCGCCCAGCAGGGCGCCGACGATGGGCGACGGCCGCCAGATCGGCAGCGTGCGGAAGCGGTCGAAGACGCCGCTGGTGATGCCGGTGTTGAGGGTGACGCCGCTGAAGGTGGTGACCAGCACCACGGTCATGACCAGGGTGCCCGGCAGCAGGACGTTGAGGTACGCGCGGGGAGAGCCGGCCAGGGCGCCGCCGAACAGGTAGGTGAAGCCCAGCGTGAAGATGACCGGGATGCCGATGACGTCGATCAGCTGCTCGGGCACGTGCCGGAGCTTCAGCAGCGCCCGCCACCCGAAGGTGCGTGACGCCGACAGGGCGCTGGGGCGCGGCGGCCGGGCACGTGCCGACAGCGCCGCCTGCAGGGGTTGGTGGACGGCGCCGTCGGGTGATGCGGCGGGGGTGGTCATGCGGCATCCTCCTGGGTGGTGGGGCTCTGGGACTGGGCGGGACGGCCGGTCAGGGCCAGGAACACCTCGTCCAGGCTGGGCTGGCCCAAGGCGAAGTCGGCGACCGCGACCCCGGCGCGACCCAGCTCCACCAGCGCGCGGACGACGCGTTGAGGGTCGCCGACCCGGGCCGACAGCGCCGCCGGGTCGGACGCCGGGTGCACGGGAACGCCGAGCGCCGGGGCCAGCACCTGTTCGGCGTGGGCCCGTTGCGCCGGGTCGCGCAGCCGTACCTGGAGCGTGCCCGCGCCGATCGAGGCCTTGAGCTGGCCGGGGGTGCCCTCGGCGATGACCCTGCCGCGGTCGATGACGGCGATCCGGTCGGCGAGCTGGTCGGCCTCCTGCAGGAACTGGGTGGTCAGCAGCACCGTGGCGCCGTCGGCGACCAGCGCCCTGACGATCTCCCAGACCCGGTTGCGGCTGTGGGGGTCCAGCCCGGTGGTCGGCTCGTCGAGCACCAGCAGCTCGGGGGTGATGATGAGGCTGGCCGTGATGTCCAGCCGGCGGCGCATGCCCCCGGAGTACGTCTTGACGAGCCGGTCGGCCGCCTCGGCCAGGCCGAAGGCGTCGAGCAGCTCCCCGGCCCGGGTCTTGGCCTGGCGCGGCGAGAAGCCGAGCAGCCGGGCCAGCAGCACCAGGTTCTCCCGGCCGGTCAGGTCGTTGTCGACCGCGGCATACTGGCCGGTCAGGCTCACCCGGTAGCGCACGGCGTCGGCGTCTGCCACGACGTCGTGGCCGAACACCCGGGCGCTGCCGGCGTCGGGACGCAGCAGGGTGGCCAGGATCCGGATGGTGGTGGTCTTGCCGGCGCCGTTGGGGCCCAGGACGCCGTACACCGACCCGGTGGGCACCGACAGGTCGACGCCGTCGACGGCCCGGGTCGTCCCGAACGTCTTGACCAGGCCGGACGTCTCGACGGCAGGCGTGGACTGCGGAGTCAATGGGGCCTCCTCGGATGGGCTATGAACGGGTGTTCATGAACAGTTGTTCATAGTATGCGTGCCTGTGCTCGACGTCAACCGGCGAGCGTCCTCACCGTCGGCCGCAACACGGCTACCTCGCTGGGACCTGGCCGCAGGTGAGGTTCGCCGCGGTGGCGGTCATCGCGCCGGCGCGGTCGGAGGCCATGAACGCCGCCACGTTCCCGACCTCGGCCAGCGACGTCAACCGGTCCAGTTGCGTTTGTCGCCGCAGCCACTCGACGAGCTCGGTGCGCGTCAAGCCGTTCCCGGACCGGGTGCCGTAGTCGGGGAACAGCTCGACGTCGGCGAGGGCCTCGGGGAGCCCGGTCGTCTGGAGCCAGACGACGCGCACGCCGTGCCCGCCCAGCTCGCACGCCCACTGCCGGCACTGGCTCTCGATGACGTCGAAGGTGACCCCGGTCCCCCCGACCTCGGGGACCGCCAGGCGGGCGGTGGTCGCGGTGATCGCCATGATCACGCCCGACCCCTGCCTCGTCATGTGGCGTGCGGCCGCCCGCGTGGTCAGGAACTGCGTCCGCATGGCGACCTCGACCGGCCGGGCGAAGTCCTCGAACGACATGTCGATCAGCGGGACACCCTGAACGTCGCCGTGGCCGATGGCGTTGAAGGACACGTCGATGCCGCCGGCCTTCTCGGCGACGGCGTCGGCGTGCTCGTCGACGGCCCGTTCGTCGAGCGCGTCGACCTGCGCCGTCTCGACCGCTCCCCCGGCGCCGGAGAGCTCCTGGGCCACCGCTTCGAGGGTCGCGGGCGTGCGGCCGGCGAGGAAGACCCTCGCGCCCTCGCCGGCGAAGGCACGGGCCACGGCACGACCGACCGACCCGGCCCCTCCGTAGACCACGGCGTTCTTGTCCTCCAGCAGCATCTCGTCCTCCTCCTGTCGGGTTCGCGATCGGGCAGACGCAGCATAGAGTCAGCAGATGACCGACCTGCCGACCGGGACCGTGACGTTCCTGTTCACCGACATCGAGGGCTCCACCGGCCTCCTCCAGACGCTCGGCGAGCGGTACCCGGCGGTCCTGGACGAGCACGCGGCCATCGTCCGGCGGGCCGTCTCCGACGGCCGCGGGGTCGAGGTGAGCACGCACGGCGACGCCTTGTTCGCCGTGTTCCGCAGCCCGGCGGCCGCCGCCCAGGCGGCGGTCGCCGCCCAGCGGGGCCTCGCCGCGCACGACTGGGCACCCGGCCCGCCGGTGCGCGTCCGGATGGGCGTCCACACCGGTGAGGGCATCCTGGGCGGGGACGACTACGCCGGCATCGACGTGCACCGCGCGGCCCGGATCGCCGACGCGGCCCACGGAGGGCAGGTGGTCCTGTCCGACGCCACCCGGGCACTCGTCCAGCACGCGCTCCCCGCGGGCGTCTCCCTCCGCGACCTTGGGGTGCACCGCCTGCGGGGCCTCGCCGACCCCGAACGCCTCCACGAGCTGCTCATCGAGGGCCTCGCGTCCGACTTCCCAGCTCCGCGGACGCTGGACGCCAGGCCGAACAACCTCCCGCTGCAGCTCACCTCGTTCGTGGGCCGGGAGCAGGTGATCGCCGAGGTGGAGCAGCTCCTCGGCCAGACCCGCCTGCTCACCCTGACCGGGCCGGGGGGATCCGGCAAGTCCCGGCTGGCCCTGCGGGTCGCCGCGGAGCTCCTGCCTCGCTTCCCGGATGGATCCTGCTTCGTCGACCTCTCCGCGGTGACCGATCCGGCGCTGGTGCCGGCCGCGGTGGCCAACGCGCTGGGGGTCCCCGAAGCGGCAGGGCGTCCGATCCTCGACGGGGTCAAGGACCACCTCCGCCACCGCGAGCTGCTCCAGGTCGTCGACAACTTCGAGCAGGTCGCCGAGGCGGGTCCCGTGATCGAGGAGCTCCTCACCGCCGCGCCGAAGCTGCGGACGATGGTCACCTCCCGCGTCGTGCTGTCGCTGCGCGGCGAGCAGGAGTACGCGGTCCCGCCGCTCCACGTCCCCGATCCCGAACGGATCCCCCGGGACCTGTCCGCGCTCAGCGCGGTCGAGGCGGTGCGGCTGTTCGCCGAGCGGGCCCAGGCGGCCAGTCCCCGGTTCACGCTGACCGAGCAGAACGCCCCGGTTGTCGCCGAGATCACCGCGCGGCTGGACGGCCTGCCCCTGGCGATCGAGCTCGCGGCCACCCGCACGAAGGTGCTCACGCCCGAGCAGATCCTGGCCCGCCTCAAGCGGCGCCTCTCGCTCCTCACCTCCGGGCCGCGGAGCCTGCCGGAGCGCCAGCGGACGCTGCGTGCCGCGATCGCCTGGAGCTACGACCTGCTGGACCCCGTCGAGCGCCGCCTGTTCGCCCGGCTGTCGGTGTTCACCGGCGGCTGGACGTTCGAGTCGGCCGAAGAGGTCTGCGACCCGGAGGAGCTCGGACTGGACGCCCTCGACGGGCTGACCTCGCTGGTGGACAAGTCGCTGATCCGTAGGACCGAGCCGCCCGGGCGCCCGTCGCGGTTCTCGATGCTGGAGACGATCCGGGAGTTCGGCCACGAGCAGCTCGAGGCCGCCGGCGACCTCGAGCTGGTCCTCGGGCGCCATGCCGGGCACTTCCTCCGCCTCGCCGTGGAGGTCGAACCCCACCTCACCGCCAACGACCAGGGCGAGTGGCTCGACCGGTGCGAAGAGGAGCACGCCAACATCCGCGTCGCCCTCCGCTGGGCCATCGACCGCGCCGAAGCCGGCCCGGCCCAGGCCGCCGCCGGCGCCCTGTGGCGCTTCTGGCAGCAGCGAGGGCACCTGGCCGAGGGTCGCCAGTGGCTGGAGGAGACCCTGGCCATGCCGTCGGGGCAGGCGCCGACGGCGGCCCGGGCCAAGGCCCTGACCGGGGCGGGCGGGATCGCCTGGTGGAGCGACCAGGCGGCCGCCCGCGGCTTCTACGACGAGGCCCTGGCGATCGAGCGGGAGCTCGGCGACCCTGCCCGCCTCGCCGAGGCCCTGTACAACGAGGCGTTCGCCGTCGCCGCCGGGCACGACCTGGAAACCGCCGCCCGCCTGTTCGACGAGAGCCTCGACCTGTTCCGCCGGGTCGGGGACGAGCCTGCGGCGGCCAGGGTCCTGCTGATGCAGGTGGTCCCGGACGCGATGGCCGGGGCCTGGGACCGCGTGGTCGACCGGACCGAGGAGGTCGTGGCCATCTGGCGCCGGCTGAGCGACCGCCTCAACCTCGCCTTCGGCCTGATCTGGCTGGCCTTCGCCTACGGACGCGCCGGCCGCCACCACGATGCCCGCGCCACCGCCCTGGAGGCCCTGGAGCTGTTCCGTGAGGCCGACAACGCCACCGGGATCGCCCTCGCCTTCCTGGACCTGGCCTTCCTGCTCAACTGGGAGGGCCGCCACGAGGACGCCATCCGGATGGCCGGCGTCTCCGAGCACCACCGCGGCCTGGCCGGCGGCGGCCCCATGCCCGGCTTCGGGGGCATGCTCGAGGGAGACCCGGTGGCGGAGGCCCGCGCCCACCTCACCGAGGACGCTGCCCAACGGGCCTGGCAGGAAGGTCTCACGATGGGCGTCCCCGAGGCGACGGCACGCGCCCGGGCCGGCACGGTCACCTGAGGGTCCCGCCTCGCCCCGCAGGGGCTGCCGCGTGGTCCCTGCGGTAGGTTTTGGCCGGCGTGGCGCGGAAGGCGCTGAAGGGCAGCTCGACCGCCGAGCAGGTCCAGCAGCGGCTGCCGCGCGCCCGGGTGGTCAAGGGCTGGAACCACGTCCACGCCCGACACCTGACCGCCCCGGAGGTGGACGGGATCGCCGCCTCGGTCGACCCGCCCGCTGGGGCCGGGATGGTCATCCTGAAGCCGGTTACCTGGGCCGGGACGCCCGAACGGGCACGGTCGCGCCCTGGGGTTGGTGGTCGTCCAGTAACGGGACGAGGGCGGGGTTGTCGATGCCGGCGGCCAGCAGCCTGGCGGACGCCTGCGCGGTCGGGTCGCCCAGGCGGCTCCGGTGCAGGTGGGCGCGGACCACGAGCTCGCGCATGTCGCCGCGGGCGGCGAGCGACATCAGGGCGTCGACGAGCCGGCCGGCCTCGGCCTGGTCGTGACGGGCCAGGGCGGTGGCGATGACGGCGTCCAGCACGTGGGCGCACACCCACTGGTAGCGGTCGGTCACCCGGGAGCAGCGGGTGTGCGCCTCGGCAAGCCAGGCCGCCGCGGTGGTCTGGTCGCCGCGGGCGGCGCTGAGCAGCCCGAGGCCTCGGGCGGCCATGCCCTCCCAGCACGGGTCGCCGAGCTGGCACGCCAGCGCCCAGGCGTGCTCGAACTGGTCGGCGGCGACCTCGACGTGGCCGGTGCGCAGGGCGAGCTCCCCTTGGAGGGCCTCGGGCCAGGGCAGGAACGCCATCCAGCGTTGCTCGTGGACCAGCTCCATGGAGCGGGTGAGCACGGCCGCCGCCTGGCTGCGTTCGTCGCGGAGCAGGTGCGCGCGTGCCAGGATCGACAGCGACCACGCCTGCTGCCGCGGGTCGGCGCAGCCCCGGGCCCGCTCGACGGAGTCCTGCAGGTGCCGGAAGGCGGCCGGGTAGTCGCCGGCGTCGGAGGCGTTCATGCCGCGAACGCCGAGGATCGGGGCGAGCTCCCCGTCGGTCTCGGCCAGCGCCTCGGCCTTGGCCAGCCAGCCCTCGGCGGTCCGGCGCCGTCCCGCCTGCACGTCGACGAAGCCGAGCTCGCGGTGGGCGGTCACCGCCGTGCTCCGGTCACCGGCCTGCGTCGCCAGCCGGATCGCCTCGTGGAGGACCACGGCGCCCTCCTCGTCGCGGCCGCGGACCGCGTGCACGAGCGCGCCGCCCAGCGCGGCCAGCGCGCGGCCCTCGAGCGCGCTGTCGCGGCACGCCGCCGCGTCCGCGCAGGCCCGCCGCAGGCAGTCGACGCCGGCGTGGACGGCGCCGGCCGCGATGGCCGCGCGGCCCGCGTCGAGCAGGCTCGCGACCGCGGCGCGCCCGCTGACCGGGGGCGCCGCCGGCGTGCCGGGCGACGCGGCGGCCGCCTCCGCCAGCGCCGGGGACGGCTGGATGCCGAGCTCCCGCCGCAGGGTGTCCTCGCACACCGCCACCTGCCGCAGCGCGGCGGCGCGGTCGCCGGAGGCGGCCAGGCTGCGCACCAGCAGCTCGTGGTGGCCCTCCTCCAGCGGGTTGCGCGCCACCGCCCGCGACGCGTACGCCACCGCCGCCTGCGCCTGCCCAGCCGTCAGCAGCCCCAGTGCCGCCTGCCGCAGCCGCGCCTCGGCGATCCCCGCAAGGCGGTGGCGCTCGACCACCAGCCACGACTCGAACGCCGGGCTCGCCGCGACGCTGACGCCTTCGAGCAGCTCGCCGCCGAGGCCCAGCAGGCCGCTGGGGTCGGTGAGCTCGGCGGTGAGGGCGTGGACGTCGACCTCCACGCCCGCACCGAGGGTCACCGCGACCGGATCGCCGCCGAGCAGCCCGGGCGCGGCAAGGGCTCGCCGCAGCTCCGCGAGCGTCCACCGCAGCGCCCCCAGCGGGTCGTCCGCTTCGGAGAACAGCAGCTCGGCCAGGTGGCGGCGGCTGGGCGGGCGGTCGGCCAGGAGCAGGTAGGCCAGCAGCGCCCAGGCCTTGCGCCCCCGCGGCGGCACCGCCGCCAGGCCGTCACGCTCGACGGCCGGCGGACCAAGCAGGCGAATCCTCAGCACCACGAGCGCCACTCCTTGCCGACATCCTGGCCCACCCGGCCGTCGGCCACAACCGGCCGGCCACCCGGCGGCGAGGGCCCTCACCTCGCCGCCGGGACGGCCAGGGTCGCCGGGTCGACGAGGCGCGCCAGGGGCGGCGCCTCGGACGCTCCCGCTAGGCCCGGACGGCGACGGCCTGCAGGTACTCGGAGGGCATCGCCACCGACGGGCCGGGGCCGCGGTCGTGCTCGCGGGCCAACGCCACCAGGTCGTCGTGGAAGCGCCGGCGGCCCGCCTGGTCCTGCGCCTGGAAGGCCTTGTGGACGGGACCGTAGTTGGTGGTGAAGAAGTCGGCGAAGTCCTCCGGCGAGGCGTACCGGAACACGAACGCCTGCCGGCGGCAGCGCAGCTCCGCCGCGCCGCTCCCGAGGAGCTCCCGGAGGCCCTCCTCGGTCCCCCACCGCAGCGGCGACGGGACGCCGGCCGGGGGCGGGACGTACCTGCCGACGGTGCGCAGCATCGCGCCGATGAAGCTGGTCGGGGTCCAGTTCGCCAGGGCGACCTTGCCGCCGGGGCGGCAGACGCGCAGCAGCTCGGCCGCTGCCCGCGGCTGGTCGGGGGCGAACATCACCCCCAGGCAGGACAGGACCGCGTCGAAGGCGCCGTCGGGGAAGCGGAGGTCTTCGGCGTCCCCCTCGGCGAGCTCGACCTGGAGGCCTTCGGCCGCCGCCCGGGTGCGGGCGCGGGCGAGCAGCTCGGGGACGTAGTCGATGCCGGTGACCTGGCAGCCGCAGCGGGCGGCGGCCAGGGCGGCGTTGCCACTGCCGGTGGCGACGTCGAGCACACGCTGGCCGGCCTGCAGGTCGGCGGTCTCGGCGAGCCGTTCGGCGATCGGCTGGATGCGGGCGGCGACCGCGGCGTAGTCGCCGCTGGCCCAGGTCTGCTGCTGGCGGCCCTTGAGCGCCGCCAGGTCGGGATGGGGGGTCTCGGTGGTGGTCATCGGTGCCTCCTCACACGCGGACAGGTCGCCGCCAGGATCCGGCGCCGGCGTGTGAGCGGGCGTGTGGGGGAGGGATCGGACGCCGGCCGGCCGCGACGCGGCCTCGCGGTCGCCTCAGTCGGTACGGTCGACCGCGAGCAGCTCCAGGCCCAGGTCGCGGACCTTGGCGAGCAGGCCGTGGAGCGCCGCCTGGTCGCGGACCTCCCCCGCGATGGTGGTCACGTCACGGTCGTCGCTGCCGACCTGGAGGCCGTCGAACCAGGCGGACCAGCGGCTGTCCAGCACGCCCTTGACACGGATCTCGTAGTGCACGGTGACTCCGATCGTCTGCTGGCCACGCTAGGGCCGGGCAGCTGGCCGGAGCATCACCCGAAGGTGGTAGCGGGGGTGGGATCCTGCCGCACGGGCGATCGGCATGTCCACCCTGCTGGCCGACTGGGCCCGGCGTTCATGGCCGGCGGGCCTCTAGCAGCCGTACCGGGCGGGCGATCCCCTCGAGGGGCTGCTCCCCCAGCGCCACGAAGGCCACGCCCTCGGGCATGGCGGACTCGGCCACGTCCTGGCTGACCAGCACCTGGCCCGCGCCGGCGCGGGCGGCGATGCGGGCGGCCAGGTTCACGGTGCGGCCGAAGTAGTCGCCCCCCTGGACCACCACCGGCCCCGCCGCGACCCCCACGTGCGCCGGCGGCAGCCCCGCGTCGGGGAGCCGCGCCACCAGCCCCAGCGCCGCCAGCACCGCCCCCGCCGGCTCCCGGAACCAGGCCATCACCCCGTCGCCCAGCCACTTCACCGGGACGCCGCCGTGCTCGCGCGCGGACCGGCCCACCAGCACCGCCAGGGTCTCGGCCAGCGCGGCGGCGGCCGCGTCGCCGCGCTCCTCGGTCAGCCGGGTGTAGCCCACCAGGTCCAGGAAGCACATCGCCGGCACGCGCCCGGGCCGCCCCAGGGCGCCGGCGCGCTCGAGCTCCTCCTCGATGCGCTCCACCAGGCCCTCGGTCCACAGCAGCTCCTGCTGCCTGCGGTAGGTCGCCATGAGCGCGTTATCCCCCGGCTCCTCGAACTCGACGCCCAGCTGGGCGGCGTGCTCCATGGCGGTTCGCCGGTCGCCGCCGGAGGCCAGCACCGGCCCCTCGAACCGCACCTGGTAGGCCTCGCCCCAGGCGGTGGCGATCAGCCGCAGGCCCTCCGCGTAGGCGCGGCCGACCCGCGCCAGCCAGACCGAGTCGAGGGTCCCGCTGGACAGGCCCAGCCGCAGCAGCGGCAGCACCTCCAGCTCGTCCTCGCGGATCGGCTCGTCGGGGCCCATGCGGGCGAAGCCCATCGACTCCAGCACCGCCCCGAGGGTGTCAAGGGGGATCCCGGTCTGCTGGCTCACCTGCCGGTAGGTCCGCGGCGAGCGCACCGCCCAGCGCCGGAACGGCGCGGCCTCCAGGAAGGCGAACGACAGCCGGCCCGCCCGGATCGCCGCCGCGATGCCCTCCATCGGCAGCCCGGCCCGCTCGCACGCCGCCGCGAGGCGGACCTTCTGCACGTCGGCCTCCAGGAACGGGCCGGCGCCCCCATCCCCGGG
>Ga0081538_10000299_pt1 | contig 57017 bp, 57 predicted proteins | sample TabmetS5T2R1_FD_71022 | JGI IMG/M metagenome (GOLD analysis project Ga0081538, IMG submission 71022) | Tabebuia heterophylla rhizosphere microbial communities from the University of Puerto Rico - S5T2R1 | ecosystem: Host-associated > Plants > Roots > Rhizosphere ...
GGGGCGACGACGCGAGTGCGGGCCCGCCGTGAGCCGACGATGGCCCAGCACGTCCACGTGGCGGTGCCCGACGAACACGCCGCGGTACGTGCCCTCGAAGGCCTGCGCAGCGATCTCCCCGTGCTGCTGGCGTTGTCGGCCAACTCGCCGTACTGGCGCGCCGAGGACTCCGGGTTCGCGTCAGTACGCACGCCGATCTTCTCCATGTTCCCCCGGGTCGGGATCCCTCGCCGATTTGGCTCCTACGCCGAGTACGTGCGGGCGGTCGACCCGCTGCTGCGCTCCAACGCGATCCCCGAACCCGGGTTCCTCTGGTGGGACGCCCGCCTGCAACCACGGCTCGGCACCGTCGAGGTCCGGATCATGGACGCCCAATCGCGGGTGCGCGACGCGGCGGCGCTCGCCGCCGTCGCCCACTGCCTCGTCCGCCGCCACGCCGACGCCCAACACCCAGCTGCCACCCCAGCGGAGCTGATCGCCGAGAACCGCTTCCTGGCGGCGCGCGACGGGATGCACGCGCAGCTGATCGACGATCGCACGCAGCGGCGGCGCACGGCGCGCGACGCGCTCGCGGAGCTGCTGGGGCACTGCGAGCCGCTCGCGCGCGGACTGGGCTGCGCCGCCGAGCTCGCGGCCGCGACGACGCTCGCGGCAGATCCCGGCTACGCGCGGCAACGAATGCACGCCGCCCGCGATGGGCTCGCCGCCCTGCCCGCGCGGCTCGAAGACGAGTTCGTAGCCGCGGGCCGCGCCGTGGTCGCGGCGTAAGCGCGCGGCCACACACCGGGCCATTCCGACCGGTGGATCTACGAGCGAGGTGTCGGCGGTCACGACGCGATGGGGGCGCCGGTGCACGGTGATCTCCGCCGCGTCCGCCGTCAGCCGGGCGGCCACCCGACCGCCAACACCCGTGCCCGCCTGGAGCTCGTCGAGCAGCTCCCTGAGGTCGATTACGACGACGCCGCCCGTCATCGCGACGATCGGCCCGCCGCTCGTCTTGCCCTTCCCAATGACGCAGTAGCTCCCGGGGTGGGACCGCTCGTACACGGTGCGCCTGACGGCGGAGTGTGCGCTCGACCAGGACGCGGTCTGGATCCTCCCTGCCACTTCAGTGCACCAGTGCCTTCAGCGCGATCAAGAACGCCCCGATCAGCGCCACCGCGGACCCCTGGAGCAGCGAGGCGGGCACACTCGCGCCGGAGACGCGCGCGCCCACGCAGCCGTAGACGCCGATCAGGCCAAGCCCGCTCCACTTCGCCACGGTGAACGCCGTGGCGTCGTCGAACAGGCCTGCCGCCGCCAGGATGAAGAACACTGCGGGAAATGCGACGCCCACCGTCACGGCCGCGATGTCGGCGCGGAGGTGGCGTCGGTCCGCCCGCCCGGCCCTGCGGTGTCCACGCACCTGGAGCCCCACCAACTCGCTGTAGAGCTCGGCGAGCGCGACCGCGATGGCCGACCCAACCAGCGTGGCGATGACGGCGCCCGGCGGCGGCGGATGTGCTTCGAGCGCCACCACGAGCGCGAGCCCGATGATCGAGCCGTAGATTACGCGCGACACCTGAGTCGAGCCGAGATGGCTCGCGAGATAGCGCCGCAGTGTGCGGCCCGCGGGCGTCTCGATGGAGGCGTCGGTGTGGTCGGCGGCCGGCACGGCAGACGAAGTCTTTCGGTTCGCGCGGCGATACTCCCTGCTGATGGCATCCGCGCCTACCCATCGCGTCTCGCGCTGACCTACGCCGCTTGCGCCGTGGACGAGCCTCGATTGTCTCGGCGAACGGAATCGAGGCGCTTGCTTCGCTGGGGCCGAGTGCTCGATTGCGCTTCGACGCGAGTCGCCTGACCAGCGCCATTTCTTTGCACGCGTCGAACGGGAGAGCTCGTCTGCCGCGGAAGGAGGTCCAATGCGCAGCGGATCTGCTTCCGATCTATGGTCGCGGTCAGCCGGGGAAGAACCCGCGGATATGCAGGGACTTCCTGGATGGGCGCGGCTGGGTTCGAACCAGCGACCTCTCGCGTGTGAGGCGAGCGCTCTCCCGCTGAGCTACGCGCCCGGGAGAGGGAGCAAGTGTAGTCGGGGCTGGAGCCGCCCGAAATCCTTGGGCAAACCCCTGTGGCGCCCCTGTTGCCGTCATTGAGGCGAAGCCAGCATGCGTGCAGACTCGTGAAGCGACCACCGGAGAATCGATGAGGCTTCCGTTCCTCGGTGGGCGCTACGTCGTGCGCACCGAGGTGAGGGCCGAGTACGGGCGGACCGCGAAGGCGCGCGCCGCGGTGACGAATTGGCGGCCCGCGATACTCCTCGGCATCGAGCCAGTGCGGCATGCCTACGGCGGGCAGCGGGACCAGTTCGGGGAGCTCACTCGGCCCGAAGGGCCCGAGGCGCCTTGGCCGGTCGCCGTCCTGATCCACGGCGGGTACTGGCGGGCCCGCTACGACCTTCGCCTGCAGGACCCGCTCGTCCCCGATCTCGCGGCGCGCGGCTGGGCCGTCTGGAACGTCGAGTACCGCAGGCTCGGGTTGCGCAGCGGGGGTGGCTGGCCCGCCACGTTCGAGGACGTGGCCGCCGGGATAGACAGCCTCGGCGGGCTGGACGCGCCGCTCGACCTCGCGCGCGTGGTGGTGGTCGGCCATTCCGCCGGCGGCCATCTGGCGCTGTGGGCGGCCGCGCGGCGCGGTCTGCCCGCCGGCATGCCCGGGGCGGAGCCCGCGGTCCGTCCGTCCGGCGCTGTCGTGCAGGCCGGCGTGGTCGATCTCCGCGAGGCGGCCCGGCTCAGGCTCTCGCGCGGCGCCGCCGTGAGCCTGCTCGGCGGACCGCCGGGCAAGTTGCCCCGCCGCTACGACCTGGCCTCGCCGATCGAACGCCTGCCGCTCGGCGTGCCGCAGCTCCTCGTTCACGGCGATGCCGACGACTCGGTGCCCGTCGAGATCTCCCGCCGCTATGCCGAGCGCGCCCGCGAGGCCGGTGATCCGTGCGAGCTCGTGGAGCTGCCCGGTTGCGGGCACTTTGAGCACCTCGACCCGAGCAGTCATGCTTGGGGCGTCGTGACCAAATGGCTGGAGCACCATTGGCCGTGATCGACCGCGCCCACGCCGAGCGCCTCGACGCCGCCGATCCGCTCGCCCGATTCCGCGAGCGCTTCGTGATCGACGACCCCGACACGCTCTACCTCGACGGGAACTCGCTCGGCCGCCTGCCGCTCGCCACGCGCGAGCGGCTGCGAGGCATCGTCGACCAGTGGGGCTCCGAGCTCGTCTCCGGGTGGCACGAGTGGATCGAGCTGCCCGAGCGAGCCGGGGACCTCCTCGCGGCCGAGGCTCTGGGCGCCCGGCCAGGGGAGGTGATCGTCACCGACTCCACAACGGTCAACCTGTTCAAGCTCGCCTCGGCGGTGCTCGACATCCGGCCCGGGGCCGTGGTCACCGACACGGGCAACTTCCCCACCGACCGCTACGTGCTCGACGGCTTGGCGCGCCGGCACGGCCGCGAGCTGCGCCTGTTCGACGCGGACCCAATCCACGGTCCCCGGCCCGAGGACGTCGAGACGGCCTGCTCGGAGGGCGACATCGCGCTCGTCTCGCTGTCGCATGTCGCCTACCGGTCGGGCGCGCTGGCGGACATGGAGGCGATCGACGCCGCCACGTCCGCGCCGGTGCTCTGGGACGTCTCGCACTCGGCCGGCGCCGTCCCGATCGAGCTCGAGCGGCGCGGCATCGAGCTGGCCGTCGGATGCACCTACAAGTACCTGAACGCCGGGCCGGGCGCACCCGCCTTCCTATACGTGCGCGAGGAGCTCCAGCCGACGCTGCGCACCCCGATCCAGGGCTGGTTCGGCCAGCGCGACCAATTCCAGATGGAGCGGCCCTACGACCCCGACCCCGGCGTGCGCGGGTTCCTCGCCGGCACGCCGCCGATCCTGGCGCTGGCGGCGGTCGAGGAGGGCGCGCGGCTCGTGGGGGAGGCGGGGATCGGCGCGCTGCGCGAGAAGGCCGCGGCGTTGACCGAGCTCGCGGTGGAGCTCCACGACGCGTACCTCGCGCCGCTCGGGTTCGAGCTCGCCAGCCCGCGCGACGCCGCCCGCCGCGGCGGCCATGTGAGCATCGCGCACCCCGAGGCGTGGCCGATCTGTCGCGCCCTGATCGAACGCGCTCACGTGATCCCGGACTTCCGCGGCCCGGATTCGATTCGCCTCGGCCTCCCGCCCCTGTACACGCGCTTCACCGAGGTCTACGACGCGCTCGAGCGCCTGCGCGCGCTGGTCGAGCGAGGCGAGCACCGGCTGGTCGAGGTGTCGGGGCTGCGCGTGACTTAGAGCGCTAGAGCGCCACGATCGCGTCGATCTCCACGTCCGCGCCCTTCGGCAGCCCCGCCGCGGCGACCGCCACCCGGGCGGGCGGATCTCCGTCCGAGAAGAACTCGGCGTAGACCTCGTTGACGCGCGTGAAGTCGTTCATGTCGCCCAGATAGACCGTGCAGCGCACGGCGTTCGAGAGGGACGCCCCGGCCGCCTCGCAGATCGCCTCCAGGTTCTGGAGGCAGCGCCGCGCCTGGCCCTCGATGTCCTGCTTGACCAGCTCGCCGCTGGACGGGTCGAGCGGGATCTGCCCCGAGCAGAAGAGCAGGTCGCCGACCCTCATCCCCTGCGAGTAGGGGCCGATGGCGGCGGGGGCGGACTCGGTGGAGACGGCGGCGCGCTCGGGCATGCCGCAGACTCTATGGAGTGGAGCCGCGAGTGTGGCCGGCGAGCGCGAAGGACAGCGAGGCAGTGAGCTCGCTGATCGCGGCTTTTCGGAGCTGGTGGGGAAAGGACGAGCCCACGCTCGACCAGATCCGGGAGACGGTGGGCGAATTGCTGTCGGATCCGAACACCGAGTTCCTGCTTGCCGCGCCGGATGGCGAGAGCCCGGCGGCCGGCATCTGCCAGCTCCGCTACCGCCTGAGCGTCTGGACCGGCGCCGACGACTGCTGGCTCGAGGACCTGTACGTGCATGACGGTGCTCGCGGGACCGGGCTGGGCCGCGCGCTCGTGACGGCCGCCACGGAGCGGGCCGCGGCGCGCGGCTGCCGCCGCATGGAGCTCGACGTGAACGAGCAGAACACCGCGGCGCTCGCCTTCTACGAGCAGCTCGGCTTCACGGCCGAGCCGAAGCCGCCCGGCCGCACGCTCTTCATCGCCCGCAAGCTCTGACGAGGCTCTATCCTGAGGGGCGGACCGTGCTAGGCGGGGAGGTAGCGGTGCCCTGTCACCCGCAAGCCGCTCTAGCGGGGCTGAACTCCCGTCCGAGGGGTTTTGCCTTCGGGGCCAGTACGCCGGACAGAGGCGTCGAGGGCCGGGTCCCGCGCGGCGAGCGCTCGCGAACCAGGTCAGATCCGGGAGGAAGCAGCCTTAAGCGATACCGCTCGTGCGCCGCGGACAAGCCTGGCCGGAGCCGAAGACCGGCGGGCACGCCCGGGGACGAGCTTCGAAGGCGGGTGCACGGTCCATGCTTTGAGCAATGACGCCCGCCGACGTCATCCACGAGCTCGTCCGGAGATGGAATGCGGGCGACATCGAGGCCGTGCTCGAGCTCTACACCGAGGACGCGGTGATGATGTCGGGAGCCGACTGGCCCGAGCAGACCACCTGGCACGGTCGAGACGGGATCCGCTCGAACATCGAGGAGTGGCGGGCGGTCTGGGAGTCCGCCGAGCTCGAGGTGCGGCGCATCGAGACCTTCGGCGACGATCGGGTCGTGACCGACGGGGCGTGGATCACGCGCGGACGAACGAGCGGATTCAGCGGGACGATGCCGGTGACGACGCTCTGCACGATCCGGCATGGGAAGATCGCTTCCGTTGAGTGGTTCACGAGCTACGACAGCGCCGTCGCCGCCGCCCGCGACACCTGACCTCGACACGCTGAGGGCCATCGAGCGCCGGGTGCTGTGGCTGTCGGCGGCGATCGTCCACCACGCCAACCGGGTGCGCGAGAACCGGTCCGGCGTGAAGGTCGGCGGCCACCAGGCCTCGAGCGCCTCGATGGTGAGCCTGATGACCGCCCTCTGGTTCAGCGAGCTGCGGGCCGAGGACCGCGTCTCGGTCAAGCCGCACGCCTCGCCCGTGCTCCACGCGATCAACTACCTGCTCGGCACCCTCGACCGCCCCTACCTCGAGACCCTGCGCGCTTTCGGGGGCCTCCAGAGCTACCCGAGCCGCACCAAGGACCCCGATCCGATCGACTACTCCACCGGCTCGGTCGGCATCGGGGCAACCGCGCCGATCTGGGGCGCGATCGCACGCAGGTACCTGGAGCTCCACCGCTTCGACGCTCCGCCGATGGGCCGCCAGATCGCCCTCGTGGGCGACGCGGAGCTGGACGAGGGCGCCGTCTGGGAGGCGATCGCGGATCCCAGCGTGGCCAAGCTCGGCGAGGTGCTGTGGGTGGTCGACCTGAACCGCCAGTCGCTCGACCGCGTGGTGCCGGACATCGCCTTCGGCCGCTGGGCGCACATGTTCGAGGCCGCCGGTTGGCAGACGATCACCGTCAAGTACGGCCGTCGCCTGGACGCGCTGTTCGAGCGCCCGGGTGGCCCCGACCTCCGGCGCCGGATCGACGAGATGCCGAACGAGGAGTACCAGCGGCTGCTGCGTGCGACCGCGGAGGAGCTGCGCGAGCGGCTGCCGGACGGCAACGGAGCGCTCGAGGGGCTGGTAGGCGAGCTCGACGACGGCGAGCTGCGGGCGGGCCTGCGCGACCTCGGCGGCCACGACCTCGGCGCGCTGATCGAGGCCTACCGCCGCGTCGAGCACGACCGGCCGACGGTGGTGTTCGCCTACACGATCAAGGGCTGGTCGCTGCCGATCGAGGGCCACCCTGAGAACCACTCGGCGCTGCTCACCCGCGAGCAGATGCTGGAGCTCGCGGACGCGCTCGATGCCGACGCCGACGACCCCTGGGCGCCGTTCGATCCCGCCGGCCCCGAGGGCGAGCTGTGCGCCGCGGCGGCCGCGGCCCTCACGCGCGAGGAGCCGGACCCGGTGGCGCCGCCGGCCGTGCCCGCGAGCCTCGGGCGCACCCACCGCGGGAAGGAGTCCACGCAGCAGGCGTTCGGACGCTTCTTCGTCGACCTCGTGCACGACGCTCCAGAGGTGGCCGAGCGGGTGGTCACGGTCAGCCCGGACGTGGCCAGCTCCACCAACCTCGGTGGGTGGATCAACAAGTCGGCGATCTTCTCGGTGGGGGAGCGGCGCGACTGGTTCGCGGACGACCCGCAGACGCTCGTGCACTGGCACGAGACCGTGCGCGGCCGGCACATCGAGCTGGGCATCGCCGAGACCAATCTGGTCGGGCTCCTCGGCGAGCTGGGTGCCACGTGGAGCCGCTACGGCCAGCCGCTGCTGCCGATCGGCACGATCTACGACCCCTTCGTCGGGCGCGCCCTCGAGCCGTGGTCGTTCGGCATCTACGCGGGCGGGCAGTCGATCCTGGTGGGCACGCCGAGCGGCGTGTCCCTGGCGCCCGAGGGCGGCGCGCACCAGTCGATCGTCACGCCCTCGATCGGGATCGGCCAGCCCGGCTGCACCGCCTGGGAGCCGGCGTTCGGCCAGGACCTCGAGTGGACCCTGCTTCACGCGCTGTCGCGGCTGGGCCGGCCGGGCGGAGAGTCGGCGTACTTCCGCCTCTCGACCCGCCCGATCGACCAAGGGGTCAGACCCTCCCCCCGGGGTGAGGGTCTGACCCTCCCCCCGGGGGAGGGGGACTTGCGGCGGCTCGTTCTCGCCGGCGGCTACCCGATCCGGCGCGCTTCGGAGCGTCCCAGCGCCACCCTCGTCGGCATGGGCGCGGTCATGCCTGACGTGATTGAGGCGGCCGGGGTGCTGGGGGACGACATAGACGTCATCTGCGTGACCAGCGCCGATCTCCTCTTCCGGGCGCTGCGGTCCCGGGCCGGCTTCGGCGAGCACGACGATGACGTGCTGGCCGAGCTGTTCCCGCCCGACCGCGCCGCTCCGATCGTGACCGTGCTCGACGGCGACCCGCACGCGCTCGCGTTCCTTGCGGCCGTGAACGCCACCCCGCTGACGCCGCTCGGCGTGACGCGATTCGGCCAGTCAGGCGACCTCGGCGAGGTGTACGAGCACCACGAGATCGACGCCGAGACGATCGTCGGGGCCGCGCTCGACGCGAAGGACGCTTAGGCCGTCAGGGCCAGGCCCGCCGAGCGGGCCATCGCCACGTCCTCGAAGGCCTCGACGAGCTCCGGGTCGAAGGCCCGGCCGGCGCCGGCGTGCAGCACCGCCAGACCGGCCGCCTGCGACGCCTCGGCCGCGAAGGCGTCGGCGAGCGCGGCGATTCGGGCGAACCGCGGAATCTCCTCGCCGGCGAGCCCGGCCGGGTAGCCCGCCCCGTCCCAGCGCTCGTGGTGGAAGCGGACCACGGTGCGGGCCTCCGGGCCGAGATCCTCGTCGCGCAGGAGGTCGAGACCGTACCGGGGGTGGCGCCGCATCAGCTCGCACTCGGCCTCGTCGAGGGGGCCGTGCTTCTCCACGATCGCCGGCGGCAGCGCGAGCTTGCCGACGTCCATGAGGAAGAGCCCCAGCCCGAGCTCGAGCAGCGCGTCGTCCGCAAGCGCGAGGCTGCGTCCGGCGAGCAGCCCCACCACGGTCGCGACGATCGGGTGGCTCCCCTCTCCGGTCAGGTCATACCGCGCCTCGGGCAGGCGCTCGACTTCGGCCACGATGCTCCGAGCAGCGCCGGTGAGCTCGTCGAGACGCTCGTGGGCCAGCAGGTTCCCCGGCATGCTGCGTGCATCCGCGGAGGCGCGCTCGAGCGCGGCCATGGCCGTCCGGCGCGTGAGGTTCGACAGCGGCCTCATGCCCTGGGGGAGCGGTCTCATCCCTCTTGTCATCGGCAGCCGGCAGCGAGACTTCAGTGCTCTCCACCCTCGGAGCTAGCATGGTCGATCCATGCTCTCCCTCTACCGCCGCCACCGCCCCAAGACGTTCGACGAGGTGGTGGGCCAGGAGCACATCGTGCGCACCCTGCGCAACGCGATCGAGCTCGACAAGGTCCACCACGCCTACCTGTTCGTCGGCTCGCGCGGGACCGGGAAGACCTCCATGGCCAAGCTGCTGGCCTGCGCGCTCAACGCGAGCGGCGGGCCGCGCGCCGACTTCGACCCCGGCGATCCCGCCTGCCAGGCGATCATCGCCGGCACCTCGCTCGACGTGGTCGAGATGGACGCCGCCTCGAACAACTCGGTCGACGACATCCGCGAGCTGCGGGAGAACGTGGCGCTCGCGCCGATGCAGGGCGGCCGCCGGATCTACATCCTCGACGAGGCGCACATGCTCTCCGCGGCGGCCTGGAACGCGTTCCTGAAGACGCTCGAGGAGCCGCCCTCGCACGTGGTCTTCGTGCTCGCCACGACCGAATCCCACAAGGTGCCGGCCACTATCGTCGACCGCTGCCACCGGTTCGACTTCCAGCGCCCGTCGCTGGAGCAGATCGCCGGTGTGCTGCGGCGCGTCGCGGCCGAGGAGGAGATCGTGCTGCCCGACCCGGCCGTGGGCATGCTCGCCCGCTCGGCCACCGGCAGCTTCCGCGACGCGCTCGGGACGCTCGAGCAGCTCGTCACCTACGGCGGGAAGCAGGTCAAGCTCGAGGACGTGCTCGACATCCTCGGCGTGGCCGACGCCGAGCTGGTGCTCGACGCCGCCGAGGCGCTCGCCGACCGCGATCCGCGCGCGGCCCTCCTGACGGTGCAGCGGCTGTCCGACTCGGGGCGCGACTTCACCCAGTTCATGCGCGACCTCTCCGCCCACCTGCGTCACCTCTTCGTGGTGCAGACCCTGGGCGAGGTGCCGGACTCGTTCTCCGTCACGGCCGAGCACACGGATCGCCTCGCCCAGCAGGCCGAGAGGCTGTCGCAGGGAGAGATCCTGCGCGCGATCGACTTCCTGGCCGCCGCGATCGCGGCGGTCAAGGACGGCTCCGAGCCGCGCATACAGCTCGAGATGGCACTGCTGAAGGCGACCCAGCCGCAGGCCGACCTCTCGCTCCAGGCGCTGATGTTCCGCATCGAGCAGCTCGAGGCGCGGCTGGGCGGTGAGGCGCCGGCTCCGGCGCGGGACGTCTCGGCGCCCGCCGACACCGCCTCCGAGCGCCCCGCGGCGGCGCCGCCGGCGCCCACCCGCTCCGCCGCCGGGGGCCCGGTGGCGGCGGTGGCGGCCGAGCCCGAAGCGCAGGCAGACCCGGTGCCGGTCGGCTCGATCGAGCTCGAGCAGATCCAGACCGTCTGGCCCGCCGTGGCCGAGGCGGTGTGCGAGGAGAACCAGATGCTCGGGGCGGCGCTGGGCGCCGCGCGGCCGGTGAGCCTCGACGGCGCCCGGCTCGCGGTGGCCTTCCCCGCGGACGCCTCCTTCGTGAAGAAGAAGGCCGAGGCCAACCGCGACCTGGTCCAGCGGGTGCTGCGCGGGCTGACGGGCCAGTCGCTCACCGTCGCCTACGAGCTGCGCGAGGGCGCGGCACCGGGCGGTCCCGTGCTGCTGGGCGAGGAGGAGCTGATCGAGCGCCTGCGAGCGGAGTTCGCGGCGGAGGAAGTCTTCGACGAGGAAGGAGGCTGACCGATGGCCGGCCAGCCCAACATGAACGCCATGATGAAGCAGGTCCAGAAGATGCAGGCCGACATGGTGAAGGCTCAGGAGGAGCTGAAGAACGAGATCGTGGAGGCCAGCGCCGGCGGCGGCATGGTGACCGTGAAGATCACCGGCGACCTGGAGCTGCGGGAGGTGCGGATCGACCCCGAGGCGGTCGACCCCGACGACGTCGAGATGCTCCAGGACATGGTCCAGGCCGCCACGAACGAGGCGATCCGCTCCGCCCAGGAGCTGGCCGCGAACAAGATGAACGCCGCCGCGGGCGGCCTCGCGGGGCCGGGCGGGCTCGGCGGGCTGGGGCTGCCGGGCTTCTAACCCGCCGCGCCGGAGGTCCGCAGGCTTCGCTTCGCCCTGCGCTCGCCCAGCGCGAAACGGGGCTCGGGCTCGGCGGTGCCGGCCAGCACCGCCGCCACGTGCTCCGCCAGCCCCGGGCCGTGCTTGTAGCCGTGCCCCGAGCCTCCGCCGAGCAGCCAGAGGCGCTCGTGCTCCGGATGGCGGGCGAACAGGAACTCGCCGTCGGGGGTGAGGCCGTAGTGACAGCCGGGCGCGCCGGCCAGGGGTGCGCCGGCCAGGGCGGGGAAGCGCATGGCGAGGTACTCGCGCGCGAGCGCGACGGCCTCCGCGGTGGCCTCGAGCGGGCGCGTGTCGGGATCCACCTCGAATCCGTCCATGTCCGGGCCGACCTTGAAGCCGACGCCCTCCACGCGCGCGTGTCCGTAGAAGGCGGCATCGAAGTCGACCCAACCGGGCGCGTTCCATTCGGGCGATGCCTCGAAGAGGACCAGCTGCTGGAAGGTGACCCGCATGGGGACGAGGTCCGGAAAGAGCCTGGGCAGCCAAGCGCCGCAGGCCCAGACGACGAAGTCGGCCTCCAGCGTCCGGCCGTTCACGGTCGCGGCGGGGCCGGAGGGCGCCGCCTCGCCGATCACGAGCCGCGCGCCCGCCTCCTCCGCCCGCCGCACCAGCGCCCGAACGCCGTCCGCGGCGCGCAGCACGCCCGCCTCCGGCTCGTGCAGGACGAACGCGAGGTCGTCGACGGCGAGACTCGGGAACAGGCGCGCGCCTTCCTCCGGCGACATCCGCTCGACCGGGATTCCCGCGGCGCGCAGCACACGCTCGCTGTCCGCCTCCCATCCGTCCTCGCGGCGGGCAAACCACGCCACGCCCGACTCCACCAGCACGCCCTCGCCCAGCTCGCGCCACAGCTCGAGCGCCCGGCGCGCGGAGCGCGCATAGAAGTCGGCCGGGCCGTGGGAGCAGCGGATCAACCGCGTCTCGCCGCCCGACTCGGCACGCGCGTGACCGGGCTCGAAGCGGTCCACCAGCGTGACCTGCCAGCCCTCGCGGGCCAGCCTGTCGGCGAGCGACGCGCCGAAGACCCCGGCGCCGATCACGAGTACGGAGGGCACGACCGACGCCAACATTAGGCTTCGTCGTTCGTGTTCGCGGCGCCGGTCAACCGTCTGATCACCGAGCTGGCGCGCCTGCCGGGCATCGGCCAGCGCACCGCCCAGCGGCTCGCCTTCCACATCCTGAGCACCCCGGAGGACGAGGCGCTCGCGCTCGCCGACGCCATCCGCGAGGTCAAGGCGACGGTCGGCCACTGCGAGGTCTGCTTCAACCTCGCCACGGAGGCCACCTGCCGCATCTGCCAGGACGAGCGGCGCGAGGCGGCCGTCATCTGCGTGGTCGAGCAGCCGAGCGACGTGATTCCGATCGAGCGCTCGGGCGAGTTCCACGGCCGCTACCACGTGCTCGGCGGGGCGCTGTCGCCGATCGACGGCGTCGATCCGGAGGACCTGCACGTGTCGGAGCTGCTCGGCCGGGTGGGCAACGGCGCCGGTGTGCGCGAGGTCGTGATCGCCACCAACGCCACCACCACCGGCGAGGCCACCGCGCTCTACCTGGCCGACGCCGTGCGCGAGCGGGCCCCGGACGTGGCGGTCACCCGCCTGGCAAGCGGCCTGCCGGTCGGCTCCGACCTCGAGTACGCGGACGAGATCACGCTGGGGCGCGCCCTCCGCGGCCGCCAGGCGCTGTAGCCTGGCCAACATGGCCCCCCGGGTGGTGCACGGCGCGTGCCCGCACGACTGTCCCGACACATGCGCGATGCACACGACCGTGGAGGACGGGCGGGCCGTGAAGGTGGCCGGCGACCCCGATCATCCGACTCATCTGATCAGCCCGTAGTCCTCCTTGGCCTCGAGGGCACGCAGCACTGCGTCGTTCAAGCGCCCGCGCGGCACGTCGCCGCTGCGCACAGCGCCCAGGACCGCGGCGTAGGCCGCTTGCTGGTCGCCCGCCGGGCCCGAGATGAACAGGAGGTCGGCGCCGGCCTCGAGCGCCTCCACGGCGGCGTCCGGCACCGAGTAGGACGAGGTGATCGCCGGGTCGGCCAGGTCGTCGGTGATCGCCACGCCCTCGAAGCGCAGCTCGCCGCGCAGCAGGTCGGTGGCGATCGCCCGGGTGAGCGAGCCGGGGCGGGTGAAATCGCTGACGGGGTAGAGCGCGTGGGACAGCAGCACGGCCGGGGCGCCGGCCTCGATGGCGGCTCGGAAGGGCAGCAGGTCGCGCTGGCGCAGCTGCTCGAGGTCGAGGCCGACGCTGGCGGGCCCAAGCTGGGTCGACTGGTCGGCCGAGCCGAGCCCCGGGAAGTGCTTGACCGCCCCGAACAGGTGCTCCCGACGGTAGGCACGGATCACCGCTTCGGCGTAGGCCGAGACCTCCTCGGGGTCGTCGGAGTAGACGCGCGCCCCGAGCGCGGAGCCGGACTCGAGCCCCACGTCCACCACCGGGCCGAGCAGGCCGGCGATGCCGAGGCCGCGCAGGGTGCGGGCGGTTTCCGTTGCCTCGGCGGCCGCCTCTCCCGCCGAGGCCAGGTCGGCCGGCGCCAGCGCCGGGGGCAGGCCTTCGAGCTCGTTGAATTCCCCGCCGTCTTGAACGGCGAGCACCCAGGGGGGCACGTGGCCTTCCTGTTCGGCGATGACCCCTGCCTCGGGGCCCAGCTGGCCGAGCAGGCTCGGGTCGCCCGTGTAGTTGCTGCCGGCGAGCACGATGCCGCCGAGGTCTTGGCGGCGCAGGCGGCGGTAGATCTCGGCGGTCAGATCCGTGCCCTCGAAGCCGAACAGGAAGAGCTGGGCGACCTTGCGCTCGAGCGGCAGCCGGCGTGCGAGGTCCGCGACGCTGCGGGGGACGTCCGGCCCGCGGACGGTGGGGCGCTTCTCCTCGCGCGCGGGGATGATGCGGGCCAGGAAGGAGGTGCGGTCGAGGGGCTTGCCCGCGCGCGGCGGGGGCGCCGTCACGGGCTCCTCCTCATTGCCCTGGTTCGCGCCGACCACTAGGCCCGCGGTCGCCGCGGCAACCGCAACGACTGAAACCAGGAGGATGGTCAGCCGTCGCGGTCGGCACACCTTCGTAACGCTAATGCGGCGCTCACCGTCAAGCGCCGGGAGTGTGGGCTGTGAAAGTCACGTATTTGGCGCCTTTGACAGCCCACACTCCGGTCGGTGGCGGCGGGGCTATCGTTCGGCCCTTGGCCGAGACCGTCGTCATGAAGTTCGGGGGGACCTCCGTGGCCGATGCCGAGCGGATCCAGCGCGCGGCGCGGCGCATCGTGCAGCGGGCCGAGGAGGGGCACCACGTGGTGGCGGTGCTGTCGGCGCGCGGCAAGCACACGGACGAGCTGGTCGCCCTCGCGCACGAGGTGTCGCCGCGGCCCCATCCGCGCGAGATGGACATGCTGCTCTCGACCGGGGAGCGCGTCACGTGCGCCCTCGCCGCCATGGTCATCAACGACCTCGGCCTCGAGGCGATCTCGCTGACCGGCTCGCAGGCAGGCATCGTCACGGACAGCGGCCACACCAAGGCCCGCATCCTGGAGGTCAAGGCCCACCGGATCCGCGAAGCTCTGGACGGGGGCAAGGTCGTGCTCGTGGCCGGATTCCAGGGCGTCTCGCAGCGGTCGCTCGACGTGACCACCCTCGGCCGGGGCGGGTCGGACACCACCGCCGTGGCGCTCGCCGCGGCGCTGGGCGCCGAGGTCTGCGAGATCTTCACGGACGTGGCCGGGGTGTTCAGCGCGGACCCCCGCATCGTCCCCGACGCGCGCAAGCTGCCGGTCCTCACCTTCGAGGAGATGCTCGAGATGGCGGCCTCGGGCGCGGGCGTCCTGCAGCTGCGCTCGGTCGAGTACGCCCGCAACCACGGTGTCACGATCCACTGCCGGTCCAGCTTCCAGGATGGACCCGGTACCGTGGTTCAGGACGAGGAGCTGACCATGGAACGACCGCTGGTTACCGCCGTCACGCACTCCACCTCGGAAGCCCGCATCACCCTGATGGGCCTGCCCGACCGCCCCGGCGTCGCCGGTCGCGTGTTGACCGCGCTGGCCGGCGCGAACGTCAACGTCGACATGATCATCCAGAACGAGCCCCTCAGCGACGGGCACCTCGCGGACATGTCGGTGACCGTCCCGCGCAGCGACCTCGTCGAGGCCCGCGAGGCCCTCGAGCCGCTCCAGGGAGAGCTCGGCTTCGGCGGCATCCAGACCGACGAGCACATGGGGAAGGTCTCCCTCGTCGGAGCGGGAATGAAGAGCCACCCCGGCGTGGCCGCCCGCGCGCTCACCGTCCTGGGCGAGGCCGAGGTGAACATCGAGATGATCTCGACCTCCCCGATCAAGATCTCCTGCGTCGTGCGCGAGGAGCACGTGGAGACCGCGGTGCGCCAGCTGCACACCGCCTTCGAGCTCGGCGCGGACGCCGTGCTGCCCGAGGACGTGGCCGGAGACCACCGGCCGAAGGTCGAACCGGGGGCGCAGGACGCGGCATGAGGGTCGCGGTCGTAGGCGCCACCGGTGCGGTGGGCTCCACCATCCTCGGCGTCATGCGAGAGCGGTCGTTCGCCGCCGACGAGATCGTGCCGTTCGCGTCCGAGCGCTCGGCCGGCAGGACGATCGCGTACAGCGAGCGACCGGCGGGCGCGAGCGTTCGATCTCCCGGCGACACGGACCTGACGGTGGTTTCCCTCTCCGAGGACTCCATCCAGGGCTTCGACCTGGCGCTGTTCAGCGCCGGCTCTGCGATCAGCGCCGAGTGGGCGCCGCGCTTCGTGGAGGCCGGCGCCGTCGTGGTCGACAACTCGTCCCAGTGGCGCATGTCGGACGACGTGCCCCTCGTGGTCGCGGAGGTGAACCCCGACGCGCTCCGGGAGCATCGCGGCATCGTCGCCAACCCCAACTGCACGACCATGCAGACGGTGATGGTGCTCGGGCCGATCCTCCAGAGCGTGGGGATCGAGCGGGTGATCATGTCCTCGTATCAGGCCGTCTCGGGCACCGGCCAGCGCGCCGTGGACGAGCTGCATCGACAGGCGGAGGCCGTGATCGAGGCGCACGAGCTGCCCGCCCCGGCGGTGTACCCGCACCAGATCGCCTTCAACGTCCTGCCGCAGGTCGAGAGCTTCAAGGACGGCGACGACTACACGACCGAAGAGCGCAAGTGCATGTTCGAGATGCGCAAGATCCTCGGACGCTCCGACGTCGGAGTGTCCGCCACGTGCGCGCGCGTCCCGGTCTACACGGGGCATTCGGTGTCCGCCAACGTCCAGACCCGCGAGCCGCTCTCGCCCGACGAGTGCCGCGCGCTGCTGGCGAAGGCGCCGGGCGTGGTGGTGGTGGACGACCCCGCCAACGCGATCTACCCGACCGCCATCGACGCGGCCGGCCGCGACGACGTGCTCGTCGGCCGCATCCGCCGCGATCCCTCGCACGAGCGGTGCCTGAACCTCTGGATCGTGGGCGACAACCTCCGTAAGGGCGCGGCGACGAACGCGGTCCAGGTGGCGGAGCTGCTGAGCGTCCGCGGCCTCGTCCCAGCCGCCCGCGTCTAGTACGCGCCTGGCTGTAAGGTCGCGTCATGCCCGCGAAATGGACGTTCATGGTCTACATGGCCGGGTTCAACAACCTGTCCGACTTCGCCACGAAGGACCTGAAGGAGATGCGCAAGGTCGGCTCGTCGGACGACGTGAAGCTCGCGGCCTTCGTCAAACGTCAGAACGGCAGGGGCGCGCAGCACCTGATCGTCGCCAAGCGCCCCGCCGGGGACGTGAAGAAGAACCTCGGCAACGCGGACTCGGGGAGTCCGCAGACAATGCTCGACTTCATCCGCTGGGCCAAGCAGAAGGCGCCGGCGGAGCGCTACGCGCTGGTCGTGTGGAACCACGGCAGCGGCTGGCAGCCCGACGACCTCGAGGACCTCTACGAGCAGGTCCGGGGCAGGCGGGACGGGGGAGTCACAGGGCGCGAGCTCGCGCTCAGGTCGAACCAGAGGATCGCCCGCTCGGTGTTCAGCACCTCCGTCCAGCAGGTCCTGGCGCTGGGTGACCAGGAGGAACGCGGCATCGCCAGCGACGACGGCACGGGGCATTCGCTCGACACGATCGAGCTCGACCGGGTGCTGGCCAAGGCGCATGACGAGCTCGGCAAGCCGTTCGACCTGCTCGGGATGGACGCCTGCCTCATGAGCACGCTGGAGGTGGCCTACCAGACGCGCGCGAATGCGCTCAACGTGGTCGGCTCAGAGGAGCTCGAGCCCGGCGACGGCTGGCCCTACACCGCCATCCTCAAGGACCTCGCGGCCAGGCCGGGCATGGACGGCGCGAAGCTCGGGGCGGTCGTCGTCCGGCGCTACATCCAGTCGTACGCCAACCGGCGGCGCCAGTGGCCGGTCACCCAGTGCGCCATCGCCGCCGACGGCGTCAAGCCGTTCAGCACGGCGCTCGACGAGCTCGCCGGCGCGCTCACGAGGCACATGCGCCAGAGCGGCGTGGGCCAGGTCCAGGCGGCCCACCTGCGAACGGCCGGGTTCATGGGCGACCTGTTCGACCTGCGCGACTTCGCCTCCGAGCTGCGCAGGCGCCGCGTGGGGACAGAGGTGAAGCGGGCGGCAAAGAAGCTGGTCGACTCGCTCGCCCCGGACGGGTACGTGCTGGCCGAGGGACACCGCGGCGACAAGGTGAAGCAGTGCGGCGGGGTCACCGCCTACATGCCGTACCCGGGCGGGGGGATCTCGCCGTACTACAAGGACCTGCGCTTCGCGAAGCAGCACCGCTGGGACAGCTTCCTGCGGAACTACCACCGCGCGGCGCGCGCCGGTTAGCTCTTCATCGGCCGCCGCTCGGCGTCCACCACGATCGGCTCCTGCCGCGTGAGGCGCGGCAGGTCGCGCCGCGAGCCGATCCCGAGCTTGCGGTAGATGTTGCGCGCGTGGGTGCGGACGGTCTCGATTCCGATCGAGAGCTGCTGCGCGATCTGCGCGTTCGTCGCCCCGTCGTGCAGCTGCTCGAGCACCTCCGCCTCGCGCGGCGTCAGCAGCTCTGAGCCGATGATGTCGAGGGTGCTCTGGCTGCCCGCCGCAGCCGAGCGGGGGAGCACGTGCATGCCGCGCGACGCCAGGTGCATCGCATTGATGACGTCCCGCGCCTCGGTCTCCTTCGAGAGGCAGGCCGTGGCGCCGAACGAGAGCATCTGGTTGCACTCGGCCGCGGTGGGACGGTTGGCGAGCACCACGATGCGCGTGGCCGGATAGGCCTGGTGCAGCTCATATACCTCACCCGGAGACCGGAGAGTCCCGAAGTTGAGCAGCACCACGTCGGGACCGTGCTTCTCGATGGCGCTCCGGACCTCCTCCATCGGCACCCCGCCTGCGACCAGGTCGAGATTGGGGTCCTCGGAGATCAGCACGCTCAGGCCGACCGCGACGAGGTCCTCGAACTTGGCCGAGACGACGGAGGGCATCGCGCCGAGTGTACGCCGGGAGGGGGAGAAGGGGGGAGATTGGCCTCCCCCCAAGCTCACACTTCGCCTCCCCTCGAAATCCCACCTCAGGGGTGGCGAGGAGGCGGCTTCTGACGGGCACTCTCTTCAGCAGACTTCAAGATCCAAGGGCGGAAAGGGGTACACCCGCCGAGAGGAGACCGGCCAGCATCTGGCCGGTTTTCTCTTTCTCTGGGGGAGTTTCAAACAGCCGTTCCGGGTATCTCCCGAGCCGAGTCGCAATGCCCCGACGGCTGACAGCCCACCTTCGGCACGCGCGAACCGCGCCGCGCCTCGCACGCGAGAGGCTCGCGGACTTCGATCACGGCCTGCCGGCACGGCGCCTCTCCGACGCCGAGCTGCTCGTGACCGAGCTGGTGAGCAACGCCGTCAAGTACGGCGGGGCCGGCGACATCAGGGTGACCTTCGAGCGCGACCACGGCCGTTTCCGGACCGAGGTCGTCGATCAGGGCCGGGGCTTCCTCGCCACCCGGCGCAACCGCCGCCATGTCCGCGCGTCCGGTGGCTGGGGCCTTCCCCTGGTGCAGAAGCTCTCGGACCGGTGGGGCGCCCACGCGGACTCCACGCACGTCTGGTTCGAGTTCGCGCTATAGCCGTCCGGGTCAGGCCGCGGCGACCTGAGCGACCTTGCGCGCCACGTCGCGCGTGGACACCACGTGCTTGCCCATGCCGAGCTCCTTCGGTTCCAGCCCGAGCGCCAGGCCCACCATCTGCGGCAGGTGCAGCACCGGCAGGTCCAGGTCCCGCTCCACGAAGCTCGCGGCCGCGGGCTGCTGCAGGTCGAGGTTCAGGTGGCAGAGCGGGCAGGGCGTGACCATGCAGTCCGCGCCCGCGTCGATCGCGTCGGCCACGTGCCGGCCGGCCTGCCGCAGGGAGGTGGTGCGGTTCATGGTGATGACCGGAAACCCGCAGCACTTGCGCGCCCCCGCGTACTCCACCGGCTCCGCACCCAGGATCTCGATCAGCTCGCCCAGGTACTCGTCGCGCCCGGGGTGCTCGTCGAAGCCAAGGCGCCTGGTCGGTCGCACTATGTAGCAGCCGTAGAAGGGCGCGATGCGGAGCCCCTCGAGCGGCCGCTTGACGCGGTCCCGCACGGTTTCGAACCCGATCTCCTCGGCGAGGACCCAGAGGAAGTTCTTGTTCCACCAGTAGTTGCCCGGCTCGTAGGCGAGGCCCTCCGGCTGGAGGTGGGTGTTCACCTCCGAGCGGTACGCGGACGAGGCGTCGAGCCGCTCCTGGCACTCCGACTGGGCGCCCTGGCAGGTGGAGCAGATGTTCATCATGCCCGCCGCGCCGTCCACCCGCTGAGCCATCGCGAACGTGCGCGCGTTCAGGGTGTCCACCAGCTCCTGGTTGTGCTCGGCGATCACGCCGGCGCCGCAGCAGTTGGCGCGGTCGAGCTCGACGAGCTCGAGGTCGAGCAGCGGCGCGACCAGCGCCATCGAGCCGTGCAGCTCCGGGGTAAAGCCCCGGGACACGCACCCGGGCCAGTAGGCGAGCTTCACGACGGGCTCCCTTCCGACGTGGCGGGCTCCTCCTCGATCGGCGTGGCGCCCGGCTCGCCGGCCTCCTCGCCCACGATGTAGAGGTTGAGCTCGAGGCGCTCGTCCCTCGACTCGATCTCCTTGAAGACGCGCCGCACCTGGCTCTGGTCCGGCAGCTTCGGATGGATCAGGGCCTTCTTCGGCGAGACCTTCCCCGACAGGACGCCGCGCACCGCGGTGGGCAGCTCGCGCGTGAGCTGCTTGGCGCCGTCCGGCCTGAGCTGCCCCTTCACCAGCGATCCGTCTCCGAACGAGCGCGGCAGCAGCTGCGCCTCGTGGTTGGTGCCCCACTTCTCGACGATGTTCAGGAACGCCTTCTCGTGCCCGTAGCCGTTATTTCCGTCCTTGATCTCGAAGTCGCTGGTGGCGCGGCGGCGAAGGCGCATGATCTGGTCCATCGGCGCCACGTCCTTGGGGCACACCTCGACGCAGGCGAAGCAGTGGGTGCAGTCGTAGATGCCGTGTGGGTCCTCGGCCAGGTCCGTCAGCCGGGACTCGTGCTCGCCGTCACGTGGGTCGCCCACGAAGCGGTAGGCCTTCGCCAGCGCCGCGGGGCCGATGAAGTCGGGGTCCACCTCCATCGACAGGCAGGCCGACACGCAGGCGCCGCAGTGGATGCACGCCATGGCCTGCGTGACGTCCAGCATCGCCTCGGCCGGCACGATGTACTCCTGGTTCTCGGGCGGCTCCTCGGCGGGCAGCAGCCACGGCACCACCCGGCGCACCTTCTTCCAGTGCACCGCCTCCATGTCGGTCACCAGGTCCTTCAGCACGGGCATGTTGCCCATCGGCTCGACCGTGATCGCACCGTCGCGGGCGCGTTCGGCGGCGTCGCCGATGCGCGTGTTGCAGGCGAGCGCGGACTTGCCGTTGATGCGCACCCCGCACGAGCCGCAGATAGCGGCGCGGCACGAGCAGCGGATCGCGATCGAGGCATCCTCGCGGTCCTTCACCTGGAGGATGCCGTCGAGCACCGAGCGCTCGGGGGACAGGTCGACGTCGTAGTCCGCCCAGTAGGCCGGCTCCGCGGACTCGGGGTCGAAGCGCCTGATCTTGAGTTGGAAATCAGCCATCAATAGGCCCGTTCCTGAGGCTCCCACTGGGTCATGGTGACCTCCGAGTAGGAGATCTCGGGCTCGCCGCCGTTCGCCTCGACCGTGATGTGCTTGAGCCACTCCGCGTCGTTGCGCTCGGGGTGGTCGGTGCGGAACTGGGCGCCGCGGCTCTCCTTGCGCTCGATCGCGGAGATCACGGTCGCCTCGGCGTTGTCGAGCATGAAGTCGAGCTCCAGCGCCCCGAGCACGTCCTGGTTGAAGACCGTGCCCTTGTCGTCGATCGACACGTCGGTCGCCTCCTCCTTGAGGCGCCGGACGGTCTCGAGCGCGTCACGGAGGCCGCCCTCGTCGCGGAAGACCGCCACGTACTTGTCCATGGTCCTGCCGAGCTCGGCCTTGAGCTCCGAGACCCTGCGCGGCCCGGAGTTGCGGCCCACGATCGCCTCGATGTCGCGCTGCCCGTCGGTCACGTGGGCGTAGCTCGGCTCCGGCACGGCCATGCCCTTCACCACCTTGGCGGAGTGCTCCCCGGAGCGGCGCCCGAACACCAGTGTGTCGAGCAGCGAGTTGGCGCCCAGGCGGTTGCCGCCGTGCACGGACACGCAGGCGCACTCCCCGGCGGCATACAGCCCCGGAATGTCCGTCTGGCCGTGCACGTCGGTCTTCACGCCGCCCATCACGTAGTGGTTGCCCGGCTTGATGTGGATCGGCTCGCGCGTGATGTCCACCCCGGCGAAGTCCCGGCCGACGTTCACGATCTCGCGCAGCGCCTCGTGGATGCGCTTGCGGGGAACGACGGTGATGTCGAGCGCCACCGTGCCGTCGGGGAAGCCGCGGCCCTCGTCGATCTCGGTCTGCTCGGCGCGGGAGACCACGTCGCGCGAGGCCAACTCCATCTTGTTGGGGGCGTACTTCTCCATGAAGCGCTCACCCTCGGCGTTGTAGAGGTGGGCGCCCTCGCCGCGTGCGCCCTCGGTGATCAGGAGGCCCAGCCCGGCCAGCGTGGTGGGGTGGTACTGGATCATCTCCATGTCCATCAGCGGGGCGCCGATGCGGTACGCCATGGCGATCCCGTCGCCCGTGCAGATCAGGGCGTTCGTCGTGGGGTCGTAGATCTGGCCGTTGCCGCCGGTGGCGAGGATCACGGCCTTGGCGGCGAACAGCTCCATCGACCCGTCGCGGATGTTGCGCGTGACCGCGCCGGCGATGCGGCCCTCGTCGTCCTGCACGAGCCCGGTCGTGAACCACTCCTCGTAGCGGTACACGTCGTCGAACTTCATGAGCTGCTCGTAGAGGACGTGAAGGATGGCCTGGCCGGTGATGTCCGCCACGTAGTAGGTGCGGGCCGCCGAGGCCCCGCCGAAGGCGCGCTTGCCGAGCCGGCCCTCCTCGTTGCGGTGGAAGGTCACGCCCAGGTGCTCGAGCTCGAGCAGCTCGTCGGGCGCCTCCCGGCACATGATCTCGATGGCGTCCTGGTCGCCCAGGTAGTCGGAGCCCTTGACCGTGTCGAAGGCGTGCGATTCCCACGAGTCCTGCGGGTCCAGCGCCGCGTTGATGCCGCCCTGGGCGGCGTTCGAATGCGAGCGCACGGGGTGGACCTTGGAGATGATCCCGACGGACGCGCCCTCCGCCGCGGCGGCGAGGGCGGCCCGCTGCCCGGCCAGCCCGGCTCCTATGACGAGTACGTCGTGGTGAGGCATCTGACGACGGTCCGCATCCTATGGAAGTACGGGCTTCAGACGGCCACGGCCCCGCGCAGAGCCTGCCGCACCCGCTCGATCGTGACGATCCCGCGCAGCACCCCGTCCCCGTCCACGGCCATCACGGCACCCAGGCGCCCGAGGCTCTCCTGCCCCAGGACGGACTCGAGCGGGTCCTCGACCAGCGCGCGCAGCCCGCTGTCGCCGTCGTCGCGGGCCATCACCGAGTCGGTCGTGCGGCCGATCCGCTCGAACTCGGGGACGCTGCCCACGGCCTCCCGCGACACCACGCCCACGAGACGCCCCGACTCGTCCACCACCGGGAACCAGGGCCAGCCGTAGCGGAGGAAGTACTCGTTGTCGGCGCGGTCGAGCGTCAGGTCACGGGGAATCGCGATCGGCTCGGCGTCCATCACGTCGCCGACCCGCAGATGCTCGATGCGCCCCGCGAAGTCGGCCTGTGCCTGTGCCGAGCGGGCGGCCTGCGTCAGGAACCATCCGATCAGCGCGAGCCAGAGCCCGTTGAACGACTCGCTCCACGAATCGGCCCGCAGCGCCAGGAAGAGTCCGCCCGCGATCATCAGCCAGCCGACCCCCCTGCCGAGCACGGCGGCGAAACGGGTCGCCCGGTGGCGGTCGCCGGTGACCTTCCAAATGATCGCCCGCGCGATGCGCCCGCCGTCCAGCGGGAAGCCCGGGATCAGGTTGAACAGGAGGACGATCACGTTGATCGACATGAGGTAGCCGAGCACGGCCGTGGCCTGGCTGCCCACGCTGGTCTCGTAGACCGCGCCGTCGAGCACCTCCTCGGGGCTCGAGATGAGCACCCCGAGGCCGAAGCAGGCCGCCGCGATCGCCAGCGTCACAAGCGGGCCGGCCGCCGCCACTCGGAACTCCACGCCCGGCGAGTCGGTGTCGCGCCCCAGTTTCGCGACGCCGCCGAACAGCCATAGGTCGATCCCCAGGATCGGGATCCCGTTGCGGAGGGCGACCACGGCGTGACCGAGCTCGTGCAGCAGGATCGAAAGGAAGAACAGAAGGGCGCTGATCGTCGCCAGCAGAAATGCGTTGGAGCCGGCGCCTACCTCCTGGTAGTAGTCGCTCAGCCAGTAGATGATGATGAAGAGGACGAGGAACCAGCTGACGTCAACGCCGATGCGGATCCCGAGAACCCGCGCAAGCTGTATGGATCCGCCGCCGAACACCACCATGGATGGTGGCATGCGGCCGCTCACAACACGCTGAGGGGTGTTCCGCGGCGCGCGCGGATGCCTTGGAAGAATGCGCCGCCCCATGCAGTGAGACCGAAAGGACCGTCTTGACACACAGCGTCACCTTCATCCCGGGCGACGGCACAGGGCCGGAGCTGGCCGAGGCCACCAAGCGCGTGCTGGAGGCCACGGGCGTCGAGTTCGACTGGGACTTCCAGGACGCGGGGATCGACGTGTACGAGGAGGAGGGCAACCCGCTGCCCGATCGCACGCTCGACTCGATCCGGGAGCGTGGCATCGCGATCAAGGGCCCCACGACCACGCCGGTCGGCTCGGGCCACCGCTCGATCAACGTCGCCCTGCGCAAGGAGTTCGACCTCTACTCCTGCATCCGGCCCTGCAAGGCCTACGAGGGTGTGCGCACGCGCTTCCCGGAGACCGACGTGGTGATCGTGCGCGAGAACACCGAGGACCTCTACGCCGGAATCGAGTTCGAGAAGGGCTCGGATGAGGTCGAGAAGCTCCGCGGCTTTCTCGCGGACGAGCTCGACTCACCAACGCGCGACGAGTGCGGCATCTCGATCAAGCCGATCTCGGTGTTCGGCTCCGAGCGGATCGTCGAATCCGCCTTCGCGTACGCCGAGGAGAACGGGCGCACGAAGGTCACCGCCGCCCACAAGGCCAACATCATGAAGTTCTCCGACGGGCTCTTCCTCGAGGTGGCGCGCCAGGTGGCGGAGCGCCATCCGGACATCGAGTTCGAGGACCGGATCATCGACAACCTGTGCAACCAGCTCGTCTCCCGGCCCGAGGAGTACGACGTGATCGTGCTCCCGAACCTCTACGGCGACATCGTGTCCGACCTGGGCGCCGGGATGATCGGCGGGCTCGGCCTCGCGCCCGGCGCCAACATCGGCACCGACGGGGCGATCTTCGAGGCGACCCACGGGTCGGCGCCCAAGTACAAGGGCCAGAACAAGGTCAACCCGACCGCGTTGCTGCTGTCGGGGGTGCTGATGCTGCGTCACCTGGGCGAGACCGAGGCCGCCGACAGCATGGAGAACGGCATCGCCGAGGTGATCCGCAAGGGGGACAAGGTGACCTACGACCTGAAGCCCTCGCGTGACGATCCGTCAGCTGTGGGTACGAGTGACTTCGCAGACGCCGTCATCGAGGAGATGAACCGCTAAATGGCAACCACAGTCACCGTCACCGGCGCGGCCGGGCAGATCGGGTATGCCCTGCTGTTTCGAGTAGCCAGCGGGCAGATGCTCGGGCCCGACGAAAAAATCGAGCTGCGCCTGCTCGAGATCCCCGACGCCGTGAAGGCCGCGGAGGGAACCGCGCTCGAGCTGCAGGACTGCGCCTTTCCCCTACTCGCGTCCACCGACATCTTCGACGACCCCAAGCAGGCCTTCGACGGGGTGAGTGTCGCGCTGCTGGTGGGCGCGCGCCCGCGCTCGAAAGGAATGGAACGCTCAGACCTATTGGAAGCTAACGGTCAGATATTCAAGCCCCAGGGTGAGGCGCTGAACGCAGGGGCGGCCGGCGACGTGAAGATCCTCGTCGTCGGAAATCCCGCGAATACCAATGCGCTGATCGCCATGAGCAACGCGCCCGACATCCCGGCAGAGCGCTTCACCGCGATGACCCGGCTCGACGAGAACCGCGCTGTGGCGCAGCTCGCCGAGAAGGTGGGAGTGGGTGTGGAGGACGTGCAGGACCTCGTGGTGTGGGGCAACCACTCCCCGACCATGTTCCCCGACCTGTTCAACGCAAAGGTGAAGGGTGAGCGGGCGGTCGACCAGGTCGATCTCGACTGGTACGAGAACGAGTTCATACCGCGCGTCGGGAAGCGCGGCGCGGAGATAATCGATGCGCGTGGGGCGTCCTCCGCGGCGAGCGCCGCCAACGCGGCTGTGGACCACGTGCGGGACTGGGTGCTCGGGGCCGACGGCCTGAGGTCGATGGCGGTGCGCTCGGACGGCTCCTACGGGGTGGAGGAGGGCTTGATGTCGAGCTTCCCGGTGCGCACCGGCGATGGGAGCTACGAGATCGCGGAGGGCCTCGAGGTGGACGACTTCGCGCGCGGCAAGATAGACCGCACGGTGGCGGAGCTACGCGAGGAAAGGGATGCGGTGAAGGGACTGGGCTTGGTCTAGGCCGGGTGCCAGCCCTTGTCGCGCTTCACCACCTGTCCCTCCGACTCGAGCGTCGGCATGACCCGGTACAGGTAGTTCGGCTGGATCTTCATCGCACTCGCCATCTCCTTGATGGTGATGCCCGGACGGGTACGCACCAGCTCGAGCGCCTGCTTGGCGCGGTTGCCGCTGCCGCGTGGGCGGCCACGGCGCCTGGCACCGCCACCGCGGCGCCGGGGGGCCGTGGCGCTGCGCTGCGCGCCACCCACTCCCGATAGGGCGGCTGCCGCCTTCTCCAGCCGGTTGTACTCGTCAACCATTGGCCGGAGCTCACGCAGCCGTGCGTCTATCTCTTTCCGCTTCTCATCCAGGAAGTCAGCCATTAACGGTTACTCTACTAGCGACTTCAGCCGCTGCAAGGAACCTTCCAGCTCTTTTTGGGTCACTCGCGAGACGGCGCGGCCGGCAAAGCGCCCGAGCGCGCCGCCCGGCAGGTCGTATTCGTTCAGGTAGGAGAACGTGGTTCCGGCGCCGTTGCCCTCGAACTCGTACTCGACGCGGGCGTGGGAGGTGACCGGCCCGCGCCCTTCCCATACCACCCGGCTGCAGGGGTCGTTCTCCACCACCGTCCAACGGACCTTGAACCTCTTGCCGGCGAGCCTCAGGCTCTGGGTCAGCTTCGAGCCCTTCTTCAGGGGTCCGTTCGGGGCGTCCTCGAGGTGGTGGTGAATCGTGACCCACTCCTCGAGCCGCGCCGGATCCATCACGACGTCGTACACCCGCTCGGGCGGAGCCGCGATCTCGATGCTTCGCTCGACCTTCACCGAGCCCCCAGCCGCTCGCGCGACTCCCATTCGCGCAGGGCCCGCTCCACGGCACGGTCGAACCCGAGCGGGCTGATCCCGTAGACGGGCGCCGCCTCCGCGCCCACGCGCGGGAGGATGTCCGACTCGAGGCTCTCCATGAGCGGCCGTACCAGCTCGAGCGGCTGGCCCGTCACACCGGCCACGATCGCGCTGGCCGGTGGAGTGAGCGAGCGCCCGAAGCCGAGCGGGAGGCGCCCCACGCCCATCGATTCGGCGATCCGCTCGATCATCTCCCCGTACGTCATCACGTCGGGCCCGACGGCGTCGAGGGAGCGCCCCGCCGCCCGCGGCACGGCGGGGGTGCGGGCGAGCAGCTCGATCACGTCGCGCTCGGCGATCGGCTGTGTGCGGTTGCCGCGCCAGCCCGGAAGCGGCAGCACCCGCAGCCGCTCGACCAGGCGCACCAGCACGCGGAACGACGCGGATTCCGCGCCGACCACGATCGAGGCGCGCAGGGCGGTGGAGCCCGGCACCGCGTCGAGCAGCGTCCGCTCCACCTCGAGGCGAGAGCGCAGGTGCGGAGAGCCGCCGGCCGCGGGCGCGATGCCGCCCAGATAGACGATCCGCTCGAGGCCCGCCCCGGCGGCGGCCCCGGCGAAGGTCTCGGCGGCGCGACGGTCCCTGTCCGCGAAGCCGGCCCCGTTCGCGCTCGGCTCCATCGAGTGCACGAGGTAGTAGGCCGTGTGGCATCCCTCGAGCGCCTGGGCGAGGCCGCGCCCGTCGAGCAGGTCGCCTCGCACGGCTTCCACCCCCTCGAACGCCTCGACCGCGTCCGGCCGGCGGGCGAGCGCGCGCACGGCCCGGCCCTCCTCTGCCAGGCGGCGGAGGAGCCGGCTCCCCACGTATCCCGTGGCCCCTATGACGAGCTCCATGTCCACCTGCATCCTGGCATTCGCCCCCTTCGAAAACCCGCTAGGAGCGGGCATGCCCCCGAATACCCTGCAAATTGCAGCGATACGAAAAGGCACCGTTTTGCGGGTTCGGGGCTGGACCCCGCCCCGCGGCTGGGTCACGATGGCCCCGATGCCGAAGACGAAGCCCGTCCGCTGCGAGGACTGCTACTTCCATCAGAACATGCTCTGCGCGCTCAACCTCGACAAGCCGTGCACCACGTTCCGCCCGGCCGAGCGCGGGCTCGAGCCCGAGCGCCAGCTGGCCTTCGTCTTCAGGGCCGAGCGCACCACCGCCGCGTACGCCTTCCCGCACCCCAAGGGCTAAGTGTTCGCGCCCGGCGGGGTAGGCTCCGCCCATGAGGTTGACGGTCCTCGGCAAGTCGCCGTCCTGGCAGGACGCCGGCGGCGCGTGCTCCGGGTACCTGCTCGAGGAGGACGGCGTCGCGGTGGTGATCGACTGCGGCAACGGCGTGTTCGGCAAGCTGCGCGAGCGGATCGACTACGTGGACGTGGACGCCGTGGTGATCTCCCACCTGCACGCCGACCACTTCCTCGACCTCGTCCCCTACTCGTACGCCCTCACCTACGCGCCCCGCCAGCAGCCCGTGCCCGTGGACCGCTGGCCGGGGACCGACTCACCGGCCTGCCCCGAGCTCCACGCGCCCCCGGGGGCGCGTGACACCTTCCGCCGGGTGGTGGGCGCATGGGGCAACGACGACCTGATCGAGAACGCCTTCGACCTGCGTGAGTACGACCCGTCGAGCGAGCTCGAGATCGGGCCGGTGCGAGTGCGGTTCCAGCCGGTGCCCCACTTCACCGAGACGTTCGCGATGTTGATCAGCTCGACGAACGGCTCGGGGCAGATCGTCTACGGCGCCGACTCCAGCCCGACCGACGCGCTGACCGAGTTCGCGAGCGGCGCCGATCTGTTCCTGGTCGAGGCGACGCTGCCGCGGCCGGAGCGCACCGGGGTGCGCGGCCACCTCACGCCGGGCGAGGCCGGCGAGCACGCCCGCGCGGCCGGCGCGAAGCGGCTCGTGCTCGTGCACATCTCGGACGAGCTCGACGCCGACTGGGCGAGGCGCGAGGCCGAGGAGACGTTCGGCCGGCCGGTGGAGGTGGCGACCGAGGGCGCCTCGTACGAGGTCTGAGCGCGGGATCGCGGCGAAGCTCAGCTGACCGGTACGAGCTCGACCCGGTTGCCGTCGGGATCGAGCCGGGCGCCGGCCACCGAACCGCGGAAGGCCATGTGCAGGTTCTCTGTGGGGCGTCCGGCGAGGAGCGTGAACGAGCCGCCCTCGCCGGCGAAGCGGGCCCGGGCCGGCGCCTCGTCCACGAGGCCGAACCCCGCGTGCGCGGCGATGTCCGCGTAGAAGCGCTTCGAGGCGTCCACGTCGGCCACACGGATCCAGAGGTGGTCGATCGCGCCCTCGCCGCGCATGGCGCTGTGATGGACCGCCTCGATGCTGTTGCCGTCCGGGTCGAGCAGGAACGACCCGTAGTAGTCCGGCGTGTATTGCGGCCGCGGTCCGGGCGCCCCGTCGTCCGGGTAGCCGGCCGCCGTCCCGGCCCGCCAGAACTCGTCCACCTCGGCGCGTGACGGCGCGCGGAAGCCGATGTGGACACCGCGGGTGACGGGATGCTCGCCGTCCTGCCCCTCGAGCGAGAGCTCGCTTTTCTCCCGGTCGATGCCGAGCGTGGGGAGGACCGTGTCGTAGAGGCGCTCCGACGCCCCCAGGTCCGCCACCCGGATCGTCACGCGAAGGAACACCGGGGCGACTATTTCAGAACACCTACCGGGTCGCGGGTGCGGCACTCCGGCGCAGCGGCGGGTCGTAGGCAGCCGCCAGCCGCCCGAGCGCCAGCGCCCCGATCAGGAGGCCGAAGTCGCGCAGCGCGATGTCGTAGTAGCCGGAGTGGCTCAGCAGGTTGACGATGATCCCTCCGAGCCAGGCCGCCACCAGGTAGGCGCCGTAGCGCGGCTTCACCGCGACCAGGAGCCCGGCCAGGATCTCGATGCCGCCCACCACGTACATGAAGTCCTGGGCGCTGCCGGGCGCAATGTCGTTGACCCACGGCGCCAGGTAGATCGGCCAATTCACGAGGACCTCGAAGAACTTGTCGAGCCCGAACAGGATCGGCGCCACGGCAAAGCCGGTTCGCAGGAGGGCGTAGGCCTGGAAGCGGGCATCACCCCACGGCGCGGACTGGGAGACGTCGCTCCCGCGGACGCTTCTCTCATCGGTCGTCACAGCGGTGCTCATCGAGTGCTCCTTTCTAAAACCAACAGAAGTTGACGGGACCATAGCCCCGCTTCCCGCATTTGTCAACATTCATTGGTGTTAGACTCCGCGGGCACATGACGCCACGCCCAGAGGACGAGCTCGCCCGCATGGCCGCCCTCGACGATCCGATCCGCCGGCGGCTGTTCGCCTACGTGCGGAGCAGCTCCGAGCCGGTCAGCCGCGAGGATGCCGCACGGGCGGTGGGGATCAGCCGCTCGCTTGCCGCGTACCACCTGGACAAGCTCACCGAGCAGGACCTTCTCACCGTCAGCTACCGGCGCCGTGAGGGGCGCACGGGCCCCGGCGCGGGGCGTCCCGCCAAGCTCTACGTGGCGAGCGGCGAGGTGTCCGTGTCGGTGCCGCCTCGCGACTACGAGCTCGCCGCCGGCCTGCTCGCCGAGGCGGCGGAGACGAGCGACGAGGCCCGCGCGACGCTCGACGCGGTCGCGGCACGCGCCGGCCGGCGGATGGGCGAGGGCCAGGAGGGCTCGCTCGACGATGCGCTCGCCAACCGGGGATACGAGCCGTTCGAGGACGAGGCCGGGGTCATCCGGCTCAGGAACTGCCCGTTTCACCGGCTGGCCGAGAGGCACCGCGACGTCGTCTGCGGGATGAACCAGGCTTACCTCGAGGGACTGCTCGAGGGTCTCGGCCGCACGGACGTAAGGGCCAGCCTCGAGCCCGAGCCCGGCCGCTGCTGCGTGGCGATCCGGGCTCGAGCGCGAGGCTGACGATCTCGCCTACGGAATGACGTCGATCCGGTCGAGCGCCGGCGGCCCGATCGGGGTGCCGTTGAGCGACGGCGCGAGGTAGTCCTCCAGCGCGTCGGTGTCCACCTCGCCGCCGAGGCGGTCGGTGCCCTGGCGCAGGACCGGGAAGTTGTCCCCGCCGTCGGCGAGGAACGAGTTCACGGTGATCCGGTAGCTCGCGGCCGGATCGACCGGCGTGCCGCCGATCGTCAGGCTCGAGACGGGGTTCGGCGCGCCCGCGCAGGGCACGACCGGCTGGCCCGGCCCGGCCGGCAGCAGGCTCGTCGCGACGCTCTGGTCGAACGTGTAATGCACGCTGTCGGACGGCAGCAGCACGCGCGCAAACGTCTGACCGCACCACTGCGAGCGGAGCATGTCGAGAATCTGCTGGCCCGTGAGCGTCATCGTCACGAGCGAGTTGCCGAACGGCTGGACGGTGAACGCCTCGCCGTAGGTGACCTCACCCGGGGCTTCGGCCCCGCTCGGCGCGAACGTGAACGGCGCCCTCACGCCGCCCGGGTTCATGAACGCCGCCACGGCGGCCCCGGTCTCCGGTGAGGCGGTGGCCGCGTGCTGGGCGTCGGCGATCAGGTTGCCGGCCGCCTGTTCGAGCGAGGCGTCGTTCGCCTGGGTGATGTCCGCGCTGATGCGCCCGATCACGCGATCCCGCAACGGGGCGGCGATCTCGGCGTAGCGCTCGATCAGCTGGGTCATGTCCATCGCCTTGAACACGTTCTGCGTGACGATCTGGTTGTTGGCGGACACCTGGACGACGTCCTTCGACCGGCGGTCGAGCACCAGATCGATGTCGGTCAGCAGTCGCCCGAACGAGCTGGCGCTGGTGACCGGCCGGCCGTCGATCACGCAGTTGTAGGCGCTGTGGGTATGGCCGGTCACGAACAGGTCCACCTGGTCCGTGGTCCGCCCAACGATGTCCACGATCGGCCCTGAGATGCCGTTGCAGTCGTTGATACCGCCGGGTTGGCTCTGCACGCCGCCCTCGTGAAGCAGGACCACGACCGCTCGCACGCCGTGCCGCCGGCGCAGCTCGGCGGCGTAGCGGTTGGCGGTCTCGGCCTCGTCGAGGAACTCGAGCCCCGCCACGCCGGAGGGGGACACGATGCTGGGCGTGCCCTCGAGGGTCATCCCGATGAAGCCCACCTTGATGCCGTCGAACTTCTTGATCGAGTACGCCGGGAAGATGGTTTGGCCCAGCTCGTTCACCACGTTGGCGGCGAGGAAGTTGAACTCGGCGCCGTTGAAGCCGGTGCCGTCGAGGCACCCGTCGACCGGGTGGCACCCGCCGCGCTGCATGCGCTGCAGCTCGGCCGCCCCCTCGTCGAACTCGTGGTTGCCCACCGCGTTCAGGTCGAGCCCCATCTGGTTCATCGCCTCGATGGTGGGCTCGTCGTGGAACAGCGCGGACAGCAGCGGCGAGGCGCCGATCAGGTCGCCCGCCGACACGATGAGCGTGTTCTCGCGGTTGGTCGCCTCCTTCTCGCGCAGGTGGGTGGCGAGATACTCGGCGCCGCCGGCCGGCACGCGGGCCGCGCCCGGGGCCGGGACGATCCCGCCCGGAGTGGTGGACTCCAGGTGGCCGTGGAAGTCGTTCAGGCCGAGAAGCTGGACCTGGACGTCGCGCCCGCCCGCGAGCGCGACCGCCGGGAAGGCGAGGAGAGCGAGAAGTGAGAGCAAGAACAGTCTTTTCATGCGCATGACCGTAGCCTCGCCGTCTCGGAGTGTCTAGCGTTGCCAAGCCGTTGCCGAACGGTAAATCCGTATCCTCGGGGCCGTGGCGTCATCGCGGGACCTGTTCGCCAACTTCGAGCGTATGCGGCGCGAAATCGACGAGCTCTTCGGCGACGTCTTCGAGCGCCAGACCGGGCTTCGCGGCCGCGGATTCTCGCCCTCCGTCGACGTCTTCTACACGGACGACCCGCCGCGCGCGGTGGTCAAGGCCGACCTCGCCGGCATCGAGATCGGCGACGTGGCGCTCGAGATCCGAGGCCGGCAGCTGGTGATCGCCGGCGAGCGCCGTCCGGCGCAGTCCGCCGGACGCCTCTACCAGCAGATCGAGATCGAGCACGGGCCCTTCCGCCGGGTCGTGGAGCTGGGCAGCGAGGTGGCGGCGGGCGAGGCCCACGCCTCCTACGAGGACGGCATCCTCGAGGTGGAGATCCCGCTCGCCCGGCCCGAGCAGGCGAGCCGCCGGGTGCCCATCGAAGAGCGGGAGGCGTGAGCATCCACATCCCCTCCGCGGAAGGCGAGGCCGCCACCGCGGAGGTCCGTTCGAACCTGCCGGAGGCGCTTCCGGTCCTGCCGCTGCGTGAGTCCGTGCCGTTCCCCGAGGCGCTGATGCCGCTCGCCATCGGCCAGGAGCGCTCGATCAGGCTGGTGAACGACGTGCTGGCCGGCAGCCGGATGCTGGTGACCGTCGCCCAGCGCGTGGAGGACGACGAGGAGCCCGGGCCCGACGATCTCTACGGAGTCGGGGTGGCGGGCGTGGTGGCGCGCATGCTGAAGGTGCCGGACGGCACGGTTCGCATCCTCGTTCACGGCGCCCAGCGCGTCCTGCTGACCAAGTTCGTGGCCACCGAGCCCTACCTCGTCGCGCGCATCGAGGAAGCGCCCGACGTGGTCGTGCCGTCTTCCGAGCTGGAGGCGCTCCACCGCAACGTGCAGGCCACCTTCTCGCGCATCATCGAGGAGGTCCCGTACCTGCCCGAGGAGCTGCAGGTCGCGGTCGCCAACCTCGACGACCCGTCGGAGCTGGCCCACATGATCGCCGGTGCGCTGCGTCTCAAGACCGAGGAGAAGCAGGCGCTGCTCGAGGAGCGCGATGTGACCAAGCGGCTCCGAATGCTCTCGGAGCTGATCGCGCGCGAGCTGGAGCTCGTGGAGATCGGCACGCGGATCCAGTCGCAGGTGCAGTCGGAGATGGACAAGGGCCAGCGTGAGTGGTTCCTGCGCCAGCAGCTGAAGGCCATCCAGGAGGAGCTGGGCGAGGTCGACGAGAGCCAGGCCGAGGCGTCCGAGCTGCGGGAGCGGCTCGAGACGGCCGGTCTGCCCGAGCACGCCTGGAAGCAGGCCGAGCGCGAGCTGCAGCGCTTCGAGCGGCTGCCGCCGCAGGCGGCCGAGCACGGCGTGATCCGCACGTACCTCGAGTGGCTGGCCGACCTGCCCTGGTCGAAGGCGACCGAGGACAGCCTCGACCTCACGGACGCGCGCAAGGTCCTCGACCGCGACCACTACGACATCGAGAGGGTCAAGGACCGCATCCTCGAGTTCCTCGCCGTGCGCAAGCTGAAGCCGGATGCCCGCTCTTCGATTCTCTGCTTCGTGGGGCCCCCCGGTGTCGGCAAGACGTCGCTGGGACGCTCCATCGCCGCGGCGATGGGGCGGAACTTCGAGCGAATCTCGGTGGGCGGCGTGCGCGACGAGTCCGAGATCCGCGGCCACCGGCGCACCTACATCGGGGCGCTCCCCGGCACGATCCTGCGCGCGATGCGCGACGCCGGGTCGAACAACCCGGTGCTGATGATCGACGAGATCGACAAGATGGGCGCGGACTTCCGCGGCGACCCGGCCAGCGCGATGCTCGAGGTGCTCGACCCCGAGCAGAACTCGACGTTCCGGGACCACTATCTCGACCTGCAATTCGACCTGTCGGGCGTGTTCTTCATCTGCACGGCGAACCAGCTCGACACGGTGCCTCCGGCGCTGCGCGACCGGATGGAGATCATCGAGCTGTCGGGCTACACGCACGAGGAGAAGCGCGAGATCGCCAAGCGCTACCTGGTGCCGCGGCAGATGGAGCGAAACGGGGTGGGCCGCTCGAAGATCGAGGTCACGCCCGAGGCGCTCGACGTGATCATCGACGGCTACACGCGCGAGGCGGGCGTGCGCGGGCTCGAGCGCGAGATCGGGTCGGTGTGCCGGAAGGTCGCGCGCGAGTTCGCCGAGGGGACGCGCAAGTCGAAGCGAGTCGTGCGGGCCAAGACGGTTGGCGAGCTGCTCGGAAAGCCGCGCTTCCAGCCCGACGTGCAGCGCCGCACCGGCGAGCCCGGGGTGGCGACCGGCCTGGCGTGGACGCCCGTCGGCGGCGACGTTCTGTTCGTGGAGGCCACGGCCTTCCCCGGGGACGGCAAGCTTCAGATCACCGGGCAGCTGGGCGACGTGATGAAGGAATCGGCCGCGGCCGCTCTGTCCTACGTGAAGTCCACGGACGGCGGGATCCCGGACGACTACTTCCGCGACCACGACGTGCACGTGCACGTGCCCGCGGGCGCGATCCCCAAGGATGGGCCGAGCGCCGGCATCACGATGGCCACGGCGCTGGCGTCGCGCGCCACCGGGCGGCCGGTGCGGGCGGACACCGCCATGACCGGCGAGATCACGCTCACGGGCCAGGTGCTGCCGATCGGCGGCCTGAAGGAGAAGGCGCTCGCGGCGCAGCGGGCCGGGATCAACCGTCTGATAATCCCGCGCCGCAACGAGGCGGACATCGACGACATCCCGGAGCATCTGCGCAAGCGGATGCGTTTCGTCCTGGTGGACGACGTGGGGGAGGTGCTCGAGGCGGCGCTCGAGAAGCGTCGCGCGCGAAACGCCGGGTAGAGTGTCCGGCAGGAACAGGCGATCGAGGAGACCAATGGCAGCAAAGAAGAAGGCCGCAAACGCCGGCGAACGCGCGGTCGCCGCCGGCAAGGCAGTCCGCGAGAACGAGTACGTCCAGCGCTTCATGCAGGACGAAGAGCTGCGCGAGAGCCTTCGCAACGCCTTCACGTCGGCAAGGAAGGCGTACGGGCGGATCAACGGCAAGGGCCCGGCGAAGGCGCTGGACGACAAGAAGGTCCAGCGCGAGCTGAAGGACGCCGCGGGCTCTCTGAAGGACGCGGCCGACTCGCTGCGCGGCAGCAAGAAGAAGAAGAGCCGCTTCGGCCGGCTGCTCGTGGTCGGCGTCGTGGGCGCCGGCCTGGCGCTCGCGCTGAGCGAGGACCTGCGCAAGAAGGTGCTCGACGCCCTGTTCGGCGCCGAGGAGGAGTTCGAGTACACCGCGAGCACCACCCCGGACGCGAGTACCAGCGAACAACCCGTCGGGTCCTCCTGACACTTCGAGGGGCGCCGCGAGGCGCCCCTCATCGTTTGGCGGCCGGGTGCCTCGGGTAGCGCTGCCCACGAGGAGAGATGCGTCGCTGGTACCTACTGCTGGCGCTGCCCTTCGTCGGGCTGCTCTATCCGCCGCTCTACGCGAGCGAGGACCCCGAGCTCTTCGGGTTCCCGTTCTTCTACTGGTACCAGCTGGCGTGGGTGCCCCTCACGGCGGCGCTCACCTACTTCGTCTACCGCAAGACCCGCCCGCCTGAGCCGCGGCGAGCGGCGGGGAGGTTCCGGCGCACGTGAACTTCGAGGTCGACGGCGTAGCCATCGCCGTCTTCTGTGCGCTGTTCCTGCTGGTGACCGTGCTCGGCTTCGTCGCCGCGCGCTGGAAGAAAGGCGATCTCGACCTGCTCGACGAGTGGGGCCTCGGCGGCAGGCGCTTCGGCACGGTGATCACCTGGTTCCTGCTGGGCGGTGATCTGTTCACGGCCTACACCTTCATCGCCGTGCCGGCGCTCGTGTGGGCCGTCGGCGCGGGTGGCTTCTTCGCCCTGCCCTACACGATCATCGTCTTTCCGCTCGTCTTTCTCTTCATGCCGCGGCTGTGGTCGGTGGCCTCCAAGCACCGCTACGTGACCGCGGGCGACTACGTCAAGGGCCGCTTCGGGAGCCGGAGCCTCGCCACCGCGATCGTCTTCACGGGCCTGCTGGCCACGATGCCCTACATCGCGCTGCAGCTGGTGGGCATCGAGGTGGTGCTGGGCGGGCTCGGCATCGAGGGCGAATGGCCGCTGATCATCGCGTTCGCGATCCTCGCCGCCTACACGTACACGAGCGGACTGCGCGCCCCGGCGATGATCGCGCTGGTCAAGGACACGCTCATCTACGCCACGGTGCTCGTGGCGATCATCTACATCCCGACGCAGGTGGGCGGCTGGGACAACATCTTCTCGTCGGCGAACGAGACGCTGCCCGAGCGCGACGAGCCGGGCGCGCTGATCCCGAGCGGGCCCGACGCCCACGTGGCCTACGCCACGCTGGCGCTCGGCTCCGCGATGGCGCTGTTCCTCTACCCGCACGCGCTGACCGCGGTCCTCAGCTCCCGCTCGCAGGACGTCGTGCGCCGCAACATGTCGCTGCTGCCGGCGTGGACCCTCCTGCTCGGCCTGATGGCGCTGCTCGGCTACATGGCGATCGCCGCGGGCGTCAACGTCACCGATCCCAGCACGGCGGTGCCCGCCCTGTTCGTCGACATGTTCCCGTCGTGGTTCCTGGGCGTCGCCTTCGCGGCGATCGCGATCGGGGCGCTCGTGCCCGCCGCCGTGATGTCGATCGCGGCCGCGAACCTGTTCACGCGCAACATCTGGAAGGAGTTCGTGCACCGCGACTGCTCGGATCGCGAGGAGGCGCAGGTCGCGAAGATCGTCTCGCTGGTCGTGAAGATCGGCGCGCTCGCCTTCGTGGTGCTCCTCCCGACCCAGTTCGCGATCGACCTGCAGCTGCTCGGCGGGGTGTGGATGCTGCAGACGCTGCCGGCCGTGATGATCGCGCTCTACACGCGCTGGTTCCATCGCTGGGGCCTGCTGGCCGGCTGGGCGCTGGGCATGGTGGCAGGCACCTGGATCGCCGCCTCGCAGAGCTTCGAGCCCGTCTGGGAGACGCCGGTGCTCGAGGTGACGGCCTACACCGCGCTCGTGGCGCTGCTCCTCAACCTGGTCGTGGCCACGGTGGTCACGCTCCTGCTCGGCGACCGGGGCCGCGCGGACGAGCTGGACGAGACCCGTCCCGCCGACTACGACGAGCTCGAGGAGACCCGCGAGCCGGCGCCGACGGTGAGCGCAGGCGTGTCGTAGCTCCACCGTCCGATCCAGGTGTTCGTATGGAACACCAGGATCGGACAGTAGAAGAGGGCGAGCGTCCGGTGTCTAGATTTCCGCCCGTGCTCGATCCACAGCATCCCGTGGTCGAGGTCCTCCGTGACCGTGCGCAGGACGGCAGCGCGCCCGGGCGGCGCCGGGACCCCCATCGCGTCGCGCTCGTGGTCGAGGGCGGCGGCATGCGCGGGGTGGTGTCGGCCGGGATGACCGCCGGGCTGGAGCGGCTCGGGCTCACAGGGTGCTTCGACCTGGTCGTGGGCGCCTCAGCCGGGGCGATCAACGGAGCCGCCCTGATCGCCGGCGTGGCGCGCGAGGGCGCCGCCGCCTACCACGGGCCGCTCGCCTCGAAGAAGTTCGTCAACCCCGCCCGAGCGCTGCGCGGCCGGCCCGTGATCGACGTCACCTACGTGCTCGAGTACGCCTCTGAAGGGCTGGACGCCGGCCGGCACGAGCGCGTGCTCGCGAGCCCGATCGCCCTGCACTGCGTGGCGGTCAGCGTGGAGACGGCCGAGACGGTGACGTTCTCCGGGATGCGCTCGAAATCAGAGCTCTACGACGTCGTGCTGGCCTCGAGCCGCATGCCGTGGGCCGGCGGGCCGCCGGTCGAGATCGGAGAACGGCGCTACGTGGACGGCGGCCTCGGGTCGGCGATTCCCGTCCCCGAGGCGCTCGCGGCCGGGGCGACGCACGTGCTCGCGTTGCAAACGCGACCCCACGGCGTGCCGCGCACAAGCGCCTCGCGGATAGGCGACCTGCTGATCGTGCGGCATCTGCGCGCGCTCAACCCGGCGCTCGCGACGCTGTACCGCGATCGGGTCGGCTGGTACGAGCGCGCCGTGGAGGACATCGCGCGGCGGTCGCTCGACTGGCGTGGCGGACCGCCTTACGTGCTCGGCGTGCGGCCACCGGCGGGGACCGCGGTGGTTTCGCAGCTCGAGCGGCGCTCAGCGGTCCTGGCCGCCGCGGCGCGCGACGCCGAGATTCTCGTCGAGCGGATGCTGCCCGTCAGCCCGGAGCTCCGCCCGGCGGCGGCCGGCTGACACCGGCTACTCGCTGGTGGGGCTGCGCTCCACGCCCTCGCTGAAGCGGCGTTCCACGTTCTTCTCGGGCGAATCCGGCAACTCCTCGGCTCCTTCGCTGAAGCGGCCCTCCTCGCCGGGCTCGCCCTCGCGCACACCGCGCGCGAAGTCCGGCTCGAGGTTCTCCTCCGGCGGATCGGGCTTGCGGTCGACGCCCTTCTCGAAGCTGTCGTCCTGCTGCGGCTTGGCTGGGTGCTTGGGGTCCGTCATAGATTCTTGGTACCCGCTGCGGGGCCCGCTAGTCAGCCTGAACCGGGCGCCGGACGAGTCCCTCGCGCGCAGCCCACTCGATGGTGCGCCGGAATGTCTCGGCGACCGGCGTATAGCGCAGGCCCAGTTCCCGTTGCGCGCGCGAGCCGTCGTAGCGGTGGCCGTGCACGAGCGTTCGCACCATCTCCCGGCAGAGCGGCGGCTGGCGACCGCGCACGCGAAACGCCGCCTCCACCAGCGCCGCCGCGGCGGCCGCCATCCGCGGCGGGACGAAGCGCACGTCGCGGCGGACGCTCGACAGCTCCGAGACGATGGCCAGCGCCTCGCGCGAGGAGAGCGTCGCGCCGTTCAAGACGTAGCGCTCGCCCGGCACGCCGCGCTCGGCGCCGAGCAGGTGGCCCTCCACGCAGTCGGCGATGTCGACCAGGCTTATCTGCGTGTCCAGGAACGCCGGCAGGCGACCGTTGAGGTACGCGATCAGGATTCGCCCGGTGCCGCTCGCGCGGCCGGGGCCCTGGACGGACGAGGGGTTGACCGAGACCAGCTCGACGTCGGCGCGGCGTGCGGCCTCGAAGGCGGCTCGCTCGCCCTCGCGCTTGGAGCGCTCGTAGTGGGAGAGGTAGCTCCCGCGGTGCGCCGAGACCTCGCTGCCCACCGTCCCCGACGCCTCGCCCAGCGACGCCGCCGACGACGTCAGCACCACCCTGGGCACTTCGGCCCGCGCCGCGGCACGCACCGCGGCCTCAGCCCCGCGCACGTTGACGTGGAAGAGCGCTGCGGGGTCGATGGGGCACATCGTGTTGATGCCTGCCACGTGGTAGACGACCGCGCACCGGACCATGCCGGCCGCCATCGCGTCCTCGTCGAGGACGTCGCCGCGCACCACACGCGCTCCGCGGGCGGCGAGGGCCCGCTCCGCCGTGTCCGAACGCGCCATCGCGACCAGCTCGTCGCCGCGCTCGATCAAGCGTGCGGCGAGCGCGCCGCCGATCAGGCCGCTGCCCCCTGTCAGGAAGACGCGCGTCACGTATGGGCGTCCCCGCGCACCACCAGCGGGATCGCCCGCACCAGGTAGTCGGCCGCCGACACCACGGTTATGGCGGCGGCGGCCAGCATCGCCCATTCGTCGATGTAGAGGCCGGCCAGCGGCTCGCCGGGTCGCAGGATCGCCAGCGCGATAGCGACGAACTGAACGCTGGTCTTGAGCTTGCCGAGGATCGAGGGCGACATGACCTCGCCCTCCGAGGCGATCACGCCGCGCAGGGCCATCAGCACCAGCTCGCGGCCGATGATGAGGGCGACGATCCACGCCGAAGCCCGGTCGACCGCCAGCAGGGCGATCAGCACGCCGGAGACGAGCAGCTTGTCCGCGGTCGTGTCGAGGAACGAGCCGAGCTTGCTGGTAACGCCCCAGCGCCGCGCCAGCCGTCCGTCGATCCAGTCGGTGGCGGCCGCCACGCAGAAGAGCACGGTGGCCGCCAGCTCCGCGCCGTCTCCGTCCCCCTCGAGCACGAGCCACATCACGACCGGGGTGAGGACGATGCGCATCGCGCTGCTCGCGGCGATCACTGGGGCGGAGCGCAATCCGTCCCGGGGCATGGTGAAGATCGCCATGAGGCGAGCGGATCCTAGCGCGCGCCGGTCGCGAGGGAGCCGGGGATTGCGCCCCCAGGGAGCGGGGGCAGCGCCGCACGCGCGGCCGCCTCGGCGCCCGCCCAGTCGACTTCGCGGAGCGCCGCCTTGACGGCCGGGATCCGGCTCCCCGCCATGCTGAGCTCCCGTACGCCCAGCCCGGCGAGGAGGACCGCGGCGCGCGGGTCACCGGCGAGCTCGCCGCATACGCCGACCCAGCGTCCGTGCGCCTCCGCGGCCGCCGTCACCGAGGCGACGAGCGCGAGCACCGGGGCCAGCGAGCCGCTCAGCAGGTCGGCCATGGCCGCGTTGCCGCGGTCGGCGGCCATCACGTACTGGGCGAGGTCGTTGGTCCCGATCGAGAAGAAGTCGACCTCGGGCGCGAAGCGCGCCGCCTCCAGCGCGAGCGCCGGCACCTCGACCATCACGCCGACCTCGAGCTCGGCGCTGCTGCCGAGTTCCGCGCGCGCCTCGTCCAGCAGCACCCGCGCGGCCCGCAATTCGTCGTGCGTGGCCACCATCGGGAACATCACCTTCAGCGGGTGCTCCGCCGCGACGCGCAGGATCGCGCGCAGCTGCGTCCGCAGGAGGTCCGGACTGGAGAGGGACAGCCGGATGCCGCGGCGCCCGAGGAAGGGGTTCGGTTCGGGGTCCTGCGGCAGGAAGGGCAGCGGTTTGTCGGCCCCGGTGTCGAGCGTGCGCACCACAACGGGGCGGCCGTCCAGCGCATCGGCGATCTCCCGCAGGACGTCGGCCTGTTCATCCTCGCCGGGCGGCTCCGCCCGGTCCAGGAAGAGGAACTCGGTGCGCAGCAGGCCGATGCCCTCGGCGCCCTGGTCCACCGCGAGGCGCGCCTCGGCCGGGTTCCCGACGTTGGCGAAGACCTCGACCGTGCGGCCGTCGCGCAGGGCGCCCGGCTCGGCGGCGAGCGCCAGCGCGGCGCGGTGGTCGGCCTCGGCCGCCGCGCGCCGACGCTCATGCTCGGCGATCGTGCCGGGGTCCGGATCGACATGGATCACGCCCGCCTCGCCGTCCACGACCAGCGGCGTGTCCTCCGCGATCGCGAGGAGCGAGCCGCCGAGGCCGACCACCGCGGGGATGCCGAGCGCGCGCGCGAGGATCGCCGCGTGGGCGGTGGCGCCGCCGCGCGCCGTGGCGATCGCCCAGGCGTCGGCGGGGTCGAGGCCGGCCGCCTCGCGTGGGGTGAGCTCGTCGGCGACGACGATGCCGGGAGCGTCCAGCACCGCTCCGGGCGACACCCCCGCGAGCCGCGCCAGCACCCGTGATGCCACGTCCTCCACGTCCACCGCGCGCTCGCGCAGGTAGGGGTCGTCGAGCGCCCGGAAGGCGGATGCGGCCTCCCGCGACGCCGCCCGCCATGCCCGGCCGGCCGGCTCCCCTTCGTCGATGCGGCGCAGCGCGGGCTCGATGATGGCGGCGTCGTCGAGCAGGAGCGCGTGCGCGGCGAAGATGTCCGCCTCCGCGGCCCCGGCGCGCGCAGTCAGCGCGGCGCGCGCCTCCTCGAGGTCGTCGCGCACCGCCGCGCGGGCCGACTCGAGCCGCGCCCGCTCTTCGGCCGGCGTGCCGCCGGGCCCGTCCTCGACCGGCGGCTCGCGCGGCCGCAGTGGCCGAGCCGGCCCGATCGCGATCCCCGCCGAGGCCGGGACGCCGCTCAGGCGCGTGCCGGGCGGTGGCGGCGAAGCGGGCTCCCCGGCGGCGAGCGGGGCCGCCGGGCGCGGCACGGCCTCGGGCGCGTCGCCTCCCTCCGCGTCGCCGAAGTTCTCGGACGCGAGCAAAGCGAGTGCCTCAAGGGCGACCGCGGCCCCGGCGCCGCTGGCCGTCACGAGGATCTCGTCGCCCTGGCGCACGGCAAGTGTGGCGAGGCCGGTCAGGCTGCGCCCGTCGGCCGGTCCCCGTCCGCGGCTCTCGTTGACGACGTCCACGCGTGCCTCGCTCCCCGCGAGAGCGCCGACGAAGCGGGCGGCCGGCCGCGCGTGAAGACCCAGCCGGTTGTTCACGCGCAGACGCAGCTCGTGGACGTCTTCACCGTCGCGCGCCGGGCGGTCCGGGGCCTGGTCCGGCTCGTCGCCCCCGAGCTGCGTGCTCTTCATGGCGAGCGCGCCGCGCGCCTCGCGCGCGACCTCGTCGAGCGAGCCCCCGCCGCGTGCGCGCGCCGCCGCGGCCACGGCGCCCTCCACGAGCGGCGCCTCCGACAGCAGGATCGGGCCACCCTCCGGTCCCGCCATCTCGGCCGCCATCTCCGCGCTCATCAGTGCACTGCCGAGGTCCATCAGGACCAGCACGCCGTCGGGCGAGCGCACGCGCTCCACGGCCTCCATCACGCGCGCGGCGTCGGTGCCGAGCGCGCCGTCCTCGATACCGCCGGCCGCCTCGATCGGCACCTCGCCTGCGCCCATCTCGCGGGCCAGCTCCACCACGCCGTCGGCCAGCGCCGCGCTGTGGGAGACGATTACGAGGCCGACCACGACACGTTCAGGCGAGGCCCGAGGCCCGGTGCAGCATCTCGACGGGATGCGCGGTCCGCACCCCGGTCGCCTGCTCGATCTGCCAGCGGCACGTCTCCGAGTCGCACACCGCCCGCTCCGGGGCGGCGTCGCCGATCTGCGCGAACAGCCCGGCACCGACCTTCATCGCGATGTCGTACTTCTCTCGCTTCAGCCCGTAGGTCCCGGCGATGCCGCAGCAGGTCGCGTCCAGCTCGATCGTGCGCAGCTCCGGCACGAGCGCGAGCAGGTCCAGCGCCGGCTTTCCTATGCCGTGGCCCTGCTGCTGGCACGGGGCGTGGTAGGTCACGGTCTCGGAGAGCGCCCGGAAATCGGTTCGGAGCTCCCCGCGCTCGTGCATGGCCAGCAGGTACTCGCAGATGTCGAAGGTGCGCTCGGAGACCACCCTGAGCTCAGGGTCGTCCTCCATGCCGAGGATCTCGATCGCCTCGCGCTTGAGCATCAGGCTGCAGCTGGTGGCGGTGGCGACGATGTCGACTCCCGCGCGCGCGTAGGGCGCCAGCCGGGCCGCCAGCCGGTGGACGTAGCCGCGGGCGTCGTCGAACAGGCCGCTGGACTGGAGCGGCAGGCCGCAGCAGCCCTGCTTCGGCACCTCCACTGCGAGCCCGTTGTGCTCGAGAAGCGCGACCGTCATCTCGCCCAGCCGCGGCTCGTAGTAGTTCGTGCCGCACCCATGGAAGAAGACGACGCGGCGCTGCGCCGGAGGCGAGGTGTGCCCGCGCGCCCAGCGCTGGAAGGTGCGCCCGGCGAAGCGCGGCATCGGCGCCTTGCGGTGGAGCCCGACGACCCGCTCGGCGGCCGCGCGCAGCGGGCGGTTGCCCAGGCTCCAGTTGGCGAGCGGAGCCACCGGCGTGCCGAGCCGCCCCGCGAGAGTGGGCCGCGCCAGCAAGCGGTCGCGCAGCGGAACGCCGTTCGTCTCCTTGAGCTTCGCGCGCGCCTGCGTGTTGATCTCCGCGATGTGGACGCCCTGGGGGCAGACCTGGGTGCAGACCCCGCAGCCCGAGCAGTAGTCGAGCGAGGCGTCGAACGACGGCTCGTGGCCGACGCGGAAGCGCTCGGCCTGCGGCCCGACGTACTTCGGGCCGGGGAACAGCGGCGTGACGTTGGAGACCGGGCAGAAGGTCTCGCAGATCGTGCACTTCACGCAGTGGTCGAGCGAACCCCGCATCAGCTCGCCGAGCACGTCCACGTCAGCTCCCCGCCGCGGCCGGTTGACGGACGCCGTCGAGGACGAGCTCGGCCGCCCGGTGGCCGGTGGCCAGGCTGATGCCGTCACCGGACTTCTCGCGCCAGGGCTCCGCGCCGGCCAGGGTGGCGCCGGCGACCAGGACGTTCTCGTGGCCCTCCGGGCGCAGGTCCGAGCCCACCGCCACGCCCGCCCGCGCGATCGGGTGCTCCTCGAAGTAGCCCGCGCGGAAGCGCTCCTCGCCCGGCGCGGGCACCCCGGCCACGGGCAGGCCCAGCGCGGTCTCGCGCGCCGTCCAGCGCGAGTCGAGCTCGAGGCCCCCGGATGCGAACCCGCCGGTGGCGAGCACGACCCAGTCGCAGCCCCGGCGCTCCTCGCGCAGCCCGACCCGCACGCGCAGCGCGCCGACGCGGCCGCCCTCCCGCTCGGCGCCGGTGACGACGGAGTTGAGGATCATGCGCCCGCCCGCCCGTCGCAGGGCCTCGCGCAGGATGGCGAACAGCCGCATGCCGGGGACCGAGGGCGGAAGGGTCGGGACCTCGAACACGGGGTGTGCCAGCCGTCGCTCGAGCTCCGACCAGGCGCCGTGGGGGTCGGCGATGCCGAGCACGGCGGGGAATGCCACGCGCTCGTCAGCCCGCAGACGGCCGATCAGCTGAGCGCCCACCTCCGCGCGGAAGGACGGGTCGTCGAACGCGCGCGCGAAACCGAGCGAGTTCACGTCGGCGCGGCCCTCGGGCACGAGGTCGAGCTCCGCCGCGCGGGCGGGCGTGCCCGTACGCCGCAGCGTGTCGGCCAGCAGCGCTGGATGGAAGTCCTTGAACGCCCGGAAGCCGACCACGAGGACGGGGGCGCGCCGGCGCAGGTCGCCGCCCGCCATCGTCTCCGGTACGACCGCCGACGGGCGCGGCACCCCGAGCGCCGTCGGCAGCAGCAGGTTCTCCTCCAAGCCGCCCTCGTAGGCGTACGGTGCCAGCGAGCCGGCCGCCACGCGCGCCTTGAGCCACTCCAGCGATGCCGCCACGGCGCCCGTGCCGACCAGTCCGTACGGATGGCCGTCGCCGAGCCGGGAGAGCGCCTCGCCGGGATTCTCGACCCGCTCCGGGGCATAGCCGAGCACGTCGATCGTTCCCGCGCTCAGGTGCGTGGCGCCCACGCCCTTGGCGAGCACCAGCACGCGCGCGCCGCCCTCCGCCAGGCGCACCGCCGCGGTCAGGCCGGCCAGGCCGGCGCCGATCACCACGACGTCGTGGTGGCTCACGCCGGCCGCGCCTCCCCGTCGGGGAGATGCTCGACGTCCAGCAGCCCCTGGAAGATCCAGTCGTCGAGGCGCGCCTGACGCAGCTGGTCGCCGTAGAGGATCGGCCACACGCCCTTCCAGCGTTCCTGCAGGAAGTTGCGCAGCGACGCGCCGGCCTCGGCTCCGTCGAGATCGCCTACGCCGTGCAGGATGCCGGTCGCCCGGTAGATGCAGAAGCCTCCCTGGCACGGCCCCATCCCGAGGCGGAGGGTGCGGCGGATGTCGTCGAGGTTCGCCGTGCCGCGCCGGCGCATGGCCTCCTCGAGCTTCCGGCGGCCGATCAGCTCGCACTCGCAGATGAGCTGCTCCTCCTGCAGGGTCTCCTCGCGCCGGCGCAGGCGGGCGCCGAGCCGGTACGGCTCCTCGTTCTCGTCGATCGGTGGGCTCACCTCCGCGGTGCGGCAGGGCCGGTCGGTCTCGAGCTGAGCGCACATGGCGTCGACGATGTCCTGCGCCATCAGGCGCAGCGTGGTCAGCTTGCCGCCGGACATCGTGAGCAGGCCCTCGACGCCGTCGCGGGCAAGGTGGTCGACCACGGCGTGCGTCCGGCTGACGTCGCGGGTGTCCTTCACCTCGCCCACCCTGGCGTCCTGGAACAGCGGGCGCACGCCGGCCCACACGCGCAGCGCCCGGGCCTCGCGGAAGCCCGGCACGAGGCGCTCGCCGTCGTCGAGCATCTGGTCCACCTCGTCCTGCGTGACCGGGAGCTCGTCGGGATCGGCCGCTCGGATGTCTGTCGTGCCGATCACGCTTACCGTGCGGATCGGGACGAGGATGTCTCCGTCCGCGGGCATCGTGCAGCGGTTGATCACCGTGTTCACGAGCCGGTGGTTCATGGCGATCATGATCCCCTTGCCGGGAACCACGTCCACTCCCTCGATCCCGGCCATCCGCGCGATCTGGGCGGCCCAGGCGCCGGACGCGTTGAGCGTGAAGCCGGCCTCGATGTCGAGCTCCTCGCCGGTGAGCTCGTTGCGCAGCCGTGCCCCCGTTACCGCGTCCCCGTCGCGGTGCAGGTCGATCACGCGGTGGTAGGGGAGGACGCGTGCACCGTGCGCGGACGCGCCGCGGGCGAGCGCCCAGACCGTCTTCCACGCGTCGATCGAGGCGTCCGGGACCGTGAATGCCCGCCGGATGCCGGGGTTGAGCCGGGGCTCGCGGCCGAGGGCCTCGGACACCTCGATCTCCTCGGCCGGCAGCTCGCAGTCCTGGCACGCGGCCAGGAAGCGATCGCCGTACGCGGGGTCGTCGTCGGGAGTCGTCACGAACAGCCCGCCGGTGTCCTCGATGCAATCGGGGATCACGCGGCGCAGGATCGCGTTCTCGGCCACGCACTCGGCGGCGGCCACCGGGTCCTTGACCACGTAGCGGCCGCCCGAATGCAGCAGGCCGTGGAAGCGCCCGCTGGTGCCCTCCGCCAGGTCGGCGCGATCGACGAGGACCACGTCGAACCCTCGCAGCGCCGCGTCCCACGCGACGCCGGTGCCGGTCGCGCCGCCGCCGATCACGAGCACCTCGGCCTGAAGATTCGGCACGCCGCGAATCCTACGGGGGTCAGACCCTCCCCCCGGGGGGAGGGTCTGACCCCTTAACACCGCCCCGGCGGGCCCGCCTCAGCTGTCCTCGGCTTCGAACCAGTCGAAGGTCCGCGTGACGGCCTTCTTCCAGAACCTGTAGTACTCGTCGCGCTGGGCGGAGTCCATCTGGGGCTCCCAGCGCTTGTCCTCGACCCAGTTCTCGCGCAGGTCCTCGACCTCCTCCCAGAAGCCGGTCGCGAGACCGGCCGCGTAGGCGGCGCCCAGCGAGGTGGTCTCCGCCACCTGCGGGCGAATCACCGGCACGCCGAGCAGGTCGGCCTGGAACTGCATCAGCAGGTCGTTGGCCACCATGCCGCCGTCGACCTTGAGCGACTCGAGCTTGACGCCCGAGTCGGCGTCCATCGCCTCGACCACCTCTCGGCTCTGGTAGGCGGTCGCCTCCAGCGTCGCCCGCGCGATGTGGCCTGCGGTGACGTAGCGCGTCAGCCCCGCGAACACTCCGCGCGCGTTGGACTTCCAGTACGGAGCGAACAGCCCGGAGAAGGCCGGCACGATGTAGAGGCCGCCGTTGTCGTCGACCGACTTGGCCAGGTCCTCCACCTCCGGCGCAGCCTGGATCATCTTCAGGTTGTCGCGCAGCCACTGGACGAGCGCGCCGGTGATGGCGATCGAGCCCTCGAGGCAGTACACGCAGGGCTGGTCGCCGATCTTGTAGCCGGCCGTGGTGATCAGCCCGGACTTCGACTGCACCGGGTCGGTGCCGGTGTTGAGCAGCAGGAAGTTGCCCGTGCCGTACGTGTTCTTGGCCTCGCCGACCCCGAAGCAGGTCTGCCCGAACGTGGCCGCCTGCTGGTCGCCGAGGTCCCCGGCGATCTGCACGCCCTGGAAGCCGCCGCCGGAACGAACCTCGCCGTACGGGGCGCTCGACGGCCGGATCTCCGGCAGCATCGACGTCGGCACCCCGATCGCCGACGCGATGCCCTCGTCCCAGTCGAGCGTCTTGAGGTCCATCAGCATCGTCCGGCTGGCGTTCGACACGTCCGTGATGTGGATCCCGCCGTCGGTGCCGCCGGTCAGGTTCCAGATGCACCAGGTGTCGATGTTGCCGAACAGCAGATCGCCGGCCTCTGCGCGCTCGGCCGCGCCGTCGACGTTGTCGAGGATCCAGCGCACCTTCGGGCCCGAGAAGTAGGTCGCCAGCGGCAGGCCCACCTGCTCGCGGAAGCGGTCCTGCCCGCCGTCACGCGAGAGCTCGTCCACGAGCCGGTCGGTGCGCGTGTCCTGCCAGACGATCGCGTTCATCACCGGCTCGCCGGTGTTGCGATCCCACACCACGGTCGTCTCGCGCTGGTTGGTGATCCCGAGACCCGCGATGTCGTCGGCACTCGCGCCCGCGGCGTCCAGGGCCTCCTGCATCACCTCCTGCGAGCGCTGCCAGATCTCCATCGGGTCGTGCTCGACCCAACCGGGCTTCGGATAGATCTGCTCGTGCTCCTTCTGGACCACGCTCACCACCTTGCCGCCGTGGTCGAAGACCATGCAGCGCGAGCTGGTCGTGCCCTGGTCCAGTGCTGCCGCGTACTCAGCCATCTAGCCCCTCTCGTGTCGGTCTCGAAGATGTGGCGCCGTCAGAGTGCCGGCCACCACCAGTCGTACGCCAGCGCTCCGAGGACGCCGCCGATGATCGGGCCCGCCACGGGGATCCAGGAGTAGCCCCAGTCCGACGGCCCCTTGCCGGCGACCGGCAGGATGGCGTGCATGATGCGCGGCCCGAGGTCGCGCGCCGGATTGATCGCGTAGCCCGTCGGCCCCCCGAGCGAAAGCCCTATCCCGAACACCAGCAGGCCCACCAGCAGTGCGTTCAGGCCAGACACGCCGGTCGCCTCGTTGGCGATGATGGCGAGGATCCCGAAGACGAGCATGAACGTCCCGATGATCTCCGTGATCATGTTCGCCGCCGGGTTGCGGATCGCCGGCGCGGTGCAGTAGCAGGCCAGCTTGAGGCCGGGATCCTCGGTCGCCCCCCAGTGGTTCAGGTAGGCCAACCACACGAGCGTCGCCCCGATGAACGCGCCGACGAATTCGCCGGCCAGGTACTCCGGTACGTCGCTCCACGGGGTGCTCCCCTGGAATGCGAACCCCAGCGTCACCGCCGGGTTCAGGTGGGCGCCGCTGAACTGACCCACCGCATAGGCGCCCGCCATGACGCCGATGCCCCAGCCGAAAGTGATGACGATCCAGCCGCTGTTCTGCGCCTTGGACTGGTTTAGCAGCACCCCCGCCACCACCCCGTTGCCCAACAGGATCAGGATCGCGGTGCCGATCACCTCTGCTCCGAAGATGCTCAAAGCTCCTCCTACTCCGTCGAGTTGCAGGACCCAGCGCGGCGCAACACTAATGCGGATCGGAGCTTGCGCGCAAACAGGCGCAAGCGGCGGTTCAGCCGCCACCCCCGAAGGTGCGTGCGGCGACCGCGAGCAGGAGCTGCGCGGACGTCGCGCCGGGGTCCTGGTGGCCGACGCTGCGGGGGCCGAGGTAGCTGGCGCGCCCGCGGCGGGCCTCGAGCGGGATCGTCGCCCGCATGCCCTCCTCGGCCGCTTCGGCCGAGCGGTCCAAAGCGTCGGAGAGCCCGCTGCCGTCGTCGGCGGCGGCGCGCAGCGCCTCCAGCGCCGGCATGAGCGCGTCGATCATCGTCTTGTCGCCGGGCTCGGCCTTGCCGCGGGCCTGGACCCCCTTCACGCCGGACTCGAGCGCCGCGGTCCAGCCGGCGAGGTCGAGCTCCTCGCGGCCGGCCGACGCCATCCCCATTTGCAGGAACAGCGTCCCGTACAGCGGGCCGGCGGCGCCGCCCACACTCGAGACCAGCGCCATCCCGACCGCCTTGAGCAGCCCGCCGATGTCTTCGTCGGCGACGCCGTCGGCCTTCTCCACGGCTTTGCGCATGCCGCGATCCATGTTGGTGCCGTGGTCGCCGTCGCCGATCGCGGTGTCCAGCTTGACCAGCTCGGCGCGGTGCTCGGCGATCGCGTCGGCGTAGGCACGGATCCAGTCGCGGACCTCTGTCGAGGTGATGCTCGCGGTGTCGGCCATCAACCCACGCGCAGCGCCGGGGTCTCGGCGGGAGCGTCCCACAGCCGTGTCAGCTCGTCGTCGAGCCTGAGCAGGGTGATGGAGCAGCCCGCCATCTCGAGCGAGGTGATGTAGTTGCCGACCAGCCGGCGCTCGATCGTGATGCCGCGCCCCTGAAGGAAGCGGTCGAGCTCGCGGTAGACGATGTAGAGCTCGATCAGAGGCGTGCCGCCCATCCCGTTCACGAACGCGAGCACGCGGTCGCCGGACTCATACGGCAGGTCCTCGACGATCGCGGTCGCGAGGCGCTCGACCACGTGGGCGGCCGACGCGAGCGGCTCCCGGAACCGGCCCGGCTCTCCGTGGATGCCGATCCCGATCTCCATCTCGTCGTCGCCCAGCTCGAAGCTGGGCTCGCCGGATCCCGGCGTCACGCAGGGAGTGAGCGCCATCCCCATGCTGCGGCCCTGGCCGTTGACCGTCCGGCACACCTCGGCCACCTCGGCCAGCGACTTGCCCTCCTCGGCGGCCGCCCCGCAGATCTTCTCGGCGATCACGGTGATGCCGACGCCGCGGCGCCCGGCCGTGTAGAGGCTGTCCTGGACCGCGACGTCGTCGTTGGTGACCACCGCCTCGACCTCCACGCCCTCGCCCTTGGCGAGATCGGCCGCCATCTCGAAGTTCAGCACGTCGCCTGTGTAGTTCTTGACGATGTGCAGCACGCCCGCGCCGCCGTCGACCGCCTTGGTCGCCTCGAGCATCTGGTCGGGCGTGGGCGAGGTGAACACCTCACCGGGACACGCCGCGTCGAGCATGCCGCGGCCGACAAAGCCGCCGTGCATCGGCTCGTGGCCGGAGCCGCCGCCCGAGACGATGCCGACCTTGCCCTGTACCGGCGCGTCGGCGCGTACTACCACGAACGGGTCGTAGCCGACCCGGACCAGGTCGCCGTGCGCCGCCTCGAGGCCCTCGAGCGCCTCGCGCACCACGGCGTCCGGCTCGTTGATCAGCTTCTTCATGCACCCTCCTCGAGTCGCTCGCCTGTCGAACCCCGCCTGGTGCGGGACCGTATACGGGGCGGTCGCCGCTGGCAACGGCGCCGGGGCGGACTCGTTCAGGCGGGGGTGGTGGAGCGGTCCTGCGTGGGCGCCGGCGCCGGGGTGGCTCGCTCGAAGCGCGACGGCCTCGTGGGCGGAGGCGGCGCGGGCAGGCCCTTCCGCTCCCAGAACTCGCGCACCGCGTCGATGACCTCGTGCCGGTGCTCGACGTCGCGGGGGCGAATCGGCTCGCCGAAGCGCACTTCGACCTGGTGGCGGCGCGAGAGGAAGCGGGTGGGGATCCGCTGCGGCCAGTTCTGTCCGGGCGGCATCGCCTCGTGGGTGCCGCTGATATAGATCGGCACGACGTCGATGTCGTGGTTGGCGGCGATCACCGCGGCGCCCGAGTGCAGCTGGCCGACCTCGCCGTCGCGCGAGCGAGTGCCCTCCGGGAACATCACGAGGTTCCAGCCCTCGTCGATCAGGCGGTCGACGTGGTCGGTGGCGCCGTTGCCCAGCCCGCCGCCCTTGCGACCTAGCGGAACGGTGTTGAACAGCAGGGCGACGCCGCGGGCCTTCCAGCGGCTGTCGTAGAAGTAGTCGGCCGCCGCGGCCACCGCCGTGCGGGCGCGCCACTTGAGCGGCATCGCGCGCAGGATCGTGGGGGTGTCGAGATGGCTCGAGTGGTTGGCGACGAAAACCACGGGATGCTCGAGCGTGTCGAAGACCTCGCGGCCGACCGTGCGGTTGCGCACGTACAAGTCGATCAGCGGGGCCAGCCCGAGGCTGAGCAGCCCCTCGCGCGCGGCCTTCGCGGCGCCGCACCGGGCCCAGGAGACGTCCATCTCGGCGTACTGCCGGGCAAGCTCGGTCCCCTTGCTGCGCAGCTCACTGCCGCGGGTGCGCAGCTCGTCGCTGAGATCGGGGATGCGTCCCCTGATGTCCGGAACGCGCTCCCGCAGATTGGGCACACGCGACTTGGCTTTCTCCTCGCCCATGCCCCAAGTACTCCGCCGGTCGGGAAGGGTTTCTCCGGACTCGTAGGCTTCCGCAATGTCGACTGACCGGGCGGCCGCGGAGATCGGGCTCGGCCTCGCCGCCCTCGGGCGCCCCGGCTACATCAACCTCGGCCACGGCCGCGACGTGGAGGACGTCGCCGTGGAGCGCATGGAGCGCGCGGCACACGAGGTGCTCGACGCCGCCTACCAGGAGGGTGTGCGCGCATTCGACGCGGCGCGCTCCTACGGTCGCGCCGAGGCGTTCCTGGCCTCGTGGCTCGAGCGGCGGAATCCGACGCCCCGCGACGTGCAGGTGAGCTCGAAGTGGGGCTACACGTACACGGCCGGCTGGCGCGTGGACGCCGAGGAGCACGAGGTCAAGGACCTAACCGCGTCGCAGCTTCGGCGCCAGTGGCGGCAGACGCGCGAGCTGCTCGGCGACCGCGTGGGCCTCTACCAGATCCACTCGGCCACCATCGAGAGCGGAGTGCTGCAGGATCCGGAGGTGCACGCCGAGCTGGCGGCGCTGCGGGACGGCGGCGTGCGGATCGGGCTCACCGTCACGGGTCCCCGCCAGGCCGAGACGATCGAGGGCGCGCTCGAGACCGGCGCCTTCGACGCCGTGCAGGCCACGTGGAATCTGCACGAGCGCTCGGCCGCCGCAGCGCTGGCACGCGCAAGCGAAGCCGGCCTTTACGTCATGGTCAAGGAGGCGGTCGCGAACGGGCGGCTCACTGCCAGGGGCGCCGACCCGGAGCTGAGGTTGGCGGCCGGTGACCGGGACACGACGGAGGATGCGCTCGCTCTCTCGGCCGCGCTCGCGCAGCCGTGGGCTGACCTGGTGCTCAGCGGGGCGGCGACGGTGGCGCAGCTGCGCAGCAACCTCGCAGCGCGTGAGCTCGCCTGGGACGACGAGCTCGAACGGCGCCTCGCCGGGCTGGTCGAGGAGCCGGCCGCCTACTGGGCCACGCGCGCCGAGCTGCCCTGGAACTGACTCGCCGGCGTACTAGCGCGGGTGGACCTCTCCGGTGCGCCCATAGAGCACCCGGTCGTCCGGCGGGTCGGTGGCGATCAGGAGCCCCACCACCACGAGCGCGACGACGGCGAGGGCGGCCGCGAACCGGAGCGCGTCGCCGCGGAGCTTCGCGACCCGCGCTCGCCTCCGTTCCTCGACCTCACCCGGCCCGAGAAGCCCGGCCACCACGGGCTCCGAGAGCCCGAGCCCGCGCTCGCTGCACCACCGGAGCACGGCGTCCGCGCCGTCCACCTCCACGACCGGCACTTGGTACGCCTCGCCCAACCGGTGCACGAGGCGAGCGTTGCGCCCGGGCGCGAGCAGCAGCGCGTAGGGCCGTGCCCGCTCCGCGCGGAAGCCGTCCTCGTGGACCTCGATCGCGCCGCTCGCCTCGACGATGCCCGGGACCTGGCGCCGGCGTGCGAGGATCCGCCGCGCCGCCCGCGAGCGCGGATGCCACCCGTGCGCGCCGCAGCCGCACTGCGGGGCCGGCGCCGTGTGCTCCTCGGCGACCGGGCACGAGGCCTCGAGCCAGACGCCGCGGGTCGGCCACGGCGCCGAGTCCCGGTAGGCCGCCGCCAGCCGCTCGTCCGGGCGCTCGCCGCTGACGGACCATGTGCGCAGGCCGTAGACCGGCGTGGCCACCAGCGGCTCGTCGCTCATCCGGGCCTCGCGGGCTCAGGCTCCCGCTCCGGCTCCCGGGCGGGGGAGGGGGGCTCCGGTTCGGGCGGCTGCGCAGGCACGGGCGGCGGCGCCGGGGTCTCACTCGGCTCCGAGATGATTCGCCGCGAGGGACCGTCCACACCCATGTGACAAATGATGACACCGCGGGGTGCGCTGTCTGGCTGGCTGGCCAGATACGATCCCGGTGGGGATGGAAGCTTCTGTAGCCGCACCGCGGCGTCTTGACGGGGACAAGGCCCAGCGCATCATCGAGGCAATGCGCTCGAGCGTCGGCACTCGCGGCGCCGCCGCCTCGACCTTCGACCACGTCGCGCGCGAGGCCGGCGTGTCGCGCGGGCTGCTGCACTACTACTTCGGCTCGAAGGAGCAGCTCCTGATCGCGGTCGTGCGCCATGACTGCGAGGTGCGGATCGAGGCGATGGACGAGCGCGTCGCGCGAGCCGGCACCGTGGACGAGATCATGGACGCGCTCGTGGCGAGCCTCCAGGAGTTCATCGAGGGCGAGCCGAGCAGCCAGGCCGTGATCTACGAGATGCTCTCCGCGTCGCGCCGCTCGGAGGACATCCGCTCCGAGCTGGCCGAGCTGTACCGGCGCTGGCGCGCCCACCTCGCGGAGGCGCTCAGGGCAAAGGAGCGCGAGGGCGTGGTGCACCTGAGGGGCGACCCCGAGTCCGTCGCCTCGATGATGTTCGCGCTCGGCGACGGCTTCGGCATCCAGGTGGTGTCGGACCCGGACTGGGACCGGGACGCCGCCTTCGGCCTGGGCCTGATGATCGCCCGCGGCCTGCTGGGCGACTGAGCCTGAGTCCCCGGCTGACCGGCCGCGTGTATGCCGGCTCAGCCGGTCCCCGGCCGGGCGTAAGCTCCCGCCCGATGGAGCGCTTGCCGGAGTGGGAGCGCGGCACGCCCGCGGTGCTGTGCGTTGCGGGCCCCCACCCGATCCCGATCACCGCCTACCTGCGCGCCGGGCACGACCGCCTGCTGGTGGCCTTGGGCCGGCGCCGTGAGACGCTGCGCCGCCTGCGCGAGGACTCGGCGGTGGCGCTTCTCCTCATGGGCCCCGGGCTGGCCTTCACGGCCCACGGACGGGCCCGCGTGATCGCCGAAGAGCTGGAGTCGACCGACACGGTCGTCGCGGTCGAGCTGGTCGTGGAGCGCGTGCAGGACCACCTCGCCGACGGGCGCACGGAGATGATCGACGGAGCGCGCTGGCGCTGGTGCGCCGACGAGCACGGCGAGGCGGAGGACGCGATCCTGGCGGAGCTCGCGCGGCTTTAGGAGGCTGTCTCAGCCTCTGGGTCAGCCGGCCGCGGACCCCGCCCGGCGGCCGGCCAGCCGACGTTCGAGCTCGTCGCCGAGCTCGGCGATCGGCACGCGCTCCTGCTCGAGCGTGTCGCGGTCACGCAGCGTCACCGTGGCGTCCTCCGTGGACTGCCCGTCGACCGTCACGCCAAACGGCGTGCCGATCTCGTCCTGGCGGCGGTAGCGCCTTCCGATCGAGCCGCCGGCGTCGTACTCCGCCGGCATTCGCGGGCGAAGGTCCTCGTAGATCTCGCGCGCAAGCTCCGGCATCCCCGCCTTGTTCACCAGCGGCAGCACGGCCACCTTGACCGGAGCCATCGAGGGGTGGAGCCGCAGGACGGTGCGGCGCTCGCCGGCGATCTCGTCCTCGTCGTAGGCGTCGCAGAGCAGCGCGAGCACCGTCCGTCCGACCCCCGCGGCGGGCTCCACGACGTGCGGGACGTAGCGCTCTCCGGTGGCGGTGTCCACGTACTCGAGCTTCTGGCCTGAGAACTTGGCGTGCTGGGTCAGGTCGAAGTCGCCGCGATTGGCGATCCCTTCGAGCTCGGACCAGCCGATCGGGTAGAGGTACTCGATGTCGCTGGTCGCCGAGGAGTAGTGCGACAGCTCGTCGGGGCCGTGCGGGCGGAGGCGCAGCTTTTCGCGGTCGATCCCGAGCGTCACGTACCACTCGAGCCGCTGCTCCATCCAGTAGTCGTGCCAGCGCTCGGCGTCGTCCGGCGGCACGAAGAACTCCATCTCCATCTGCTCGAACTCGAGCGTGCGGAAGATGAAGTTGCCCGGGGTGATCTCGTTGCGGAACGACTTCCCGATCTGGGCGATCCCGAACGGGGGCCTCCGGCGGGCGTACTGCAGGGTGGTCTTGAAATCGAGGAAGATGCCCTGCGCGGTCTCCGGACGGAGGAAGACCGTCGAGGCCGCCTCCTTCACCGGCCCGATCGTGGTCTCGAACATCAGGTTGAACTCACGCGGGTCCGTGAGCTCGCAGTCCTTGTGGTCGCCCGGCAGCTTCGAGGGGGCGTGGCCGCACCGCACGTCAGGGTGCTCGGCGGTGCCCGCGCGGGCCTCCTCGATGTGGTCGGCGCGGAAGCGGAGATTGCAGGCCTTGCAGTCCACCAGCGGGTCGGTGAACCCCTCGAGATGGCCCGACGCCTCCCACGTGCGCGGGTGCTGGATGATGGCCGAGTCGAGGGCGACGATGTCGTCGCGTTCCTGGATCATCGCCTTCCACCAGGCGTCCATCACGTTGTTCTTCAGCAGGACGCCGTAGTGCCCGTAGTCGTAGGTGTTCGCGATGCCGCCGTAGATCTCCGAGGCCGGGAAGATCAGCCCTCGGCGCTTGCACAGCGCGACGATCTTGTCCATGGTCACCATCCGCTCGCGCACCCTATCCATCCGCCGGAAAACGCCGGACGTTCCGGTCTCCTACTCCAGTCATCGGGCCGGTCCCGCCGCGGGTTTGGGTAGCGTGGCGGGTTGATGGGTACGGCTCTTCGCCCGATCAGCCATCTCACGGCGTGGCTCCTGTGGCACGCGATGGGCGTCTCC